>VOFJ01003103.1_pt1 | contig 148723 bp, 183 predicted proteins | sample 5384081 | NCBI WGS metagenome assembly VOFJ01 (sample SAMN12384729, study PRJNA508395) | human gut metagenome | isolation source: healthy gut I | host: Homo sapiens
TTCGCTTGTAACAAGAAAATCCCCTCGGACATTTCAAAAATCAGTCTGCCATTTTGATCCGTTCCACCAACGAATTTCTGCATTGAATTTTTAGACAGATAGCAGAAATTATAATAGGTGTTATTATTAAGCAGACACCGTAAATCAGTAATGGAATAAAAGGAAAAGTATATTGAAAATAAGTTAATCCATTCGCAGACAATATCCGTACTAACAAATAACCCATCAAGGTTCCTGCCACAACCGTAATAATCAAGCATGGAATAATCAGTAAGACACTTTCATGCAGCAGCATTTTCTTTATCTGTTTTTTTGTCATACCGATAGATTCCAATATTCCAAATTCTTTTTCTCCTTGTACTGATACGACTAATCAAGGTGTTTGTCAGATTAAAAATGCTAAACATAATGACAAAGGCAGATACCCCATAAACTTGTACGCTGGTATTATGAATCGTATTTGCCGAAGATGCTTTTACCTCTTGTAAGGTTTCCATTACCAAATCAGGGTGTCGGGACAGTATATTATTTAATTTGCTTTCTACTGATTTACCCACTTTTTCATATTCAGGTACGGACAAAGTTAAGGAAGCTGTTAAATCCATATCGCCCCACAACTTTTCTATGGTTTCTTTGGGGAGATAAAAGCCCTCATTCATACTTTTTTCGGAAGTACCGGCAATCAAAACATCTATGCTGTGTTCAGTTCCATCAAACCATCGTAATGTCACTTTTTCTCCTATTGACGGGCAAGCATGATAGACTTCTTTCTGTACACTTGTTCCTAATATAACCATAGCGTCTTGTTCACCAATGTTTCGTATGTCCAATCAACAGGAAGCGTTTTCAAAATTTCTTCCTGATTATCAGGCGTAATCGGAATAATGGGAATTTCTAATTGTTCATTGTGATACTCAATAATAGCTGCGGTTCTCTCCGTAGCATAAATCTCTTTAACTTCCGGGATTTGTTGCAATTCTTCCATGAGTTCCTGTGAAAAAGGCGTATCAACTTGATACTCCGAAATACCATACGGTTTCGGATTGACTAATGTATTGTGGTTAATCGTAATATAATATTCTCCATCTTCCAAATTCCCCATTCTTGCAAAGGAATCTGGATTCCATGATGATATAAAAGTGGCTCCAACCATAAATAAAATCCCGCCGATTGCAAGCGAGGCAATCGTCAGATTGTGTTTTTTTCGATTCTGCTTTTCGCTCAATACGGCTAAAGAATACGGTGAGAGACGAATATGATTTTTCCTGTTCCGCACTCTACTTTCTTTTAGTTCTGGATTGTTTCCAACATATTTTGTTGCTTCAATAGGGGAAATATTTGAAGCTATTTGTGCGGGCTTGTATACGGAAATTTGTACGATGATAATACCTAATATTATTGCGAAAATACTTGTGGCTATGGCATTGATAATCGTTATTCCATTCGGCTCTAACAAATATGCAAATATGATACCTACTGTAATACCGGCAGGTATTCCGAACAGGCAGAAACGATACCCCTCTTTACGAATCATCCGCTTAATCTGTTTTTCTGTCATGCCAATAGTTTTGAGCTGTCCAATCTGCGATACTTGATTTGATACCGAAAGGTAGAACACACTGTATATGACAATTCCGCTTGAAAATGCAATAAAAAGAGTAGCTAAAAGAACACCTCCCATTCCTGATCCACTGATAAGTGAGGAACAGAATTTGCTATTAAAATAAAGCTGGTTCCTGCTTATGTCTTGGGATAAAGCCAGACGATATACTGTATTCTCAAAATCAATAAGTCCCATTTCCGTGGCACCATTTACACGAATCAAGGCACTATATGGAATATCAGATAATAACACACCCTGTTCTGCATACGCTGGGGAGACATAAAAGTAAAATGTTCCTGTTTCCACATTATCAGTAAAACCAGTAATGATGAAATCCTCTGTTTTACTCCCTGCCGTTGGTAAAGTGATGGTATCTCCTATATTTAGCTGATACCCCAGCTCTAATTGAACATTTTTATCAATTACAATTTCATTGTACTGTTCTGGACAGGTTCCACTGACTAATTCATAGGATTTTATAATTCCAAAACCAGTCGGCATATAAACCGCTTCAAATTTGATCCCATCCATCAGAAAACTATCACTATGCTTATAGGGTACAATATCTTCAAGATCAGGTTCTTTTTTCAGAACTTCTATCTGTTCTGCTGTAAGCCCCCCGATGGTAGCTTGCTGCATTTGATTCAAAATCTTTTGTTCACTAATTTTGCTGCCTTGTTGGAATAAGGAGATTCCCACAATCAAACTAATTGCCAGCGCAATGGTCAAAACATTAAAAAAGCAAAAAATACGATTTGAAGATACATTGCGTTTTGCTAATTTCTTTACAATGGCGCTGGTGTCATTCTCAAAAGGCCATGTCATAGTTGTATCACCTCCATATTTGATAAGGGTATTGTAAACCCCAAATGTCCGTGAAATGTTACAGCGGCCAAAAAATTTCATTGAAAATCGGGGGGAAATGTTACAATGCTCGGACATTTCAAAAAAATTTACGGCGGGCAGCCGGAAATGGCCGTCCGCCGCGTTCTATTTTGTAGGCAGCATAATGGAAAATTCCGAACCCTTGCCCGGCTCCGAAATCACCTTGATATAGCCGCCCTGCCGCGTTACGATCTCGCGGGCCAGATACAGGCCAATGCCAACGCCCTGCTGTTCGTGTACTTCTTCCTCACGATAAAATCGCCGGAAGATAGCGGCCTGATTGCTTTCGGAAATGCCCTTGCCGGTGTCGGTTACTTTAACCTCTACATACATTTCCCATAGCACCACCAACACAGCGATTTCCGCCCGCCGGGGTGTACTTCACCGCGTTGTCCAGCAGGTTAAAGAGGGCTTCGGATGTCCACTTGCTGTCATGGGAAACGGTCAAATCCTCCGGGCAGTCCACGGACACAGCGATTTCCTTTTTCTCCGCTGCATACACAATCCCACTCATGGCCTGCGCCACGGTATCAAAGAGGCGACCCGGTTTCTTATCCAACTGGATCACGCCCGTTTCCAGCCGTGAGGTTTTCACAAGGGCCTGAAAGAGAAAGTCCAGCTTATCCGTCTGGCTGCGGATTCCCCGGATAAAGTCGGTGCGCTCCGCCTCGGTCATGGGCTTTTCCAGCAGGGTGTCCGTCGCCATTTTCAGATTGCTTACCGGCGTTTTCACCTGATGGGAAATATCTGATACAAGGGTCTGTAACTCCTGCCGTTCCTCGTCCACCCGGCGGCGGTTCTCCTGCATGATCTGGTAAAGCCTTGCCAGCCGGTGTCCAATTCTGGCAAGCTGGGTTTCGCTGTCCTCCGGGCGCTGGGGCGCTTCATTCCCGGCGATCATGTGGTCTAAGGTCTGGCACAGGTCAGCGGTAAACTGCGACAGCCGCTTTCCAAACGCCTGCGTCAGTACAAAAATCCCCACAAGGGCGCACAGCAGCAGCGCCCCGCCTGTCAGCAGCACCGCCGTCTGTTTTGTCACAAAAAACAGGGCTATGGTGATCCCGGACATGGAAAGGACAAGTCCTATTGCCACCCGGCCAAACAGCCGCTTTACCGATAGGTTTTGAACCTTCATTTTGCCTCGCCTCCCGTCCATTGATAGCCCATGCCGTAAACAGTCTTGATGTAGGGTGCGCCGCCGTCGGCTTCGATCTTACTCCGAATCCGGCTGATGGAGGTTGTCAGGGTGTGTTCGTCCACAAACTTCTCGTCTATATCCCACAGCTTTTCCAAAAGCTGCCCACGGGTCAGCACTTGCCGGGGATTTTTACGAAACAGGTTCAGCATTTTGTACTCCATCGGGGATAGGGTCAGGGGCTTGCCGTTTAGGGAAGCCGTCTGCTCCGAGAAGTCCAGAAACAGCCGTCCGTCATCGTAAATGTCCTTAGCCGGTTTGTGGTGTTCCAGCATGGCGAACATGGCTTTGATTCGCTGCAAGGCCCCGATCACAAAGGGCTTTGTGATGTAGTCCACCGCGCCCACCTCATAGCCCCGTATCTGGTCGCTCTCCTGATCGTTGGCGGTCAGGAATATTACGATGGTGTCCGGGTGCTGGGGCTTTATCAGCTTGCACAGTTCAAAACCGTTCCCGTCCGGCAGGTTGATGTCCAGCAGCACTAAATCAAATTCCCGCTGGCGGATGGCTTCGGCTGCGGTTCTGGCATTTAGGGCAGAAGTCACGCCGTAGCCGTCTGCGGTCAGGTTATAGTCTAACATCTTATTCAAAAAACTGTCGTCCTCGACAATTAAAATCTGCTCCATATTCTCACTTCCTTTGCTTTTTGCAGATAGTATAACAGGCAAATGTCCGAGAATTGTTACAAGGACAAATATATTTATCATTTTACAGCTTTTTTATGTGTACTGCAATTTTATAAAAGAAAGGACAGCAGTATCATCAAATTGCTGTCCTTGCGGTTTATTATAGCTGGTAGTGTATAAGCGTGGGTTCATCATATTTGGTGTGGTATCTTTAACTATGGGAAACTCCGTTCTCCCATTTATGCACGGCGGATGCCGATACCCCCAGTGCGGCAGCCGCCTGCTCCTGCGTCATGCCCTGTTCCCTGCGCTTTGCACGGATGATCTCATTGATTTTCATCCCCTTGCGCCCCCTTTCTGGTTTCTTGTGCTGTCCTTTACCCATAGCATATCACGCTAAGGCCCGCGGCTCAACGGAGGATTGGTCGCAAAAACAGCCCGTAACTGAACCAATGGTTGAGAACCGGCGTTTTTTCAGGATAAAAAAGGGGGGCCTCTTCCCGTTTCACCGCTGTGTTGCGGCAAAAACTTCCTCTTGACAGTTCGTATTATCTGTATTAATATTTATAATACAAATAATACAAGTAGGGGGTGGTTTCATGATCCTCAAGCTCAATATGTCCAGCGAAACTCCCATTTATGTGCAGCTGCGCAATCAGATCGTGCTCGGCATCGGCCGCGGCGAATTGCAGCTTGGAGAAGGCTTGCCCACCGTCCGCCAGCTTGCACAGGACGTCGGCGTCAATACGATGACAGTCAACAAGGCCTATACCGCACTTAAAAATGAAGGATATATCGAAATTGACCGCCGTCATGGCGCACGGGTGAGCCCTGCTGTCCGGCTGGACGGCGAATTTCGAGAGAAGCTGGAAGGGGAACTTGCGCTCCTGATTGCGGAATCCGGCCTCAAGGGGATGGAGAAGCAGGATTTCCTGACACTGTGCGGGCAAATTTTTGATCAGATGAGCGGGCTGCACCCCACCGCTCAGGGTGTATGAAGATGGTCTCTTCCGTAAATGAAAGGTTGTGAGATTCATGCTCGGTTTTTCGGTCTGCCTGGTTTTCGCCGGGTTGCTGGCAGTTTCCGCTTTTATGGAAACCAAGCCCAATAAAAACATCCCTCATCGGCGTGACGCTTCCACTTGCTCATCAAAAAGACGAGCCCGTGCTGGCGATCGTAAAAAAATACCAGAAACAATTGCTGCTTTTTTATGCGTGATTGCCGCGCTGCTGGCCCTTCCGCTGATCTGGCTCCCTGATTATATGTCTCTGCTTAGCTTTTACATCGCGGTGTGGATGATGGGCTGCATCGCCGCCTACACGAAGCTCCTCGCCGCGCGCATGCAAGAGCTTTATGCGCTCAAGCAGGAAAACAAATGGTTCGTTGGCGGCGTGCGCACTGTCCATATCGATACGGAGGTCAGCCGGGAGAAGGATAAAATGCCCGTTTCCGCCCTTTGGTTTCTGCCTGCTTTCCTGCTCGCATCCGCCGCGCCGCTGTATCTCTGGCTGAGCAAAAACACTGTGGTTCCGCTGTGGTCCTCCCTGCTCGCCTTCATTTTCCCTGCAATCGGGCTGTTCATGTATTGGCTCTATCTGTCGCGCCCCACAGAGGTATTCTGTGAATCCACTGAGGTAAATCTCGCCTGCAATCGCGTTTGGCGCAGGCGCTGGTCGATCTGCTGCGTGATAATCGGCAACGTATGCGCGGCACTGAGCCTGCCTGCGATTCTGATCCCCGCGAGGAATCCGGGGGCGTCTCTCGCCTCCTTCCTCTTGATGATCAGCATCCTAATCGTTGTGCTCTGCGCCGTCTTTTTCACCTACCAGAGTGTGCGCGACACGCAGAACCGCTATCTCGCCCTTGCCGACCGCCCCATACTTGCCGATGATGACGTCTACTGGCTGCACGGCTTTTACAATAATCCGAACGATCCGCGCATTAATGTGGAAAAGCGTTTCGGCATCGGCTTCACCATCAATTTGGGCAACCCGAAGGCAAAGGTGATCGCTGTGGTCACCGCCGCCTTGGTCGCGGCAATGCTCATCGGCATGTTTGCGATCTTTCTTGCCTTTGACACCGCGGCCTTTCCCCCTGTAATAGAAAACGGGATTGTCACGATCAACGCCCCACTCTACAGCGACGCCTTTGCGCTCGACGAGATGCAGGAGATTGAGGAAATCCAGAATATTCCCACAGGCACGCGCACCAATGGTTTGGGGAGCAGCAGCTTGCTCATCGGCCACTTTTCCCTCAGCGGCTATGGGAACAGCATGCTCTTCGTCTATAACGGCAAACCACCCTATCTCGCCATCCATTTAAAAGACCGCGTCGTGATTCTCAACGGCAAAACGCCGGAGGAAACGCGCCAATATCACCGCCTGCTCACCCAGGCTGCTACTGAAAACAGAGAGGAGTGAAGCGTCATGACAGAGCTTTTACAGTATCTTCCCCTTTTGATTCCCATCCTGCTCATCGAATGGGGCCTTGCCATTGCGGCCCTCGTCCATATCCTGCGGCATAAAACGTACCGCTGCGGAAACCGGGCACTGTGGATCATTGTTTCCCTCTTTGTAGGAATCATTGGGCCGATTCTCTATTTTACCATCGGAAAGGAGAAGGAAGCATGAGCATCCTCACCCTCACGGGTGTTTCCAAAAGCTTTGGGGGCCAAAAAGTGCTCGACGGCCTCACCATGGCAGTCTCAGAGCACTCCGTCTATGGCTTTCTCGGCAAAAACGGCGCGGGGAAAACCACGACGATGAAACTGATCGCAGGTTTCCTCCGGCCGGACGATGGAACGATCACGGTATGCGGAAAACCTGTCCGATTCGGGTCGAGCCCGAAAAGCCTCTCGGTCGGCTACCTGCCCGATGTGCCGGAATTCTACCCTTATATGACGCCAAAGGAATACCTGTGCCTGTGCGGGCAATTAAGCAGCCTGACCCGGCCGGAGATCGAGGCGCAAACCGCCGAACTGCTCGCACTCGTCGGCCTCGACGGTGTGAACCGCCGCATTCGTGGGTTTTCCCGCGGGATGAAGCAGCGCCTCGGTATCGCGCAGGCGCTGCTCGGAAAGCCGCGCCTGCTGCTGTGCGATGAGCCGACCAGCGCGCTCGATCCATCCGGACGGCGTGAGGTGCTGGAAATTTTAAAAAGCATCTCAAAGGATACGACCGTCCTGTTTTCCACCCATATTCTTTCCGACGTGGAACGCATCTGCGATCAGATCGGCATTCTGGATGGCGGACGCCTTGTTTTAGAGGGTGCGTTGGAAGAGGTGCGCGGCTCATATCGGACGAACCGCCTGCTGGTCGTCCCACAGGAGACCGCCAGCCTTGCCGCACTGGCGCAGGGGCTCGGCGTACTGCCGGAGGTACAGAAGGCGGAGGTGGCGGATGGCGGCGTAATCCTGACGATCGGCAATCCGGAAACCGCCGGGCGTGAAATTCTCCGCTATCTTTCGGCCTGCGATATCCCGATTGCAAAATACGAGCTGCTGGAGCCTAATCTTGAGCAGGTATTTCTGGAGGCGATTCATCCATGAAACAGACGATCCTTTTTACCGGCAAGGAGCTCAAAGAGCTCTGGAAAACCTATAAATTCCTGATCCTGTGCGCCGTACTCCTGCTTTTCGGTATGTCGAGCCCTTTGCTCGCAAAGCTCACGCCGGAGCTGTTTTCCCAGATTGATCTGGGGCTCGGCACGCCGCTTCAACTGCCGGACGCTACCTTTCTGGACGCCTACGCGCAATTTTTTAAAAACATGACGCAGATCTGCCTGATCGTCCTGGTGCTGGTGCTCAGCGGTACGATCCCGCACGAGCTGAAAAGCGGCACGGCTATGCTCATGCTCAGCAAAGGGCTCTCACGGCATGGCTTTATTCTGTCGAAATACACGGCCTCGCTGCTCTGCTGGTCGGTTAGCTATGCCCTTTCCGCAGCAGTATGCTTTGGATACACACAGTTTTTGTTTCCGGAACAATCGCCAAAATCGCTGGGAATGGCGCTATTCGCCCTGTGGCTCTTCGGGGCCTTTCTGCTGGCCTGCGTCACATTGGGCGGTGTGCTGTTTTCCCAAACCTATGCCGGAGCTTTGCTGACCGGCGGCGGAGTGATACTCTGCTATCTCCTGGGCCTTCTTCCCGGAGCACGGCGGCTAACGCCCTCGTTTCTTGCAAGCTGCGGCCTTGATCTGGTGCAAGGGACGGTCCCCGTGCAGGAGGCGTTTCCCGCCCTGCTGCTCACCGCCGCTCTCAGCGCGCTCCTGCTGCTGGGAAGCATTCTGATCTTCCGCAAAAAACAGCTTTAAGGCTCATGTTTCATTCTGATTTCTGTCGTTTTTTTACAAGACAAATAGGCTGGAATCCTATAACATTGAAGCAATTACTCACGGAAGGGGAATTGGAATGATCAAACAACAAGAGCTGTATGAAGCCTTTTTGACACGCGTGGAGCCAGAGCACCGCGCCTTCGCGGCAGAGCTGCACGAATTATTTGTAAATAACGGGTGTACGGTGGAGATAAAACCCACAAGCAGCGGATTTCTCGTCTCCTACAAATTTGCATCCACTAAAAAAGCGGTTGCAAATTTTGTGTTTCGCAAAAGCGGGCTCCTGCTTCGCCTCTACGCCGACCACGCCAGCAGAGACGAAGCGCTCCTGAGCGCTCTGCCGGAGGATTTGCTCGCCGCAATCCGGAAAGCGCCGGACTGCAAGCGTCTGACGCGCTCCGGCGCCTGCAACCCCAGGTGCGCGGCGGGGTATGAGGTTATCATCCGGGGAGAGCGTTTTCAAAAATGTCGCTACAACGCTTTCTTGTTTCCTATCTGTATGGAAAATAATCCGTTTTTACAAAGCATCATCGAGCGCGAGCTCACCGCACGCACGCAGGCCGAAGCGTGAATCCGTGTGGGAACGCCTGCTTGCGCGAGGTTGCGGCAGGCTTTGCATCAAAACGGGCCCGCGGTTGATGCAGGAACTACCATAGGGGCGAACGCGGTGAGTCCGCATTTGTTTACACAAGGATTAAAAGCGGGCAAACGCAGTTCGCCCCTATGCCATAACAAAAAATAGCCGGTAGTTAGCTGCTTGCGTAAGCGATACATATCTCTATGATCTATAGTGGGGTGGCAGGCTTTGTTTTGTTACTTCGCTGCGCTTCGTAATAAAAAATAGCCGGTAGCCGCCTGCTCTCATAAGCGCTCCGTATCTCTTTGATCCCCGCAATGAAGGTAGCCCCGCTTTGTTACTCGCTTCGTCAAAAAAAATGGTAGGCGCTTTTGCGCCTACCATTTTTTATCATTCCATGCTAACGGCCCAGCTCATGCTGAGTCAAATCGCTTACTGATTGTCTTCAATAAATTTGACGACGTCCGCCACGGTTTTCATCTTTTCGATCTCCTCATCTGGCACTTCCATCTCAAATTCATCCTCGATCGACATAACCAAATCCACCACGTCCAAGCTGTCCGCGCCCAGATCATCGAGCAAATTGGTTTCCAATGTGATCTTATCCTCGTCCAGCTCAAGCTGGTCGCAAATAATCTTTCTCAGCTTCTCAAAAACCATATTCTGTTTCCCTCCTTCTCTCTTATAATTGCGCTCACACACGCAAATAGACAAACAACGCGGAATATGCTAAACTAGCTTTACAATAAACCGCCCTGTTGCTGTTATAAGAAAAACTAACTATAAGAGATATTAGTAAGATTTTTTCCCTTTGTCAACCCCCAAGCGTGAAAACTTTATGTTTATTTACAGATGCTTAAAAACTTCCTTTGAGGGAGTATCTTTTTCGTCTTTTTTCGCCTGGGTCCGTCGTTTTGAAAGGAGCTTTCACAATGGAGACACGCCGTTATGCCGTGCTCGGCTATCCGCTTGGGCACACAATGTCCCCCTTCATCCATGAAAAACTTTTTGCCATTCACGGCGTGAACGCTGTTTATGAAAAGCGGGAGCTGCCACCGCAGGAGCTTGCAGAGGAGCTCCCCGCCCTGCGAGGATTGAGCGGCTTCAATCTCACCATCCCGCACAAGAGAGCAATTCTTCCCTTGCTCGATCAAATAGACGGCAAAGCCTTGCTTTACGGCGCGGTCAACACCGTGAAATGCGGCGAGCACCTCGTCGGCTATAATACGGACTGTGTCGGCTTTTTGCGTGCACTGGAGGATGCCAAAATTCCGCTCGCTGGCAAAATCCTGCTCTGTGGGGCAGGCGGTGCGGCGCATATGATGGCGTTTGAAGCGGCCTTGGCGGGCTGCTCGCTCACCATTGCCGCCAGGCCTTCCGGGCTTGCGCGCGCGGAGAAGCTCGCACAGGAAATCCGCCAAAAGCTGCCGGGCGCCTTTGTATGCGTTTGCACATATGAAGCGCTGGAAGGCGATTTTGACCTGCTGCTCAATGCAACGCCCGTCGGGATGTATCCACATTCGGATGCAATGCCCGTAGGGAAAAAAACCGTGCGCCGCTGCAAGGCGGTGTTTGACGCAATCTATAACCCACGTGAAACGATGCTGCTATGCACCGCGCGACAAAACGGCGCTCAATGCGCCTATGGGATGCCGATGCTCGTCTGGCAGGCCGCCGCCGCGCAAGAGATTTGGAGCGGCCACCCCTTCACTGCCGCGCAGATTGCCCCTGTGATCGAACAGGCCAATTGGGAAATGGAGCGTGTTTTTCAATGAGCAAAACGGAGACCGATCGAAACCTCGTGCTGTGCGGCTTTATGGGTTGCGGCAAGAGCACGGTGGGCCGGGAGCTTGCCGTGCAAACAGGGCTTTCCTTTCTCGATATGGACCATTATATTGTCGAAAAAGCAGGCCTGCCTGTGGAAGAAATTTTTGCCCGGCATGGCGAGCCCTATTTCCGCATGCTGGAATCACAGGCCTGCAAGGAGCTTGCCCAAACGGGCGGCCAGATCATCGCCACAGGCGGCGGCGCACTGACCTTCCCACAGAATGCCGCCATGCTGCGGGAAACCGGCTTGATTATCTTGTTGGATGTCGCTCTGCCGGTGCTGTGCGCTCGGCTCGACCGGGACCCAACACCGCGGCCAGTGCTCCAAGCGGCCCAAAAAAGCGGTAGGCTAGAAGCGCTGCATGCGGAGCGCATGCGGCTTTATCGCCAGGCCGCTGATTTCACAGTTACTGTGCCAATCGAGCAGCCTGCCAGCGAGATTGCAGCAGAAATCCTGCACAAAATCAGAGGGCAATTGAAAACCGACCTACGCGGATTGGCCAAAAGTGAAAAAAAGGGTTGACAATTGCCTTTCCTGCGTATTATAGTGAAAGCAGACCATTTGGAGGAAGATTGAAATGCTCACCAGCACTGCAAAAAGCTACTTTTTCTTTATGAGCACTCTCGGCTATTTTTTTAGCGGGGAGTTTTTTGCCGTGCAGAAATTAAAGTTGTGAGCTTTCCCGCCGTCCAAAGAAGCGTTTGAAGAGGGATAGAAACGGAGCTCATAGCTATGAGCTCCGTTTTTTATTTTCCCGTAAATTGTATTGGAGGTTTTACAGCATGATTATCGTATTGAAGCAGGGCACCACAAAGGATCAGATCAGCACTTTTTCCAATGAGCTCAATCAAACCTACGGCGTGACCGTCAACGCATGGTATGGCGAGCACTCCACTGTGCTCGGGCTGTTGGGCGATACGGCAAAAATCGATATTGAGTATATCCGTGCACAGGCTATCGTAGAGAGCGTAAAGCGCGTTCAGGAGCCTTATAAGAAAGCCAACCGGAAATTTCATCCGGATAACACCGTCATCCAAGTGGGCCCCAATGCAATTGGGGACGGCTCCCTTACCCTGATCGCCGGGCCCTGCTCCGTGGAATCCTCCGAGCAGTTGGAAGTGATCTCCGAGCGGGTCAAGAAAGCAGGCGCCGGCATCCTGCGCGGCGGCGCATTCAAGCCCCGCACTTCCCCCTACGCATTTCAGGGCCTGCGGGCAGAGGGCCTTTACCTCCTGCTGGAGGCAAAGCGCAAAAGCGGCCTGCCGATCATCACGGAAATCATGAGCCCCTCCCACCTGCCTCTGTTCGAGGATGTGGATATCATCCAGGTCGGCGCGCGCAATATGCAGAATTTTGAACTACTTAAAGAGCTCGGCCATTGCAAAAAACCGATCCTTTTAAAGAGAGGCCTCGCCAATACGATTGAGGAAACGCTCATGAGCGCGGAATATATTATGGCAAGCGGGAATGAAAACGTGATCCTCTGCGAGCGCGGTATCCGCACCTTTGAAAACTATACGCGCAACACGCTGGATATTTCCGCCGTGCCGGTGTTCAAACGGCTTTCCCACCTGCCGGTAGTCGTTGATCCAAGCCATGCGGCAGGGATTCCATGGCTGGTGGAACCGCTGTCCCTCGCTGCTGTTGCTGCTGGTGCAGACGGCCTGATTATCGAGGTGCACAATAATCCTCAAAAGGCGCTTTCAGACGGCGCGCAGTCCCTTACTCCCGATGCTTTTGACGAAATTGCGGCCCATGTGACCGCGTTGACTGAATCCATGGGCCGGAAGGTGAACAACTGGGGCGCATCCGCTTGACGCGTTCCCATGAAAATTCCTTCTTGCGCCGGGCAGTTAAAAAGCCCCCTTCCATACTGCGCTCTTTTGTAGAAAGGCGATGAATGCTATGATGAAAACCTTGCAGGTCAAGACAGGCAGGCCCTATGAAATCCGAATCGAGCGCGGCTGCCTCAGACGCTGCGGCGCGCTGATCCGCAGCGTCTCCAAGGCGCAGAAAGCGGCTGTCATTACGGATTCCAACGTTGGCCCGCTCTATGCCGGAGTTGCCGCCGCATCGCTAAAGGAGGCCGGGTTCCATACCTTCACGCACGTTTTCCCTGCTGGGGAGGGCAGTAAAGCCCTGTGCAGCATCGGCGATATGCTCTCCTTCCTGGCCGGCAACGCCTTTACGCGCGGCGATTTGATCGTCGCGCTCGGTGGGGGCGTCACGGGCGATATGGCTGGTTTTGCGGCCGCTATTTATATGCGTGGGATTGACTATATCCAGATTCCTACCTCCCTGCTCGCGCAGATTGATTCCTCCGTTGGCGGCAAAACGGCGGTCGACCTGCCCCAGGGGAAAAATCTGTGCGGCGCATTCTGGCAGCCGCGGTTGGTTCTCATCGACCCGGAGCTTCTCTCCACCCTGCCTCCCCGCTTTTTTGCCGACGGCATGGCGGAGGCGATTAAATACGGCTGTATTTACGACGCGCCCCTGTTTGAACGGCTAGGGCAAGAAAGGGCCAGAGATTTCCTAGAGGAGATGATTTTCTCCTGTGTAGACAGCAAGCGCCGCATTGTCGAAGAGGACGAACGGGAAAGCGGACGACGGATGCTTTTAAACTTTGGACACACACTTGGCCATGCGATTGAAAAATACGGCCGCTTTGAGGGTTATTCCCACGGAGAGGCCGTCGGCGTCGGCATGCTTCTCGCCTGTGCGGCCGGGGAGCGCAACGGGTTAACGCAGCCTGGCACCTGTGGGCGCATCCGAAGCTTGCTGGAAAAGTATCGCCTCCCCGTGGCCTGCGACGCGCCGCTGAGCACGCTGCTTCAGCTCGCAGCAAACGATAAAAAGCGGATGGGAGATTCGATCCACTTCATTCTGCTACGCAAAATTGGAGACAGCTTCACACTCCCACTCTCACTGAATCAGCTCCCGTCTTTTTTCGGCTGCGATAAATAGAAAGATTTCTACAAAAAATTCCTGATTTCCGGTTAAATTCAACCTTCTTTTTATAGTTTTGTAACATTTCTCCTATATAATGGTCCAAAAGAATGTTTGGACCAATTCTTTTGGCATTGCCGAAAGAAGTTTTGAAAGGAGCCGCTTACATGAAAAAGGTTATACTATCGCCGGCAACGCCGCATGGGGAAATCCGTGTTCCCCCATCCAAAAGCGCTGCCCACCGCGCCATTCTCTGTGCTGCCTTAAGCCACGGCCGAAGCGTTGTCGATTATATTGATCTCTCTGCGGATATTCTGGCCACGCTGCGTGGAGCAGACGCACTGGGCGCTTCTGTGCGGCCGCACCCAGGCGGTGTCATCATTGACGGTACTCATGCCTTTCAGCCCGGGCAGGCGGAAATTCACTGCGGGGAATCCGGCTCCACCCTGCGGTTTCTCGTTCCAATTGCAGCAGCCGGCGGGCTCACCTGCACGTTCACCGGGAGCGGCAGGCTGCCGGAGCGGCCGATTGATCCCTTGCTCCGGCTCCTACGTGAGCATGGAGTCGCCTGTGAAACGGATGGCACGCACAGCCTGCCCCTGACCATCAGCGGCAAGCTAAAAGGCGGCTCATTTCATTTGCCTGGCGATATCAGTTCCCAATACATCTCCGGCCTGCTGCTAGCCCTGCCACTGTGTGAAGAGGATAGCGAAATCATCCTCACCTCCCCCTTGCAATCTGCCGGGTATGTCGATCTGACGCTTCAGATGCTCAGCAGCTTCAGCGTGCATGTGGAGCCAACGCAAACTGGCTGGAAAATAAAAGGCAAGCAATCCTTTCGCGCACATAATTTGATGGTAGAGGGCGATTGGTCGGCCGCCGCGTTTTTCCTCACCGCCGGTGCATTGGGCGGCGAGGTTGCTGTGCGCGGGCTTAACCGCCGCTCCATGCAGGGTGACCGCGCCTGCAAGGCGATCCTCTCCCAATGTGGCTCTCACCTGCGCTGGTCGGGAGACACCCTCACAAGCAAGGCATTTTCTCTAGATGCGATGGAGATCGATGCAGGCCAAATTCCGGATTTGGTGCCGATTCTAGCCGTGCTGGGCGCTTATTGCAGCGGGGATATGCGCATTTATAACGCAGCGCGGCTACGGCTCAAGGAAAGTGATCGGCTAGAGAGCACAGCCGCAGGCTTACGGGCGTTGGGCGTGCCTGTCACTCAAACGGCCGACAGCCTCACCATCCACGGCGGCCACAAAGTGCGCGGGGGTGTGGTAGACGGCTGCAACGACCACCGCATCGTTATGGCCTTTTCCATCGCTGCAATGCGGGCGGATGATACGGTAATCATCAGCGATGCGCAGAGCGTCAAAAAATCTTATCCAACCTTTTTTGAGGATTATATAAAAATTGGAGGCGTTGCGAATGTCGTCGACATGGGGTAACATTCTGAAGCTTTCCATCTTTGGTGAAAGCCATGGGCCAGCCGTTGGCATGGTGCTTGACGGTTTGCCTGCGGGGGAAAAAATTGACCTTGACGCCGTGCAGGTTCAAATGGATCGCCGCGCGCCGGGGCTCACAGCCGGTTCTACGCCGCGCTGCGAAGCGGACAGGCCGCAATTTCTCTCCGGCCTGCTGGATGGGAAGCTTACCGGTGCGCCCCTATGCGCTGTGATTGAAAACACAAATGTAAAATCGCACGACTATGCCAACATTCTGCACCTGCCCCGGCCCTCCCACGCAGACTATACGGGCAGTGTGCGCTACGGCGGGTCGAACGATATTCGCGGGGGCGGCCATTTCTCCGGCAGGTTGACCGCTCCGCTTACAGCGGCTGGCGCTATTTGCCGCCAGATCTTGGAAAAACACGGGATCGTCATCGGCTCTCACGTGTTGAAAATTCACGCCATTTGGGATACCCCCTTCAACGCCGTCTCTTTGGATGCGGATGCCCTTCGCTTGTTGAATCAGGAGCCGTTCACCGTGATCGATCTGCAAAAAAAGCGCGAAATGTGCGCCCGGATCGCACAAGCGCAGGCGGAAAAAGACAGCCTTGGCGGTGTTATTGAATGTGCGGCAGTGGGCCTGCCCGCGGGGATCGGCTCCCCGATGTTCGATTCACTGGAAAGCCGAATCGCCTCCCTCCTCTATGGCGTGCCGGCCGTGAAGGGCGTTTCATTTGGGGATGGGTTCGAACTCACCAGCATGGTGGGCAGCGAGGCAAACGACGCAATGTATTACGCCGCAGACGGCAGTGTCAAGACCCACACCAACCACAACGGCGGTATTCTCGGTGGCATTTCCACAGGCATGCCGCTTTTGCTGCGCGTTGCCTTCAAGCCGACTGCCTCGATTGCAAAAGAGCAGCAAACCATCGACTGCGTCACGCATGAAAACGCCACCTTGGTCATCAAAGGCAGGCACGACGCCTGCATCGCCGTGCGTGCGCAGCCGGTTGTGGAAGCGGCGGTATCCATTGCACTTCTTGATGCGATGCTGTCGCAGGGGGAGGTTGCCTGCCATGGATAATCCAAAGCTCAATGAAATCCGCAAAGAAATCAACGCTATCGACAACCAGCTCCTGCCGCTTTTGATGCGGCGGATGGATGCAGCCGGGAAGGTAGCGGATATTAAACGCGAAGCCGGAATTCCAGTGTTGGACGCGCAGCGGGAGCAGCAGATTCTCGACCGGATACGCGAGCGCGGCGGTGCGTACGGAACCGCCCTTCAAGGCGTTTATGCTGCCATGATGGAGGCTAGCCGCGCCCTGCAACACGATGCGCTCGGCGGTGGGCAGGCACTGCGCGATCAATTAAAGCAGGCGCTGGCCGCAGGCAATGTGTGGCCGCAAGCGCCCCGCATCGCCTGCTCCGGCGTAAATGGAGCCTATTCCGACGCTGCCTCCCGCCTGCTTTTTCCGCAGCGGGATGTTTCGTTTTATCACGGCTTTGAGGATGTGTTTGCTGCCGTGGCGGAGGGCAAGGCCGATTTCGGCGTTGTTCCAATCGAAAATTCGTACGCAGGCTCTGTACATGAAACGTTTGACCTGATGCTTCGCCATCGCCTTTCGATTTCCGCGGCGGTGGATTTGCCGATCCATCATTGTTTGATGGCGCTGCCAGGCGTGCATCTGAATCGCCTAAAACGTGTTTATTCCCATCCGCAGGGGGCTCGCTCAATGCGCCGAATATTTAGAGGCGCATGGTCTAGCCCCCATCCCCTGTTCCAACACAGCGGCGGCGGCAAAACTGCTCGCCGAAACGAGCCAACAGGATGCAGCCGCGATTGCTTCGGCAGATGCCGCCCACAACTTTGGGCTTCAAATTTTGGCGCGCGATATTCAAACGAGTAAAAACAACGCCACCCGCTTCATCGCCATCTCCCGCGAAATGAGGATCACGCCGCAGGCGGATAAAATCAGCTTGATTTTCACTTTGCCGCACACCACCGGCTCCCTCTATGGCGTGCTTTCCCGCTTTGCCCGTTGCGGGCTGAATTTGACGAAGATTGAATCCCGCCCGATTCCGGACAGCAACTTCCAATACTATTTCTACCTTGATTTTACAGGCAGCGTTCGGGAGGAAGCAACGCTTCACCTGCTCTGTGCCCTACAGGATGAACTGCCCGCATTTACGCTTCTTGGTAACTATCAGGAAATGACGGGCACATAAGGAAACCGGAAGGTTGGACAAAAATGCCCGCCTTCCGGTTATTTCATTCGGAGCCGCCTATTTTCAGGCCGGAAATCACCTGCACTGTTCCTGTCCTGCTCCAACTGCGTTATCATTTTGATTCATACTCATACAGCTGTGATACAGTCGCAAACTGAAAGCCTCTCTTCTTGAGCTCCAGAATTATTTTTTCCAGTGCCTTGACTGTTTGCGCGTTGTCGTCATGGAAAACGATAATATCCCCATTCTGTATCTTACCGATAAGGGCAGTGTAGATATTTTCTGCATTCGGAGCTTCCCAATCACCGCTGTCGATGGTCCATAATACAAGAGGAAGGCCGATTGCCTTTTGGACATCTTCCGTATATCTTCCATAAGGCGGGCGAACATACTTCATCGGATAGTCCGGCAGGATTTCTTTCAGTTTTTCTTCTGTCTGTTGGATTTCCCATTGTATTTTCCGGCTGTCTAATTGCGTGAGGTCCGGGTGGGAGAAGGTATGATTCCCGATTTCATGCCCACTTGCAGCTATCTCCCGAATCAGCAGCTCGTTTCCGGTAAACTTTTCGCCTATCAGAAAGAAGGTAGCCGGAACCTGCTGTTCATACAAAATATCCAGCACCTGCGGGGTATAATGGGCGTTTGGGCCATCGTCAAAGGTCAGCGCAACGACAGGCTGCCCGGGATTGATTTGCGCCGTGATGGCGTCACGTTTTATACGATGGCAGATTCCCGCAAGCAGCCCAATAACGACCAATACAATCACAACGCAGATGAGGGCGCCGAATAATACATTTTTCCGTTTCACTTCCATTCTCCCTTTCTATGCAGCAGCCGGATCAGGTAGCCGTGTAATGCCGCCGTACTTTGAATGGCCTGAAAAAACAAGAGAAAACACAGGAAGCCCAAAACACTGTTTTGAAATGGAATCCCCAATTTCTTCTGATAGAGATACATACTTAGAAAGAGTAGAATGCAAACGGCTACCGTCAATAAGGTGAGCAATCCAGCGAAATAATAAAATCCAAAAAATGCGAGTATTATTCCTGGGAGGAGTCCAAATAGGAAGGCAAGATCAAGGTAGATAATAGAAAGATTCACGAAAGTAAAATAGCGGGAATATCCCGTCCCCTGTTTCCAAGGCGGAACAGAGGATAATCCCTCCAACATACCGATTGCCCACCGCTTGCGTTGATTGTACAGGCCATTGAATGTTTCGGGAACCGTTGTATAACCGACTGCCCCAGGCTCATAAGTGGACGGAAGCTTCTGGCGGAGCAATTGATAAGTCAGTACAATATCTTCCCCCATCACATCCTGCCATCCGCCTATTTGCTGAACCGCTTCGGTTTGATAAGCACTGAAAGCGCCCTGTGCCACCAAGGTAGATTGATAGCTGCCCTGGAACCGTTTGACCGCAGCAATGCTAAGCAGATAGTCATAATTTTGCATTCTTGCAGCCAGGGAAGCTTTGGGATTCTGAACGAACAGATTTCCGGCAACACACACGCTTTCACAGGATACAATATGGTTCATGATTCTTTGTACTGCTTGTTTTTGCAAGTAGGTGTCGGCGTCTACTGTGATAAAATGCGGGGTGTGAATCATCGCCAGACCATAATTCAATGCATGAGCCTTTCCCGGCTGGTCACAGTAAACATATTCGATGGAACAGTTTGCAAGAGCAGACGTCTGCATGTTCATGATTTTGCTGTTTGGTATGATCATTGGATCCATTATCAACAACAATCAGCCGAATACGTCCGGCGTACTGCTGATTTAAAATCGCTTGAATGGATCGGGCAATATTTTTTTCTTCGTTATGCGCACACATGAGAATCGTCGTGTCTTCCGCAATATCGGGATATCTTTTTAATTTCCAGTGCAATAGATTGGAAAAAAACATGGCACTCATCAAAAAACCAGGCAGCAGGGCAATTCCGATGATTACCCACCAAACATAAACACTGGGGAAAATATAAGAAACCTCCTGCGCCCAGCCGATTGCAAAGAATAGAGAAACGGCCAGCCACAGTCCGCCGAAACAAATCGACAGAATAAACTTGAATTTCAAATGATCACCTCTTTCCCTCCAATATATGCCGCTACAGGGAAAGGGGTGTTTTCTTGAACACGGCTCGTCCGTTGCACCGCAGCCCGGTATGGTCCAAGCCCAAGCTTGGGCCATACTATGCGTTTTTTCTGTTGCCTGCCTTCCTTTAGAATGATATATTTCTGCTGCTTTCCCTTGTTTTTTACGGATCGGGGTGCTATGATTAAGAGCAACAAGCGACAAGGGAGAATCCATTTTATGCGTACAATCATCTGGTTTATCTATTTTTGGGGCTATCTGCTCGCAGTCCTGCCAAAAACGCACCGCATGAAAAAGCTCACGCAGGCCGGTAAAATCGAGGAGCGGGATGCAATCGTGACAGAAGCGGTTCAAAAATGGTCCCGCCGGCTTTTAAAACTCGCCGGTGTGAAGGTAACTGTTCAGGGGTTGGAAAACATCCCAGAGGGCGCGGTGGTTTTCGTCAGCAATCATCAAGGCCTGTTTGATATTCCCACACTGCTCGGTTATCTGGATCGGCCGCATGGCCTAATTGCCAAAAAAGAAGCGGAGAAAATCCCTATGATCCGCACATGGATGCGTTATCTCGGCTGTATTTTTCTGGACCGTGAAAATGCGCGCAGCGCAATGAACTCCCTGCGGGAGGGCACGGAATTGCTGAAAAAAGGCTATTCGATCACAATCTTTCCAGAGGGCACGCGAAGCCGCAGTGATCAGATGGGGGATTTTAAAAGCGGAGCCTTTAAAATGGCGGAAAAAGCAAAGGCGCCGCTCATCCCTGTGCGCATCAGCGGCACTTATAAGGTGATGGAGGCCAATCATATGTGGATCAAACCCGCAAACGTGACGCTCACAGTATTGCCGCCGATCCCCACTGCCGGACTATCCCGCGAGGAGCTGAAAGAGCTCGGCTCCGCGATCCGGGAAAAAATCGCATCAGCCGGCTAAAAGCCTCCTTTTTACACAGAAAATCGCCCATGGAACAAGCTTGTTCCATGGGCGATTTTCTGTACACGGCTTAGCCAAAAATCTTGGCAACGATGGACTGCATCCATTCGCCAAACGCCTTGGCAATTGGATCGGAAATCCCGCTAAGCAGGCCTAAAACCACTTCCATAATTGCAATCATTCCAACACTTCCTTTCCCTTTCAAATTCATCATGCTTTGGTCAAAAATTTAGCATAAAAATATGAACTATATATGAACGGCACACTGCTGAAACAGTTTGCCGATTCACGACGCTTTTTCACGAATAAAAATATGCTTTACATGGGCATTTGCCGTGTCGCGCGGCTCAATTTCAAAGCGGTCCATCGCCTGGATAAGCTGCGACAGCTTCTGATAGCCATAATTGCGGCTGTCAAACGAGGGCTGCTTCTTTAAAAGGAGGTTGCCGACATCCCCTAAGAATGCCCAACCATTTTCATCCGCTAAATCATTGACTGAAACGATAATCATTTCGGATACTTCCTGCGGCAGCCTATTCCCCTTCTGCCGCACGGCGGCTGCCGGCATTCCAATTCCAGGCTCTTCGAGCGCCGGCTGGCTTCCCCCTTGCTTTCATAGAACGCTGTTTTTTCTTTTTATCATCAGATAAAATCTCAAGATAAATAAACCGGTCGCAGGCTGAGATAAAACGGTGTTGGCGTTTTTTGTTCGCCAATTCCAATCACCAGCTTGCCCGCTTCGCGCAGACGGGTAGCAAGCCTCGTAAAATCGCAGTCGCTCGATACCAAGCAAAAGCCATCCACACGGTTGGTATAGAGAATGTCCATCGCGTCGATAATCATAGCGGAATCCGTCGAATTCTTTCCTGTTGTATAACTATATTGCTGTATGGGGGTCACGGCATTCTCCAGCAGCACCTTTTTCCAGCCAGAAAGCGTCGGCTGTGTCCAATCCCCATAGATTCGTTTAATTGTCGGCGTGCCATAACGTGCAATCTCCGCAAGCATTGCCTTCACATTTGCATAGGGTACATTATCTGCGTCGATGAGAACCGCCAGCCGCAGATCCGGCGATGATTCCTGCATAAACACGCTCCTTTCCTGTTTCTCTTTTCTTCAGTATACCGCGTTATGGAGTCGAAAACAAGCCAAATTTGCCGCATGAGCCAAACCCTCACACCATCCCTGCTCTTTTCCAAACAAGAACACATGAAAAAGCTGAATGGACCAGATTCCTTGGCTCCTTTTCCCGAAAATAACGCCGTTTTTTATCAAGCGGGTAAGACGGCCCTATTCCTTCACCGCTCCATCCAGCTCTTTCTTCTCTGCTTGAATCGTTTTGATAGCAGCATAAAACGCCGCTGCAAGGGCTCCAGCAGTAGGAATCTCCCTTTCCGGATAAAAACCCGGGCGCAGGGATTCTGGCTGCGCAAAATCCACCAGCCCGTTTTTCCGCGTACACTTTCTCAAGTTTTCCATTGCTCTTTTTACGCAATCCAAATAGGACTTATTTTCAGTTTTTTGATAGATATCCCACACAAACACGGTAAGAATCGCCCCGGCCTCCGTATCAGGCAAGGAGGTAGCGGGCAAACGTGGGGAAGGCCCCATCCCTCCCACACAGAGCGCATAGACGATCCGCCAAGAGACAGCCGTGAACCGCCAATTTCACGCTGCGGGAATCCGAGCTGGGAAGGTATCGGGCCGTTTCCATCATTCCAAAAGCCAGTGCCGCACAGGCTTTGCTCCACCCAAATGATCCAATGGGAAGCCCGCTGCCTCGGTCAAACCCTTCCGCCGGCAGCCCCTTCACCGGGTGCATACCATCGAGCAGGTATTCATTGAGCTGACGCATGGCAAGATTCAGATAAAACGGTTCCCCATAGGCTGCCGCATAAGCGGCTAAAAATGGGCAAACATCTCCAATCGTCCTGGCAAAGCGCAGGTCAGGGGCATCCGGATTTGCCGGAATTGTATCCGATTCCCCCGCGAGCGATTGTAAAAGATGCGCTGTTTGTTCCATGGCCGGGCGGATATGCCCAAGCTCTATGCCCGGATACGAAAGCACCGCATAGGCAAGAAGGGCATCTTCCGTGTGATCCATGGGGATTTTCCATCTGCCGTCAGGCAGCAGGAGGGATTCCGCATAAGCCCGCCCAGCCGAAAACAAACCCGGAGCTTGGTCTTTCGCAAGCCCTGCCGCCAGTAAAAGCTTTGCCGCGCGCACACGCACAAGCCTTTGTGCATCCACACCGCTGCGCTGCATCGCAATGCGAAAGGTAAGCGTATCCTCTTCCGGAAAAGCCGGCATATGGCGCAGCATTGCCTCTGCTTTGCGCCCCACAGCATCGCGCCACTCTGCTTCATTCGCAAACGTGCCAATCCCTCTCCGGCCAAACCATCTGCGCAGAAGGGGCTGCAAGCATATGCATATTGCCATACAGCACAGAAGCAACAGGAGGAGCAAAAAACACAATCCATCCGTTCTTCCACACACGTATCACCTCAAATTTTTCAACCGCTTCGCGGTTTCCTGCTCACTATATTCGGCATTTTGCCCAGGCCATTTTTTATTTTACAAAAAATAGCAGGCGGAGAGGGTTTCCTCCGCCTGCCTGATTGCTCAATCGCCGTGAAACGTATAGATAATCCATGCTTATGATCGTTTCTTTTTTACTCCCGGCCGCAGAATTGTGCGTTTTGGCGCAACCAAACTTCCGGGCGTCATTTATGATCGAAAAGCAGAAATCACAGTTTAAAAGAGAGGTCTTTCAAACTTATACTTCACTGTTTTTCCTCTTTTTCAGAAGAACCGCCGCGCCAATCGCAAGCATACTGCCACCGGCAAGCACGCCGAGTGCGATCACACCGCTGTCGCCAGTCTCCGGGATTTCAGCATTCTCTGCCATATTGGGATCCTCCGGCTGGGCAAGCCCCTGCTCCGCCGTAGGATTCACCTTTTCAACCGGAGCCTTGGTTGCCGGCGCCTCTGTTGGCGTTACGGTAACCTGAATGTCATCTGTCGTCTGCGCATCGTTGGCGGCATCCTTCACCTCTGCCTGAACCTTCGCGCCCCAAGTAAAGGTGACGCGCAGGCCACTGATGGAATAAGTGCCATCCGTTGTGCCATTGCCCTTCTTAAAGCCCTGCTCAATCATGGATTGCTCAAATGCTTTCAGCATGGCGGCATCCTTCATATCAATTTTGCAGGACATCGTCAGCGCCGACGGCGGCGTGGCCATCAATACGACAAAGCCCGTCTGCCACCAATGCTTTTGCATTTTCCTGGTGAAAAGCTCCCCGACATCCTTCTTAGAGAGGGTGAAGCCCATGTTCAGCATATCCTCATCAGAGGCGCAGTCGTAAAATTCTGTTTCGCGGTTGGTGGTTTTGTTATAAACACCGAGCTCGCCGCCTGTGGTGATGCCATACTGGCCCTTCCAAACCTGAATCAACCAATTTTTGCCCGCATAATCAAACTTAAAGCGGACGGTGTTGTAGAACATGCCGGTAAACGGCGCGGCTGCATCATACAGCTCGCAGAAGCCGAAATTGCGCTGCCAGGGATTGATCGGCGTATAGAAAATTTTCTGTGCAACATCGAAATCAAAGCCGATCCCCAAAAGGCCGGCATTGTTCGCGCCGTAGAAAATCTCCTGCGCGGGGTCATAAAACAGCCCCATCGGAACTTCCGCGTTGCCCACATACATAACGATCTGGGAGATGCCTGTCTGCGGATCTTTCGATACGCCAAAGCCGCTCTTCTTCGCAGCTTTTTCACTGCCGTTGAGCGCCTGTGCCCCTTGCTCCAGCAAATCCTGCGCATTGACCAGCGCTTCCTCATACTGGCTTGCGGCAGGAGTCGCCTGCGGCGCCTGTGCCTGAGACTCATCTGCTGCCTGAGCCGGCACTGCAAACAGCGTTGCACACAGCAAGGTCAACGTCATCAGAGCGGCCATGAGTCTTGCAGCATTCTTGTGCTCTTTCATAGAATTGACTGCCTCCTATATTTTTCTGTTTTCCCTGTTTCACTCCGCGAAGCCATCGGCCGCGCAGGTGAAACATATCATCAAAGCCGCGCCGCAAAACTCTACCCCCCGGTAACCGCGGCGCTGCTTCTCTGCCAAAACAAAAAGCGATTTTCCAAATAATAGCTTGCCACAAATTTAAAGCTATGATACATGATTTTACGCACAAAGCTCCCCTTTGCAAAAATGGCGTTGCCGATGTGTGGCAGGAGGCACTTTGGGCCCACAGGCATTTTTCAATGCTTTAAACAAAATGTGTAAAGCTATTATATCAGAAAAAAAAGGTTCAGGCAATAGTTCACAGGCACAGAATTCACTTTTTATCTATCATTTATCCACAAAATATTAATTCTGTTTTACACGTTCCATATAAAAACAACAAAAAAGGCCTTTTCCCCACTTATAGGGTCAAACTGTTTTTCATCAGTGGTTTTCTTTTTCCACACACCAATGCTATAATATCAATAGATTTTTATTGTCCCCTCAATGGAATGGAAAGGGATGGGATGGATATGGAACAAAAGCTCTATGATAAGCTCGCGCGCAGCCCGGTCATCGCCGCGGTGAAGGATACCAACGCGCTGGAGGCAGCGCTTGCACGCCCGAGTGAAATCATCTTCCTGCTGTGCGGCAATATATTCAAATTTGCAGGAAATCGTTGAGCGCGCCAACCGTTGTGGGAAGGATATTTATGTCCACGTGGATTTGATCGAGGGCTTTTCCCGCGATGCGGTTTCGCTGCGCTATATTGCGGAAAAAGTGCATCCTACCGGCATCATCTCCACCAAAAGCAGCCAGATCAAAATCGCTAAGGAGCTCGGCCTTTCTGCGATCCAGAGGCTATTCATCATCGATTCCCTTTCCATGCGTACCGCTGCGAAAACAACCGGGCTGCTCTCCCCCGAGGCGTTGGAAATCATGCCCGGCATCATGCCAAAAATCCTGCGTGAGCTCAGCAGCGAGCTGGAAACGCCTTTGATTGCGGGCGGGCTAATTACGCAAAAGGAAGACGTTATCAGCGCCCTGAACGCGGGCGCACTCGGCGTTTCCACCACGAACCCCAACGTGTGGACGCTCTGAAAGGAAACCGATTCATATGAATCCAATGATTGAAACCTTCGGCGCGCTTGTGGGCAAGGCAGCAGCAAAAAGCCCCGATCGTGCCCGCCGGCTCCTGGAGGCTGCGTTTTATGCCTCCAACTTCCAGGCCAAACATTTCCCCTCTCGTAAATTGACGACGGCCCGCGCTTTTATCTCCCCAGTATGCATGGATGCAGTGCTCCATCCGCTGGCGCACCCGGAGCGCTCGGCAATTGTCAATCTTTTTTTGCCCTGTGAAATCCTCCATGCCATGCGCATCGAGCCACAAATTGCGGAAGGGCTCTCCTGCTACTTCTCCGGCGCGGGCAGCGAGCAATATTTTATCGAATACGCCCGGCAGAAGGGCGTGCCGGATACGCTCTGCTCCTACCACAAAATCCTAACCGGGATCGCGCTTTCAGGCGTGTTGCCAAAGCCACGCCTGATTGCCAACACCACCTTGGCGTGTGATGCAAACACCAACACCTTCCGCCGAATCGCAGCTCACTACGGCGTGCCCCACTTCACCGTAGACACTCCCTGTGCAGACGATGCAGATGCGGTGCAATATGTGGCGGATCAGCTGCGGGAGCTCGCCCGCTTCACTGAGGAAGCCATGCACGAGCGTTTCAGCGAGGATGCCCTTCGGGCCGTGCTCGCTTGCGAGCAGCGCTCTATGCAGGCCTGCCGGAGCTACTACGACCTGCTGGCCGACCGGTATCTGCCCAATGAGATGACTTCCGAAATGTATACGCTCTTTGCAACGCACATCCTGCTGGGTAAGCCTGAGATTGAACAGTATTTTGAGCAGCTGTGTGAGGACGCAAAAAACGCGCCGGTCTTCCAAGGCGGCAACCGCATCCTCTGGGTGCATTCCCTGCCATACTGGCAAAACTCCCTGCGCACGATCCTCAATTTCAGTGAAGAAAACCAGCTTTTGTGCTCTGATATGAGCTTTGATGCGCTTTTTGAGCCGGATCCGGAGCACCCTTATGAATCCATGGCACGCCGCCTTCTGGACAACACCTTCAACGGCCCGATGAGCCGCCGTGCGGACAAAATTGCTGAAATGGCCCTAAAGCTGCACGCTAACGGCGTGGTTTTCTTCTGCCATTGGGGCTGTAAAAACACCATCGGCGGCGCCGGACTCGTGAGGGACAGACTGGAACAGGAGGGCATCCCCATGCTTACCCTCGATGGGGATGGCTGCGACCGCCGCAACATCAACGATGGCCAAATGCGCACCCGATTGGAGGCTTTCCTGGAGCTATTGGAGGAGAGGAGACGCGCGCGATGATCCACTATATCTGCAAATACACGCCCATTGAGCTCTTTGCAGGCTTTGGAGCGGAATGCATCCGGCGGGAGCCTTTGGTGAGCGGCTTTGAGTTGGCCGACGGCGCTTCCCATCAAAATCTCTGCGCCTTTAGCCGTGCACTGCTGGAGGACTGCCTGCAAAACGGCACGGGGGAACTAATCCTTGTTAATTGCTGTGATTCGATCCGCCGTGTGTATGATATTTTACAAGAAAAAGGAGATTCCCCCTTTTCTTTATTTGCTCGATCTTCCGCGCTGCGATACCGCCTGTGCACGCAAACGGTTTGCGCTGGAGCTGAAGCGGCTGGCGAACGCCTATGCCGCATACAGTGGGCGCGCCTTCTCCGCCGTACGGTTTCAGGCAGCCTTCGCCCCTCTGCCCGCCCCGCCCGCACGGCCCTATCTCAGCCTGCTCGGAGCACGTGCCTCGCAAGCCTTGATGGAGGCATTGCAGAACTGCGTCTCCCTACCTGTGCAAAACGACACCTGCACGGGCAAACGCAGCGTTTCTCTCCCGGCCGATTGGATGCCGGACAACCTATGGGAGGCATATGCCTCCGCCCTTTTGGGCCAAACGCCCTGCATGCGCATGACAGATCCTACCGGACGCAGGCGCCTCACGGAAAGCCCCCGCCTGCGCGGCGTGATTTACCACACGGTAAAATTCTGTGATTATTATGACTATGAATACAGCCGCCTGAAGCAAGGCCAAATCCCGATGACCAAAATAGAAACCGACTATACCCCGCCGGCACCAGGCCAGTTGACAACGCGCATCGAAGCATTTCTAGAAACGCTGCCAAACACAAGCCTTCAAAAAAGGAAAGGAGAAGCGGCCAATATGAATCAAAACGCGATTTTTGCCGGCATCGACAGCGGCTCCACCTCAACAAACGCCGTGCTGCTTAACGCCGACAAGCATATCATCGCCTATTCCGTTATTCCAACCGGCGCACGTGCCGGGGAGAGCGCGCAGAAAGCGCTCGCAGTCGCTCTCCAACAGGCCGGCAGAAGAAAAAAAGAGGAGATCGCCTGCACCGTTGCAACCGGCTATGGCCGCTCCCACATTGGGGCCGGCGGGCAGGGCGTGACGGAGATTACCTGCCACGCAAAAGGCGCCTTTTTCCTCAATCCGCAGGTACGCACCGTGATTGATATCGGCGGGCAAGATAGCAAGGTAATCCGCCTCGACGAAACGGGGCGCGTGACAGATTTCGTGATGAACGATAAGTGTGCGGCTGGGACGGGGCGCTTCCTCGACATGATGGCGCGCACGCTGGAGTTGGATGTATCCCGCATGGGCGAAATGGATCGCGGGTGGAAGGAAACAGTTACGATCTCCAGCATGTGCACCGTTTTTGCAGAATCAGAGGTGGTCTCCCTGATCGCGCAAAATAAGCGCACGGCGGATATTGTGCACGGGCTCCATCAATCCGTCGCCACTAAGATCAGCGCGCTGCTCGCGCGGACAAAGGCGACGGGCTCTTATATGATGACCGGGGGCGTGGCAAAAAACGAAGGCGTGCGCCGGGCGATTGAAGAAAAAATCGGCGAACCGCTTATTCTGCCGGAAGAGCCGCAGATTTGTGGGGCACTGGGCGCGGCGCTGATTGCCTGGGAAGGATAGAAAAATATCTGGACTTACCCGCCCGCATACGAAGAAACCGCCTTATGCTTGCAATCAGCATAAGGCGGTTTCTGATAATATAAATCACATTTTTTACAATCCGCTCAATAAACCTCCAGCTTGCGCAGGGTTGGAAATGTTCTGCATTCGTCGATCGTGATCTTAATGCGCTGAGCCGTTGTCTTTTTCAGCAGGCAGATGCGTTTATGGCCGACCACCGTCGCCGCATATACCTTTTTCCACTTGCCATGTTTTTCTATAGAAACGGTGAATCGCTCAATATGCTGCCCGCAGGGCAGATATTCTCCCAGCACAACCTTGGAAAAGGTCACGGGCCTGCCGAGATCCACGATCATCTCCGCCTGTTCTGCATCGTCAACCGCGCGCCAGTATTCATCCTTATCCGTGCTCAGGGCCTTCTGCGCGGCGTGCGCCTCATCCGCTTCAGAAGAGGCCGAGGCCTTTGCATTCGCAGCAAGATTCTCACGGAAGGCGCTGTGCAGCGCATCGCCTATTTCCCGCAGCCGTTTCACATCCGGGTCTGCAAAGCGGCCGCGTTGATCCGGCGGGATATTGAGCAGAAGGGTCGCGTTCGCTCCCACGGAGTTGTAATAAATCTTCAACAGTTTTTTCAGGGAACGCACCTTCCGATCCTGGTTTTTATGATAAAACCAGCCCGGACGAATCGAGGTATCCACTTCCGCAGGGAACCAAATGAGCTTCTTTGCGCCAGCGATTGCCTCACGGCTGCCGAGGTCACTGTCCGTAGAGTCTTTTTTTGCAAAATTCGAGTCGTCCTCCTGCTGGGAATCCGCCGCGATGCGTTCCACGTCCATCAGCGTGGAGGGCACAACGCTCCATTCGGATTCGCGGCACTTACCCGCTTCATTGCCGCACCAGCGTACATCAGGCCCGCACACGCTAATGACCGCCTCAGGCTGCAACTCGCGGATGAGCGCGTAATAGCGCTCCCAGTCATACACCTGCTTTTTGCCGTTCGGCCCCTCACCACACGCGCCGTCGAACCACACGCAGAACAGCTCACCGTAGTTCGTCAGCAGTTCACGTAGCTGGTTGCAGTAATAATCGTCATAGGCTTTGCCAGTGCCATAAGCCTTCTCATGCCTATCCCAAGGGGATAGGTAAACGCCGAATTTGATCCCGCCGCGCCTGCACGCATCGGATACTTCGCGCACCACGTCGCCCTTCCCGCCGCGCCACGGGCTGTTTTTCACGCAGTGATCGGTGAATTCGCTCGGCCAGAGGCAAAAGCCGTCGTGATGCTTTGCCGTGAGCAGCAGGCCGGTCATCCCGGCGGATTTGATTGCCGCGACCCATTGATCCGCGTCAAAATCCGTGGGATTGAAGAGCTTGGGATCCTCTGAGCCCACGCCCCACTCGTGCCCATTTTTCCCGCTGAAGGTGTTAATGCCAAAGTGCGCAAAGGCATAAAATTCCATCTCCTGCCACTTCAGCTGCCGATCAGACGGTACGACCGCTGCGGCGCGCTTGATGAGATCCTCATTTGCCATGTTATGTTGTAGCTCCTCTCGAGAGTTTATTGGTTGCAATGATATCCACGCCCGTGCCCAAAATATTTGGGATCACAACGTCGCCAATTTCCACCGGCGCGTCGATCCGTGCTTCGTTGATGGCCGCCATGCAGTCGAACAGCTTCTCTTTCGGGAGAGGGGCGGCGCTTTTGACGCTGACAAGCGGATATGCCCCGCCGTTTACGCGCACTGTCGTTGTCAGGCTGCGCACGGGGGCGATACATTCCGTTTTCGCGTAAGCTTCACCGCGCTTGCAGGCATTCCCGCTCACGCCGGTGACCTCCCCCGCCTCGATCTGCGCGGAAAGCGCGCACCCGATTGGGCAGGCGACGCAGGTCAAAGTTTTCACCATAAGGGATCCTTCCTTTCACATAACCTCCGCAAATCCGAATTATCATACCATATTGCTCTGCCCGGTTCAACACTCAATTTGGATAAGGACTTCGCTTCTCTCACGCAGGGAGCTTAGCACATCGCTGCGAATCGTCACATGCTCCATCTCGCCCGGCGTAAGCTGGCTCTTCTTGCGGGTATAGAGCGCCTGGCCATCACAGGTGACACGGATTGTCGCATCGCGATAAACGTCGCCGACGCGGAAATAGAGCTTTACATCTCGCCCCGCGTTAAGGTTGACCTTCTGTGGCACAACATACCGCACGCCGTTGATGCCCCTTGTGCGAACGTAGGCGGTGTTATAATCCTTCTGGTTGAGAATGTACCGGGCCGCACCCTCGCCAGCCGTCTGGCTCTCCTTCGTCACATAATCCACCAGGTCATGCACCTGCAACACATTCCCGCAGGCAAACACACCCTCCCGGCTGGTTTCGCGCGATTCATCCACCACCGGCCCGCGTGTAATCTTATCCATCTTAATTCCCACGTTGCGGGATAATTCATTTTCTGGAATCAGGCCTACAGATAAAAGCAGCGTGTCGCATGGGATGAATTCCTCCGTGCCCGGCACCGGGCGGCGGTTTTGATCGACCTTTGCCACCGTTACGCCCTCCACGCGCTCCTGCCCGTGCACCTTGACTACCGTGCAGGAAAGGCGCAGTGGGATATCAAAATCCTCCAGGCACTGCACAATATTGCGCTTCAGCCCGCTCGAATAGGGCTGCAATTCGCACACCATTTTTACATGCGCGCCCTCCAGCGTCATGCGCCGCGCCATAATCAGGCCGATATCGCCAGAGCCTAAAATAACCACTTCGTGCCCTGGGAGGTGGCCGTCGATGTTGACATAGCGCTGCGCTGTGCCGGCCGTCATCACACCGGCCGGGCGCGTGCCCGCGATATTCAGCGCACCGCGCGGCCTCTCCCGGCAGCCCATGGCGAGGATCACCGCCGTCGCGTCGACCTCAATGAGCCCCTCACTCCGGCTGATGGCCGTGACCACATTGTTGGTGGAGAGATCGATCACCATGGTGTCGGTCAGCACATCAATTTCGCTTTGCTCCACCTCATCGATAAACCGCTGGGCGTATTCCGGCCCGGACAGCTCCTCCTTAAAATAATGCAGGCCGAAGCCCGTGTGGATGCACTGCTCCAGAATACCGCCTAGACACTCGGCGCGCTCAAAAATAACGATGCGCTCCACGCCGCATTCTCTTGCGCGCAGAGCCGCCGCCATGCCGGCGGGACCTCCGCCGATCACTGCAAGATCATATTGCAACATATGTAGGGTTCATCCTTTCCCAATCGCGGCTAAGCCGGTTACTTTGTTTTTTCATATAGGATATTCGACTTGCCGCCGAACTTGGTCACTTCTTCCTCCGGGATGCCCAGCTCGCGCGAAAGGATTTCCAGCACCTTCGCGCCGCAGAAGCCTCCCTGGCAGCGGCCCATGCCCGCACGGGTGCGCCGCTTGACGCCATCCACATCGCGCGCGCCGGCGGGCGCGCGGATCGCATCGCGGATTTCACCCTCTGTAACGGTTTCACAACGGCAAATGATATGCCCATAGGCTGGGTCCTTTGCAATAAGCTCCCTTTGCTGCGTGCGGGTGAGCTGATGAAACCGGACGGGACCCTTGCGCACTGGCGAAAAGGATTGGCTCTCCGTAAGCAAAAGCCCCTGCTCCCGCAGGAGCTCCACAACATATTCCGCCGTGGCGGGAGAGGCTGTCAACCCCGGCGATTCAATACCCGCCACATGGATGAAGCGGGCATTCGCCTCGCTTGGGCCGATGATAAAATCACCCCGGTCGCCGTGCGCACGCAGGCCCGCAAATGAAGTAATTACATCGCCCATCGTCATCGTAGGGATTGAATAGCGCACATATTCCTGCACATCCTGGAGCCCCTTTGATGTGGTGGATGCATCAAATTTATCCTCTACATCCACAGCGTTCGGCCCTGTGAGCAAATTTCCATCCACTGTGGGGGAAACCAGCACGCCCTTGCCCATCTTGGTGGGGCATTGGAAAATCACATGCGACACAAGCGTGCCCATATTCTTATCGAGCACCAGATACTCACCGCGCCGCGGCGTGATGCGGAAGGTGCGGTCCCCGATCATCTCGGCCACCTCGTCTGCATGCACGCCGGCGGCATTCACAATATAGCGGGCAAAAAGCGTATCATGCGGCGTTCCGATCGAAAACAGATCTTCCCGGAACACGATTCGCTCCGCTTCGCAGTTGCGGTAAAAATCGACGCCGTTTTCTACCGCATTCTCCACTGCTGCAATCGTCAGCTCATAAGGGCAGACGATTGCGGCGGTCGGCGCCCAAAGCGCCCCACGCGCCCGCTTGGATACGTTCGGCTCCATCTCATGCAGCCGCGCTTGGCTGATGATCTCCAGCTTCGGCACATGGTTATGCTGACCGCGCTCTAATAGCCCACGCAGCGTTTCCATTTCCTCCTCGCTAAAGGCGAGCACAAGGGACCCAATATTCTGAAAGGGAACGGACAAATCCGCGCATAGGGAGCCCATCATTTTGGCGCCGCGCACATTGAGCTTTGCCTTTAGAGTGCCCTCCTTTGCATCGTAGCCCGCATGAACAATGGCGCTGTTGGCCTTGGAGGTTTCCGTTGCTACATCGTTATTTTTCTCCAGCAAGGCAATTTTCAGGTCATATCGGCTCAGCTCCCGCGCAATCAACGCACCGGATACGCCTGCGCCGATCACGGCCACATCATATACCATACAGTTCGATTCCTCCTTGGAATATTATGATAAAATTAGCGGATAACATATGAAAATTTTATCTCTTTTGCATTGTAACATAGTGTTTTATTACGTGCAATGGTTTGTTTAAAAGATTGCATATGGTAAAATAGTTTCAAACGGATCGTTTGAAGCATTGGAAAAATGCCTGTCGGCGTGAAACGCCTCCTGCCGCGAAACGGCAACGTCATTTTTCGGAGAGGTTAGCCTATATGCGTTATGGTAAAATAGCTTCAAACGGATCGCAAAGTTTCAAGCTTTGAAACTTGGAAGCATTGGATCTCCCTGCCCGGCATGCTATAATAAGCTTGAAGCAAAGTTGACAGCGTCAGAAAAATGCCTGCGCAGCAGCGCCTTTTTTTCGCAGAAGGTTAAACTTTATCTGTCCACTGCTGATTGCTACAGCAGAGAAAATCAAAAACGGAGGGCGCTTATGCTCCATTTAATCCTCGGCCGCTCCGGCAGCGGTAAAACACAATATATCCGCTCCCTGCTTCGCGATCTGGCAAAGCAGGGAGCACGCGATATGATCCTGCTCGTGCCGGAACAATTTTCCTTTGAGAGCGAACGTTCCATGCTGGAGCTGCTCGGCCCGCGAGATGCACAGCGGGTAGAGATTTTGAGTTTTTCACGCCTGGTGGACGCTGTGTTTCGTGTGTATGGCGGCGTGAGCGGCACTCATATTGACGACGGCGGCCGAATGCTCCTGATGAGCCTTGCGCTCGAAGCGGCGCAGGAGCATTTGGACATCTATTTCAAACACAGGGAAAGCCCCGCGCTCGCCGCCAAGCTTTTAGACCTCGTGGCGGAATGCCGCCAATGCGCTGTGACGCCGGCAGAGCTTCAGGCCGCAGCAGACAAGCTGCCAGACAGCGTCCTGCGGCGCAAATCGCGCGAGCTCGCCCTGATCCTCGATCTCTATGATACGCTGGTTGCCCGCTCTTTTATCGATGATCAGGATGACCTGACCCGCCTAAACGACACGCTGCTTGACCACCCGTTTTTCCACGGCCGCATTGTGGCAATTGATGCGTTTAAAAGCTTTACCGTGCAGGAACAGCGGATTCTCTCGCGCATCCTCGCGCAGGCACAGGAGGTGTATCTAACGCTCTGCACGGATACTTTGGCGGATACACAAAGCGGGATGGGGCTTTTCTCCCCTGTCCAGCGCACCGCGCGGCGTGTGATCAGCCTGGCTAAACAGCAGAATGTGCCGGTGGCTGCTCCAGTCATATTGGCCGAGCAACGCCGGTTCCGCTCAAAGGCGCTCGGTTATCTGGAGCAGACGGTGTTTCATCCGGAAGCAGGCCCGTTTCCCGATGAAACAGAAGATCTATTTCTATGTACGGCGCAGGACAAAGCCGCGCAGTGTGATTTTGTGGCGCGCACGGCAAAGCGCCTGATCCGGGAAGAAGGCCTTCGCTGCCGGGATATGGCGATTATCGCCCGTGATGCAGATGCTTACCGGGAGGAGATGACAGCTGCCCTGCGCCGCTATGGCGTGCCCGCGTTTGAGGATAGCCGCCAGCCGATTGATTCCCAGCCACTGATCGCCTTTGTCCGCGCAGGGATGGAGGCGGCGCAGAGCTTCGGCACAGAGCCTGTGCTGCGCTATCTGAAAACAGGGCTAACAGATTTTGCTCTAGAAGAAATTTCAGAGTTGGAAAATTATATGATCGAATGGAATATAAGCGGCTCCCGCCTGCTAAGCGCTTTTACCCAGCACCCCGAAGGCTATGGGAACGTTTTTCAGGAGCAGGACCGGCAAAAGCTCGCGTGCTTAAACGGCTTGCGCGAGCGCGCCACCCAACCGCTCGTTCACCTGCGGGATGCTTGCCAGGGAGTGGATGGCGCACAGATTGCCCATGCCGCATACGCTTTTTTGGAGGAAACAAACGCTGCAAAGCATCTGCGCGCCTTTGCCCAATCCCTCAGCAGTGCTGGAGAAGAAGCCCTTGCCCTGGAGCAGGGCCGGATTTGGGATCTGCTGATGGCGCTGCTCAGCCAGTGCGCTATTGCGCTGGAAGGGCACCCCATGCCTCTCTCACGTTTTGCACAGCTGTTTGACGCGGTGCTCTCCTCACAAGAAATCGGCACGATTCCGCAGGGGCTCGATGAAATTCCCCTTGGCAGCGCTGACCGAATGCGTGCATCCTCTCCGCGCATCGTTTTTCTATTGGGTGCAAACGAAGGGGAATTTCCACGTACCCCCGCCTCCAGCGGCGTTTTTTCGGATGCGGAGCGCCGCAGGCTCATCGAGCTTGGCCTGGAGATGACGGATCCATACGACCAGCAGGCCGTAGAGGAGCGTCTGCTCGCCTATCAATCGCTGTCCGCCGCGCGGGAGCGGCTCTATGTCTGCCATACGCGGTCGAATGGAGAAGGAGGCTCCCAAACCGGTTCCGTCATCGTGTCAGAGCTCAATCGGCTATTTCCACATTGTATCCGCTTCGATGCGGACGAAGAGGATGCGCTTGCCCGCGTGGAGGGAGAATCGCCCGCCTTTTTACTCACCGCCTCCCGATGGGGAAAGAGCGATCCGCTCTCCGCCGCGCTCAAGCGCTATTTTGCCTCTCGCCCGGATTATGCCGGCAGGCTTGCCGGGGTTGGCCGCGCCGCCTGCCATACGCCTGCGCGTTTTGAAAACCCCGAAAATTCCCGTAGGCTATTTGGCGATCAGCTTTATCTCTCCGCTTCCCGTGTGGAGGTATATCATAAATGCCGGTTTCAATATTTTTGCCGCTACGGCCTCAATGCGCGGCCGCGCAAGATTGCAAAGCTCGACCCTTTGAGCAGCGGCACTGTGGTGCATGATGTGCTTGAGCGGCTGCTGCGGGAGCACTCGCCACGGGCGCTCCATGAGATGGGGCCGAAAAAAGCGCGCGGAGGAAATCGAAGCGCTTCTCCTCTCCTACCTGGAGGAAAAAATGGGCGGCGCGCAGGAGAAGCCAAAGCGATTCTCCTACCAGTTTGCAAGGCTTTCCGTGGTGCTGGAAGAGGTTGTCGGCCGGCTGTGCGCGGAATTTTTGCATAGCAGCTTCGAGCCCATTGACTTTGAACTGAGAATCGATAAAGACGGGCTTGTCGCTCCTTACTCGCTCCCCTTGCCGGATGGCGGCACACTGCAAATCAAAGGCTCCATCGACCGGGTAGACCGCATGGAGCGGGATGGAAAGGCTTACCTGCGTGTGGTCGATTATAAATCCGGCGGCAAGGAATTTTTGCTCTCCGACGTGCTCAATGGGCTCAATATGCAAATGCTGATCTATCTGATGTGCCTGTGGCAAAATGGTGCGCAGCGCTATGGCGAGGTTGTCCCCGCAGGCATCCTCTACATGCCGGTGAAAAGCACGCCCGCCACGCTCGGGCGGAATGCGACACAGGCTGAAATTGACAAGGCACGCGCCAAAGCATGCCGCATGAGCGGGATGGTGCTTGACCACTCCCTGGTGATTGACGGCATGGAGGACGATGGTAAAGGCATCTTTATCCCCGTCCGCCGGGAAAAGGACGGCGGCGTGAAAGGCACGCTCATCAACCTCACACAGCTCTCCCGCCTGCAAAAAAAGATGGATGGCATTTTAACGGAAATGGGCGAAAGCCTACATCGGGGCGAAATTGGCGCTGTGCCAAGCTTTGGAGCAGGATACGACCGCGTGTGCGACTGGTGCGACTATAAAAGCGTGTGCGGATATGAGCCGGGCGCGCCTGTGCGGCCCATTGAAAAGCTAACGCACGCCCAGTCGCTCGAACGCCTGGAAAAGGAGGAAACGCGCCATGGCTGAACGCGAATGGACGCCGGATCAAAAAAATGCGATTGAAGCGCGCGGCGGCACGCTGCTTGTCAGCGCGGCGGCAGGCTCCGGCAAAACGGCGGTGCTCGTCGAGCGCGTCGTCCAGCGCCTGCTCGATCCGATAAACGGATGCGATGCTGATCGTCTGCTCGTCGTGACCTTCACAAAGGCCGCGGCGGCTGAGATGCGCGAGCGCATTTCCGCCGCGCTTTCCGCACGGCTTGCCGCTAGGCCGGACGACGCGCGGCTATTGCGCCAGCAGATGCTGCTGCCCTGCGCCGCCATCTGCACGATCGACAGCTTCTGTAATGATCTCGTGCGCGAAAATTTTCATCGGCTCGACCTTGCGCCGGATTATAAAATTCTTGATGCGGGGGAACTCACGCTCCTACGCAGCGAGGCGATGGACATCGCGATGGAAGAGTTTTATCAAAAAGGCGATCCCGCCTTTACAGAGCTTTTGGAGCTGGTGCGCAAGGGGCGAGACGACGCAGAATTGACGGAAACAGTAAGCCGCCTTTACGACTATACGCAGGCTTATCCTTTCCCGGAGGAATGGATCCAGCACGCCCGCGCGCTTTGCCGGGCGGATCTTCCAGAGCAGGAAAACCCTTGGATGGCGGAAATCCGTGCCTATCTCGCGCAAGCGCTCGCATTTGCCCAACACACGGCGCAAAGCGCGCGCGCCCTGTTGGAAACAGAGCCTGCCCTGTGTGAAAAATATGCCCCAGCCTTTGATAGCGACCTTAACGCCCTTACCCGCGTGCAAGCGGCCCTGACCGGCGGATGGGATGCGCTCTGCGACGCGTTAAATGCCATTTCATTTGTGCGCATGCCGAACGCGCCGCGGGAATATGCAAATTCCCCCATCAAGGCCGCTGCGAAGGAGAGCCGCGACCGCGTGAAGGATACGGTTAAAAAAATGCAGGAATCTCTCTGCGCCAATGCGGCGGAAAACGCGGAGGATATGGCCTATCTTGCCCCGCTGCTGAATCAGCTCTTTGATCTGACCCTGCGTTTTTCAGAGGAATTCACACGCCTCAAGCGGGGCAGGCATGCCGCCGATTTTTCCGACATTGAGCACATGGCGCTCTCCCTGCTCGTGGAACGAAAAGGCGGGACACTCTGCCGCTCCCCGCTCGCGCAGGAGCTTTCCGCCCGGTATGAGGAAATCCTTGTGGATGAATACCAGGATACCAACGAGGCGCAGGATCTGCTCTTTCGCATGCTGTCCCGCGAGGACAGCAACCTCTTCCTAGTGGGGGATGTAAAGCAGAGCATCTACCGTTTCCGCCAGGCGATGCCGGAAATCTTTCTGCACCGGCGGGATAGGCTTCCGCCCTATGTGCGCGGAAATTATCCCGCCCGCATCACGCTCGGGCGCAATTTTCGCTCCCGCAAAGGCGTGACGGGGATGGTAAACTTCCTATTTCGCCAGCTCATGAGCAGGCAGCTCGGCGAGATGGAATATACGCAGGAGGAAGCGCTCGTACCCGCCGCCCCCTACCCTGAGCGCCAAGATCCGGATTGCGAAATCCACCTGCTCGATGCAGGCGATAAGGGCGACGATAGCGCCGCCGTGTATGAAGCGCGCTATATCGCCGCCCACATCAATCGCCTGCTGCGCGAAGGGCTGACCGTACAGGATGGCGGCAAGGCTCGCCCCGCTCGCCGAAAGGATTTCTGCATTCTGCTGCGCGGCGTAAAGGGCCGGGCGAATACCTATGTGCAGGAGCTTGCGCGCTGCGGCGTGCCCGCATGGGCGGAGCTTTCCGGCGGATTTTTTGATACTACAGAAATTCGCACAATGCTCTCTCTGCTGCGTATTCTAGATAACCCCTTGCAGGATGTGCCTGTGCTCGGCGTGCTCTTTTCCCCTATCTATGGATTCACGCCGGACGAAGCGGCGGCCCTGCGGGAAACACAGCGGCACATGCCGCTCTACCGCTGCCTGACGCAGGCAGCAAAGCAGGGCAACCAAAAATGCGCCGCCTTCCTTTCGCAGCTCTCCTTCCTGCGGCGGCTGAGCGCCACGCTGCCGGCTGAAGCGCTCCTGCGCCGTATCTATGAAGAAACCGGTTACCCTGCCCTTATCCAGGCGATGGATGGCGCGCAGCAGCGCGCAGCCAACCTCCAGCTGCTGCTCTCCTACGCTGCGAAATATGAAGCGGCAGGCCATCAGGGATTGACCGGCTTTATCCGTTTCATTGATCGGCTGGAAGAGCAGCAGGCGCAGCTCTCCGCAGCCTCCGCCGTTTCTGAATCAGCAGACGTGGTGCGCGTGATGAGCATCCACAAGAGCAAGGGGCTTGAATTCCCTATCTGCATCCTGGCGAACTGCGCAGGCGCGTTCAACCCATCCGGCCGTAATCAGCGGCTGCTACTGCACGCAAAGCTCGGCGCAGGGCTGATGCGGCGAGACGAGGGCACGCTGCGGCTCTTTTCCACCCTGCCGCACACAGCCGTCCGCCTCGCCTCAGAGCGCAGCGAGCTCAGCGAAGAGCTGCGCGTTTTATATGTTGCCCTGACTCGCGCGCGGGAAAAGCTGCTGCTTGTGATGACCATCAAGAACCCGGCGCAAAAGCTATCCTCTCTCGCCGCCTCTCTTGGCGAGCAAGCGGCGGTTTCGCCCTTCGCCGTGCGCAGTGCAAAAAGCTATGCGGATTGGCTGCTCGCCGCAGCCCTGCGCCACCCGGACGCCGCAGCCCTGCGCGCTCTCATCCCAGAGCGGGAAATTCCCCTTCTGGAGGCTGATTTCCCACTGCGCACATCCGTTTGCCCCGCCCCGCCGGCAATCGAAGAAACCGCAGCGCTCCCCACACAGGAGCTGTCGCCCGACCTGGCTCTGGAGGAAGAAATCCGCCGCCGGATAACGTATGTTTACCCTTATGCCGCCCTATCCCGCAGCGTGGCAAAACGCGCCGCCTCCTCATTGGGGGAACGGGAGCTTTCCTTTTCTATGATCGGCGTATCCCGCCCCTCCTTTTTGGAGAAAGAGGGTCTTTCCCCTGCCGAACGCGGCACGGCGCTGCACAAATTCATGCAGTTCTCTGATTACGATCGGGCGCATGAAAACCCAGGTGCGGAGGTGGAGCGGCTTGTGCAGCATGGCTTCCTCTCCGAAGCAGAAGGCAAGGCTGTGGATCAAAAACGTGTTTCCGCCTTCTTCCAGAGCGCACTTGCAAGGCGGATGCTGCAAAGCGAAACGCTGCTGCGGGAATATAAATTTACCTTTTTCCTCCCGGCGGGCGAATGCGACGAAGGGCTGCCGGCTGAAGTCGCCAACGAGCAGGTGCTTGTGCAGGGCATTGCGGACTGCGTTTTTGTGGAGAACGGGCGGCTTGTTATCGTCGATTACAAAACCGACCGGGTGAGCGATGAGGCGGCGCTTGCCGGGCGCTACCGGGCACAGCTCTCGGTTTACCGCAGGGCATTGGCGGAATGCATCGGCCTGCCCGTAGGGCAAACGCTTCTGTATTCCTTTCATTTGGGCAAGGAGATTGAATGCCGCTGACAGGCGCAAACGAAATATAAAAAACGCTCCGGACGCCCTGACATTCGGGCATTCGGAGCGAAAGCATTTTGCCATAGAACTGGATGGCGCTTATTTTTTAATAATCTGGAACCGGTCCTCCAGCAACAGCCAATTCTGCGGAAAATCCCACCCCAGTTTCCAATAGCTGACGCCTCGCAGGCTCAGCTCCTTGAGCAAATCGAACTTTGCCTGGATGGATCTTGCATCTTCAAACCAGACGACATGCTGTTTTTGTGAGGCGTCGCGGTAATAGAAAAAGGGCGCCTGGGCCGTATAGTCATATTCGATAAAGGCATGATTTTCCCTGGCAAGGGAAATCGCGGTTTGAGGGCTGATCGCGCGCGCATAGGCTCCGCCTTTCACAAAGGGCAGCGTCCAATCATAGCCATAGAGGTTTTGGCCCATCATTATTTTATTGGCAGGTATTTCTGTTTTGGCGTATTCCAACACCTGACGCACCGGCCCAATAGGCGATACTGCCATAGGCGGCCCGGCACTATACCCCCACTCATAAGTCATAATCACCACAAAATCCACAATTTCTCCGTGGGCTCGATAGTCATGCGCCGTATACCATTGGCCTGTTTGGGAAGCGCTGGTCTTGGGGGCCAGCGCAGTGGATATTAAAAGCCGCTCCGCATGGAGCCGTTGCGCCGCCTTTTTCAGAAAAGCGTTATAAGGCTCCCTGTCTTCCGGCCGCAGATACTCAAAGTCAAAATGAATATCCTGAAAGCCATATTCCCCTGCTGCCTCAATGATATGATCCAGCAAAACATCCTGGACGGACGTATCATTCAGGATCGCTTCGCCCACCGCATCGCTGAACTGCCCGTTTTCAAGATTGGTGACCGCCATCATCAGCACTGCCCCGCTGCCCGCTGACGCGCCCTTGATCGGGGAAACATCAAACGTGGCGAGGCTTCCGTCAGGCCTCGCTTCAAAGCTGAAAGGGGCCAAATAAGTAAGCAAAGGCGCATGCTCAACCACGGCAGAAGTGGCTGCATCTGTAAAGCGCCCGTTTACAGCCTCCACATAGGCATTGGATTCCACAGGCGTTTTCGGCGCGGGCGGAATATACAGGCGAAAACCAATTTGCAGCGGATCGATTGGATTGATTGCATTCATTTGGGCAAGCCTTAAATGGTTGACGCCGAATCGTCGGCCGATTTTGTAAAGAGTATCCCCCGGCTGCACAAAATAATACATACCCGAAATAGGAATCACAAGCGCTTGGCCAATCACCAACGTTTGAATCGGATTGATCTGATTCGCTGCTGAAAGATCAGCAACGGAAATGCCATAAGTCCTCGCAATGCCATAAAGCGTCTGGCCGGATTGTACAACGTGAATTTGCATAAACCCATCACCTCCTGAAAGCATTCTATTCAAAAAAGAGGAAATCGGTTCCAAAAATTAAGGCTCTGCGGTTGCATTATGGGGATGTCCGGCCCTACATTTTCATGAATAAGAACAACTGAAAGTGGCTGAGGGATTAATTCGGTGTTGACGATTTCATTTCGTTCATCCTTGCATTCTCCTCCGCTGCCCGGTATAATAGTATATTTGTATGGCAAAAACACCGCAGCGCCCCTGCGGAGAGAGAAGAGTGCTTTGATGACTGCTAAAACCAAGGAGAACCTTTCCGTTGCGGCGCGCGTGTGCGTTGCGCTCATGATCCTGCTGCTCATTATCCTCAATTACGACCGGCTGACGCACATTGATATGCGCGCCCTGGTAGATCTGGCACCGAATTTTGCGGCGGCCGTGTTCATGCTTCTGGGCGTCTATTTCGTCAAATCCGTTTTGTTCGTCATCCCCGCTTCCCTGATCTACGTGTCCATCGGCATGGCCTTTGATTGGCCCACGGCCTGCCTGATCAATATGGGCGGCATCCTGCTGGAGGTTTTCACCACCTATCTGCTGGGCCGTTTTCTCGGTGGGAACCGAGTGGAACAGCTCCTGCGCAAAAAGAAGGGCGGTGAAAAGTTATTAAACCTTGATTTGCAGGATAAACCGGGCTTTATCTTCCTCGTCCGGTTTGTGCCTGCCTTCCCGATTGATTTTACCAGCCTATTCTTCGGCGCATTTACAAAGCCACGGATTTTTCCGCCCTATCTTCTAATGTCCCTCTTAGGGCTGGCGCCCCGTGTGATCGCCTTTACGATCCTAGGCGACCAGATTTACGACCTGATTCCCATGCGTTTTGTCATCACCGCCTGCGTGATCGCCATCCCGGTTGGGGTTGTGGTTTATCTGATCCGACGGGCTGTGAAAAAAAAGAAAGCGAATCAGTGAGAAAATAGACGGGCGGCCAGCGCAAAAAGTGCGTTTCAGCCGCCTGCTTTTTTGTGCCGTTTTTCGCTTGCGGGTGGGCCGGACATGCAGTATAATAGCCCTAAACAATAGCGTTTGATGCATTGGTGAGCTTATGAAAACACGGATTTGAGCTAACACCCTGCGGTCGCTCCACACAGTGCACCTCTACTCTGATTCCTCACAACAATAAACAATGAAAGCCGGAGCTCCGGCTTTTTCAGAAAGGATGGTTTTCTTATGGCAAACATCATTGCAAGCCCCACCCGCTATATCCAAGGCAAAGGCGAACTGCAAAACCTGCGCCAGCATGTGGAAATGCTCGGCAAAAAGCTGTTTATCCTCACCACTGCCTCCGGGCAGGCACGCGTTGCACCCGCGATCAATGCAAGCGTTGCAGGCTCCGACTGCACCGCGGTTTATGAGCCCTTCCACGGCGAATGCAGCCAAAGTGAAATTGACCGTGTGGTGGCCGATTTTCAGGCGTCCGGCTGTGATCTGATCGTCGGCGTCGGCGGCGGCAAAACGCACGACACCGCCAAGGCTGCCGCACATTACGCGGGCTGCCCCGTTGTGATCGTGCCGACAATCGCCTCCACAGACGCGCCTTGCAGCGCCCTCTCCGTGATTTACACGGACGGCGGCGTTTTTGACCGCTATCTTTTCCTGCCTGCCAGCCCGAATGTTGTGCTGGTTGATACGGAAATCGTCAGCAAAGCACCGGCGCGCCTGCTGGTTTCCGGCATGGGCGACGCGCTGGCAACCTATTTTGAAGCGCGCGCCTGCCAGCGCTCTAACGCAACCAACTGTGTAGGCGGCAAAACGACGCTCGCCGCCATGGCGCTGGCACGGCTCTGTTATGATACCCTGATGGCGGATGGGCGCAAGGCCGCCGTCGCCGCCAAGGCGGGCGCCTGCACCAAAGCGCTTGAAAACATTGTGGAAGCAAACACCTATCTCTCCGGCATTGGTTTCGAGAGCGGCGGCCTTGCAGGCGCGCACGCCATCCACAATGGCCTGACCGCCATCCCCGAAACCCATGCCTTTTATCACGGGGAGAAGGTCGCCTTCGGCACGCTCGTCCAGCTTGTGCTGGAGGACGAGCATTTTGAGCAGATTCAGGAGGTCGTACGCTTCTGCACAGACGTCGGCCTGCCCACCACACTCGCCGACCTCGGCATTGCGGAAATTAAGCCGGAGCAGATTCACGCCGTGGCGGAGCTCGCATGTGCGCCCAGCGATACGCTTGGCAACATGCCCTTTGCTGTCACACCGGACGCTGTTTATGACGCGATCCTCGGCGCGGATGCGATTGGTCGGAAATACAAGGAGCTCCACGCTTAAACGGAGAATGCTGATCTGTAAACCACAAAAGGGGCCTGCCGCGCGGCAGGCCCCTTGTTGCTAAAATTGATACAACGGAGATTCTTTATGCAAGAAAACAAATATGACAACCCAGTTTTTTTTGAAAAATACAGCCAAATGTCCCGCTCTAGGGAAGGATTAAGCGGCGCCGGCGAATGGGAGACGTTAAAAGACTTGCTGCCCGACTTTGCCGGCAAGCGCGTGCTCGACCTCGGCTGCGGCTATGGCTGGCACTGCATCTATGCCATGGAGCAGGGCGCGATGAGCGTCACGGGGGTCGACCTCTCTGAAAAAATGCTCGAGGTGGCCCGTGAGAAAACGCACTTCCCGCAGGCGCGATACCTCCGTATGCCAATTGAGGAAATCAACTTTGCAGAAAATAGCTTTGATATTGTGCTCAGCTCGTTAGCCCTGCACTACGTCGCGTCGTTTGATGCGGTGGCAAAACGAGTCAATCGCTGTCTTGTTGCGGGCGGTTCGTTTGTTTTCTCCGCAGAGCATCCCATTTTTACCGCATACGGTACGCAGGACTGGTATTACGACGCGGACGGCAAGATTCTGCATTTCCCTGTGGACAATTATTTTTACGAGGGTAAGCGTACGGCGCATTTTCTGGGGGAAGAGGTGGTCAAATATCACAAAACACTGACGACCTATCTCGATAGCCTATTGACTAACGGCTTCGAAATTCAGCGCGTTGTGGAGCCACAACCGCCGGCGCATATGATGGAGCTCGAAGGGATGCGGGATGAAATGCGCAGGCCGATGATGCTGATTGTTGCGGCAAGGAAGCAATAGTGTATCAATGGAACCCATAAAAAATAGCCGGTAGCTAGCTGCTTGCGTAAGCGATACGTATCTCTGTGATCTATGTGGTGATGGCGGGCTTTGTTTTGTTACTCGCTTCGCTTTGTCATAAAAGCTACCGGTGCTCAATAGAATCGAATATGGCTTGATTTTATCATTAAAAATCAAAACCACTAGTAAACTAGTGGTTTGCTCAGACCCCAGAGGGGTCAGTACTTGCTGACCCCTGGAAGGGGTACTGAGGGTTTGTCATCGCATCACTACTACAGGCAGCCGCTGAAAGCGGCTGTTTTCTTTTTGCCTACTTTCTCTTGCTACCCGTAAACGGGTCCATATACTCCTTGAGTGAGATCTGGTCGTTTGCCAAATCTTCCTCCAACTGGTTCTTGATATACTCCTGGATCATCTTCGCATTCTTTCCTACCGTATCCACAAAGTATCCTCGGCACCAGAAGTTCCGGCTCCCGTATTTGTACTTTAGGTTTGCATGCCTGTCGAAGATCATCAGCGCGCTTTTGCTCTTGGAGCGCGTCCCTACGAACTGTGCTATACTCATGTACGGCGGGATACTCACCAGCAGATGAATATGATCCGGGCACGCCTCTCCCTCAATGATTTCCACTTTCATCTCCTTGCACAGCTTTTTAATGATTTCGATAATGTCTCTGCGCACCGCCTTATAGATTACTTTCCGGCGGTACTTCGGCGCAAATACCAGGTGATATTCACATCGGTAGCTTGAGTGCGCCGTATGCTTTACTTCATTTTTTTTCACTTGCGTAAAACCTCCTTGCTCTTTCCTGATGCGGTTGCCAAACCATCTTGATTGTAGCATGGAGGTTTTATTTGCCAAGGTCTTTTTTATCTACCCCTGGTTCAACCAGGGGTTTTGTTAAGCCTAAAGGCAGCAACAAAAAGAAGCCCCCGATTTAATCAGGGGCTCTCAGCGGCAATCTGCTCTTTATTTTATATAAAACGCGCTTTTGCGCGCATCATTCCCACCGGCCAATCCTGGATGGGAGGCTTAATCGCCTCCGCCATCCATTCGACATACCGTCGTATCAGGATGTTATCGCAAATCCAGGATTCAACCGATGAAACCCTTGCCGCTCTCCGCCTGCATCAGTGCAGCCAGCTCCAGCGTTTTGCGCAGCCTCTTCCAGCCGCCCATGCGCTTGCTGTGAATCAGCTCATTAAGCGTTCTCTGCTCACTGATGTGCAGATCAGAAGTTCTCTCCATCATTACCAATCACTCCTTTCCTTTGTTCTGGTTTTAGTTTACTACAGTATATCCATCTTGTCAAGTAATGTTGCACAACTATAGAGCCTATCATTTGTGCATATTGACTAACGCGCATCGATTCACTCTCTTTTTCATTTCTTCCAGTTGTATTCTCGTCTACTCATTTCATTTATGAGATTTGTACAATTCAATCGTTAAATTTCTGTAACAATCGACAATTGTTAATTTTTGTTTCAAAACCGCATGGAAAAGTTTGTGAAATTTTTACCATCAAAAAGGGGGCTGCTGCGAAATGCCTTGCATTTTGCAGCAGCCCCTTTTAAAAAAACGTTTTTGCCTCATACAGGCAAATTTCAGGCTTTGAACGCCCAAAACCACGGTTTTTCTCATGGCAAATTTCCGAAATGAGTGTTTTGCAACGCGCCCTTTACATAGCGTCTACTAGCCCATATCTGCTCTTTTTTAGCCAGGCAATGCTTCACATAAGGCGGCAAGCTCCTCCATGGAAAGCTTTTCTGCCCGAACATTCCCTTCCAGCCCCGCGATTTCAAGCGCAGCGGCCACATCGCCTTTCTGAAGTGCCATTCCCGCGCTGATTGCATTCAGCGCTGTTTTACGCCGCTGCCCAAAGGCTGCCTTGACCATGCGGAAAAACTTTTTTTCATCTGTTACCGCAACCGCTGGAGCTTGCCGGATTTGCAGGCGGATCACCGCGCTATCCACATTCGGCGCAGGGAGAAAGGAACCGCGCGACACGGAAAACAGCTTTTCTGCTCGCGCATAATACTGCACCGCAACCGTCACTGCGCCTGCCTCCCTGCTGCCAACCGGGGCGCAAAGCCGTTCGGCTGCTTCCTTCTGCACCATAACAATGATGGAGCGAAACGGCAGCCGCTCCTCCAACAGCCGCATGATCACAGGCGAAGTAATATAATAGGGAAGGTTTGCACAAACGGACACCTCCATCCCCGCGAACTGCTCCTTCAAAATTGTGCGCAGATCCGCTTTCAAAATGTCTTCATTGACAATTTCCACATTGCCAAAATCCGAAAGCGTTTCTGCAAGCACGGGGAGCAGCCGCCGGTCAAGCTCCAGTGAAACGACCTTACGCGCCCGCCGGGCCAGCTCGGCCGTCAGCACGCCGATGCCGGGCCCGATCTCCAGCACGCCCTGACCATCCGCGCCGCAGCTTTCCGCCATCTGCGGGCAAACGGTGGGATTCACTAAAAAATTTTGCCCCAGCGCCTTTGAAAACGTAAACCCGTGCCGGGAAAGCACCTCCCGCACAACGCCGATATCTGTTAAACTCTGCATGCCAATTCCCTTTCCACCCGCTTTACAGCAACCTTGAATGATTGATCAGCAGCTCAAATTTCAGGCCGAGATAATCCGCCGATTTTTTACACAGCATCATGCGGTCGAGGAAAATTTCAAAATAATCCATCACAGCGCAGATTTCCGTATCAATCTTCATCCTTAAGATGATTGTTTTTTCCTCCGTATCAATTTTCAGCTCCGCCTTTTGCACGGCAAAATTCACGCGGTCGTGAATATCGGAGCTCACCGTCTCCTGGTTGCGCACACGGGAGCGGCGCACGTCGCTCTTATCTGCGAGGATCAACGCCGCGGCAATCGGGCTGACTGCGGCGGCCGTTTTCTCATCATGGTGGCCGATCGCGGAGACAATCTGCGCCGTTTCATCCGGCGAAAAGCCAAGGCGGGAAAGAATCTGGAAGGCGAGGCATGCGCCGTTCTGCGCATGGTAATGGCGGTTGACGAGATTTCCAATATCGTGCATATAGCCTGCAATCTGTGCGAGCTCGCAGGTGCGCGCATCGTAACCCAACTCCCGCAAGATGCGTGAAGCAATGTCCGACGTGCGCAACGCGTGGGGAAAGCCGTGCTCCGTGAAACCCACCGCGCCTAGCACCTCATTGCTGCGCTCAATATACGTTTTAATTTCAGGATTTTTCCTAATTTCTTCAAAAGTCAACATGCTTTTTCCTCTCATGATGTGATAAACTCCCTATTGGTTTTCCCGCTTCCCTGCGCTATAATGAATACAGGGCAAACGGAAACCCAGCCCTATTTTCAAACACCAGGGAGGAGTTTATGATGACGATTCTGGTCACTGGCGGCGCCGGCTATATCGGCAGCCACACCTGCATTGAATTGCTCAAGGCAGGCTATGAGGTTATTATACTCGATAATTTCTACAACAGCAAGAGGGAAGTCCTTCGCCGCATCGGCGAGCTAAGCGGTAAAGAATTCGGCTTTTATGAGTGCGATATTCGTGACCGCGCCGGGCTCGACCGCATCTTCCAGAAAGAGAAGATCGACGCGGTCATTCATTTCGCCGGGCTGAAGGCGGTCGGCGAATCCTGCGTTAAGCCGCTGGAATACTATGAAAACAACGTCGGCGGCACGGTCACACTCTGCGAAGCAATGCGCGACGCAGGTGTGAAAAAAATGGTGTTCAGTTCCTCCGCTACTGTATATGGCATGAACAACCCTTCCCCACTGCGCGAGGATATGCCCGCGGGCGGCACGACGAACCCCTACGGCACCACAAAGCTCATGATCGAGCAGATCCTTCAGGATCTTTACCAGTCCGATCACGAATGGAGCATCACTCTGCTGCGTTACTTCAACCCCATCGGCGCGCACAAAAGCGGCCGCATCGGGGAGGATCCAAATGGCGTCCCGAACAATCTCATGCCTTATATTACACAGGTGGCCATCGGTAAACGACCACAGCTTCAGGTCTATGGCGACGATTACGACACGCCGGATGGAACGGGCGTGCGCGACTATATCCATGTAGTCGACCTGGCCCTCGGCCATGTGAAGGCTGTTGAAAAATGCGCGAAAAAGAATGGCGTTGATATCTACAACCTTGGCACCGGCGTTGGCTACAGCGTGCTTGACGTGGTGCATGCCTTTGAGAAAGCTTCCGGCGAAAAAATCCCCTATCAGGTAACCGACCGCCGCCCAGGCGATATCGCCACCTGCTACTCCGACCCCTCCAAAGCGGCGAAAGAACTCGGATGGAAGGCCGAACGCGGCATTGAGGAGATGTGCGAGGATAGCTGGCGCTGGCAGAAGCAGAATCCGAACGGTTACCCGGATGAAGCTTAAAAAATTGCGCTAAAGCTGCTGCCCGGCCTTCAGGCAGCAGGGGCGGCCGTATGCGGAATCGCCAAATAGCACCGGCTGCAAAGTGACCGTACGATTTTTCGTATTATTTTGATCGGGTGAGCACCTACCGTATGCAAGGCTGAAAAGCAATTGCATACGGTTTTTTTGTGGCTATCCAATCCATGGCTCTGGGAGGGGACGCAATGATTTTAACAGGAAACAAGCCCAAAAAGGCTCGGAGCGGCATTGCATGCACGCTGATCCGATTCAGCCTGCCGCTGATCTTCAGCGGTATATTACAACAGCTTTATAACTGGGCGGACGCCTTCATCGTTGGTAATGTGGAGGGAGAGCTAGCCTTGGCGGCAATCGGGGCAACCGGGACGGTCGTCAACTTTTATCTAATGGCGATCACCGGCTTTACAATTGGGCTCGCCATTCTGTTCGCCCAAAAATTTGGCAGCGGTGAAAACGCAGCTATCCCGAAAATACTCGCGGCCTTCTCAATTCTGCTCGGGCTCAGCTTTGTCCTGCTGGCCGCGGTGGGAATTGGGCTTACCTCCCCTCTGCTGCGCCTAATGCATACCCCGCAGGATACGATAAAACCGGCAGAAAGCTACTTAAAGATTATTTTTTACCGGCGTTCCCTTCCTCGCCGTATATAATGTTTATTCTGCTGCGCTGCGTGGAATTGGCGACAGCCGCGCGCCGTTTTTAGCAATTCTTTTCTCTTCTATTTTAAACGTCGCGCTGGATCTGCTCTTTGTTGCCTGGCTGCATTGGGGCGTGGAGGGGCTGCCGCCGCAACGGTCCTTTCCCAGGCGGCAATGACGATGTTTTTGATCGCCTACGCCGCCCGAAAACACGCCCTGCTGCGCTTGCGCACCGGTATAGATAGGAGGGAACGAGCCTTGCTGATGCAGGGGGTGCGATTGGGGCTACCGCCCATGATCCAATCCAGCATCAGCGCATTTGGAAGCCTCCTGCTGCAAAATTTTATGAATGGTTTCGGCACTCAGACTGTAGCTGCGATCACTACGGCATACCGTGTGGATTCCATTATCCTGCTGCCGATTATCAACCTCGGGTCCGGCATTTCCACCATCGTCGCTCAGAGCTATGGCGCGGGTAAAAAAAGGCGCGTACAAAAAACATTCGCAGTCGGCACGCTTATGATGGCGGCGGTTTCCCTCCTATTGACGGGATTAGTCATCCCAACCGGCGGCCCGATCATTAAGCTGTTTGGCGTTGGGCCGGAGGCCACCGCCATCGGGCAGAACTTTTTCTACCACATCGCCTGTTTTTATGTGGTGTATGGCCTAGCCACCGCAGCCAGAGGTTATTTGGAGGGAGTGGGGGATGTGCTTTATTCTAGCATTGCGGGCATTGTGTCGCTGGTTTCACGCATTCTCGCTTCGTATGCAATGGCCGCGCGCTATGGAAATTTGGTGATCGCCTATGCTGAGGCGTTCTCCTGGGGGCGTGTTGCTGGTATTATACTTAATTCGTCTGGTATGGAAAAGGAGCAGCCTGTGCAAGCCTGAGGCCTGACGGCAGCTCATTTCACAAAAGCTGTGATCGCACTAGGCAACCTATTTTTTTCTTACGGCGTAGGGGCTCCAGCATCAACTGCGAACCTGCTTCCGATGCAATACCCGCCTGAATTACGCAGAATAAACCCACATAACCTCCCGCATCCAGCCGGGAAAAAGGCCGTCCCCCTGCGCAGCAAATCTGCTACGCGGTGGACGGCCTTTCCCCGATCTATTTTCTCTCCCCTTTTTGCGGCAACAAAACGGACCGTTTGTAGCCCGTTGCCATTGCCTATACCCTTGTGAGCAATGATTGCAGCGTCACCTGTGCGTCGCCGAGCAGGAGCGATACGCCCGGCTTGTGGTAAAGCGGGTTTTCCACGCCCGCATATCCGGGTTTTAAATCATAATTGCAGATAATCACGTGCTTCGCCTGATCAACGCTTAAAACCGGCATGCCATAGATCGGCGTGCCCTCCGCCGTATTGGCCGCGGGATTCACCACATCGTTCGCGCCGACGACCACGGCCACATCGCACTCTTTGAATTCATCATCAATGGCATCCATCTCATAAAGCTGCTCATAGGGCACATCCGCCTCGCACAGCAGCACGTTCATATGCCCCGGCATCCGGCCCGCCACAGGATGAATGGCGAATTTTACTTCCTTCCCCTGTTGCTCAAGCTGATCGGCAAGCTGTTTGACCAGCTTCTGCGCCTGCGCGAGGGCCATTCCATAGCCGGGCACGATGATCACCTCTTTTGCATCATGCAGCCACTCGCCCGCCTCCTCAACCGGCGTTTCCGCTATTTTTTCCGCGCCGGTAGGCGCTGTCTGCGCCTCATTTGCATTGAGCTCATTGCAAAGCGCTTGGAGTGTATCCTTTGCATCGCCCAGCAGGAGGCTCACGCCTTCTTTCTTATGGTAGAGTGGGTTTTCCACGCCCGCATAGCCAGGCTTTAAATCGTAATTGCAGATGATAACATGCTTAGCATCCGCCACATTGAGCACCGGCATGCCGTAGATCGGCGTGCCCTCCGCCGTATTCGCCGCAGGATTCACCACGTCGTTTGCGCCAATGACGAGCACTGCGTCGCACGCCTTAAAGCCATCGTTGATTGCATCCATCTCATAAAGCTGCTCATAAGGCACATCCGCCTCGCACAGTAACACGTTCATATGCCCCGGCATCCGCCCCGCCACCGGATGGATGGCGAAGCGCACCTGCGCACCACGCGCTTCCAGTCGGTCGGCCAGCTGCTTTACGGTTTGCTGCGCCTGCGCGAGGGCCATTCCATAGCCGGGTACAATAATCACATTTTTGGCCTGCCGGAGGATTTCCGCAGGAGATTCTTTTTCACAAGCCGCTTGCCCTGACGGAGCAGCCTGCGCCTCTTTTACCACAGCTGCCGGCTCCGCCTTCTCCCGCTTTGTCGGAGCGGAGGTTTTACCAAGCAAAATATCGCCCAGATGGCGGTTCATCGCGCGGCACATAATTTGCGTAAGCAACAGCCCGGAGGCCCCCACCACGCCGCCGATAGCCACGAGCAGCGGATCTCCAATCGCCATGCCGGCAATTGCCCCCGCCACGCCCGAAAGCGAATTGAGCAGAGAGATCGTAATCGGCATATCCGCACCGCCGACGCGGATGGCGAACGCCACGCCAAAAAAGCCGCTAAAGCATAGGCAGAGCACGAGGCTCAACCACACCGGCACTGTGGGCACAGCTGCTAGCGCCACCGTTACAGCCGTAAGCACAATTGAGAGCCCGACAATTGCAGAATGCCCCTTCCAGACGACCGGGCGCTGTGAGATCAGCTTTTGCAGCTTTCCAGCGGCAATGAGGCTGCCGGTCAGCGTGATCATACCAACTGCGAGCGCAAGGCCCGCTGTGACCAGAGAGAATATCCCAGTGAGCCCCTCCATCAGCGAAACCGCGGCAACCAGCGCCGAAGCCGCGCCGCCAAAGCCGTTTAGCAGCGACAGCCTGCGGCATCTGGATCATCTTGACGCGGTAGGCGCCAACTATCCCTACCGCCAAACCCAGCGCAAGGCACACCCAAAGCCCGGCCTGTGTGAGCAGGTGGTATTTATAAAGCGTGACAAAAATGGCGGCAGCCGTGCAGGCGGCGCTCAGCGCGTTGCCGGCCACTGCGGTTTTTACCCGGCTCATCATTGCAATGCCGCCTAGTACGCCGGCCACAAGCACAGCGCAAACGATGTAGTAGGCGAGGTTACTCATTGCGTATGTCCTCCTTTTCTCTCTTATGGCGGAACATGCGCAGCATTCGGTGCGTCACGCCAAAGCCGCCCGCAACGTTGAGCATCGCCAGAACGATTGCAAGAAAGCCGAGCGCCTTGCTCCCCAGGGATACTGCGGCCCCCGTAGCCGCCAGCGCGCCAAGCACCGTAATGCCGGACAGAGCGTTCATGCCGGACATCAGCGGCGTGTGCAGAAGGCTGGGAACGTTTTTAATCAACAGATATCCCACAACCGTGGCCACAATAAAAATCAGTACCAAAATGATCGGGTGCATCTGAATCCTCCTCTCAAAAGGCGATAACGTTTTTACGCGCTATCGCCTCTGTCTCTCTTCAACACACCGGTCAAATTCCCATGGCCTCTCTTGCGCCGGTATGGACAATCTCACCGTCAATCGTCGTCAGCGTTTTTGCAATAATCTCATCCCCGCGCTGCAACACGATTGTTCCATCCTTCACCAGGTATTTCACCAGGTTATAGATATTGTTTGCAAACATCCAGGTGGAGCTGGTCGGCAGCATGCCGGGGATATTCTTGATGCCCTCAATCGTAACGTGGTGCTTAACCGCCGTCTCTCCCGGCGTAGTGATCGCGCAGTTGCCGCCCTGATCAATCGAAATATCCACGATTACGGAGCCGGGCCGCATCGCGGCCACCATCTCCTCCGTCAGCAGCACTGGTGCGATCCTGCTTGGCACCAGCGCGCTGCAAAAGACGATATCCATCTCCGGAATGACCTTTGCCAGTGCCTCGCGCTCATGGAGCAGCCACTCCTCCGGCAGTTCGTTTGCATAACCGCCTTGCCCCACCGCGATTTCGGCCGGCACGCCCGTATCAACAATCTTTGCGCCGAGGCTCTTTGCCTGCTCCACCGCATCCGGCCGGATATCCGCCGCATGGACGACCGCGCCGAGCCGTTTCGCCGTGGCGATCGCCTGCAAGCCGCCGACGCCCGTGCCGATAACCAGCACATTCACCGGCTTGATCATGCCTACTGCACAAAAAATCTGCGGAACAAATTTGGCGAGATCATTCGCCGCGATCAGCATTCCCTTGTAACCCGCGCATGTGCTCATGGAGGTGAGCGCATCCATATTCTGTGCGCGGGAAATCCGCGGAACGCCGTCGAGCGTCAGGCTGATCACGCCTTTTGCGGCCATGGCCTTCACCATTTCATGGTTGACAGGGGAAGCCGGATGAATAAACGTGATCAAATACTGGCCCTTGTGCATCAAGTCAATTTCCGAACAATTTTTCGCCTCGTTAAAGAGCGGTTCCTTTACCTTCAGGATCAGTTCCGCCTTCTCATACAGCCTCAGCTACATCCTCCACGATCCGGGCGCCCGCCGCAACATATTGATCGTCGTGGAAAAAGGAGCCTTCTCCCGCGCCCTTCTCCACCAAAACGGTGTGCCCGTCATGGATCAGCTTTTGAACTGTTTCTGGGATTGCCGAAACGCGGCGCTCCCCGTGCATAATCTCCTTTGGAATACCGATAATCATAAAAAGCCTTCCTCTCTCTATGGTTTTTTATTTGCAAAGCCCACCTTATTCGTTCCCTGTGGGCTTTTCGCACTTATTTGCTCAAATCGGGCAGAACGGAATGCTCATTCTTCATGGTAGAGAGCACCACCAGTGTCTTGGTTAGGGACACGCCATGGATGCATTTAATCTCATTGAGCACCGCCTCCAGCTCCTGAGTAGAGCCGGTGATGACCTTCAGCAGAAAATCAAAATCGCCTGTAATATAATGGCATTCTGTAACCTGTGGATTTTGCTTGACGTTTTCAATAAACCCCTCATTGAATTTCGGATGCTCCAGGCTGACAGAGATAAAGGCTGAAATATCCTTGCCGATCTTTTTGGTATCCAGCAGCAGAGTATATTGCTGGATAACGCCGCTGTTCTCCAGCTTTTTGATCCGCTCGATGACAGCGGAAACAGACATGTTCACATATTCCCCAATGGCCGAAGCGTTTTGCCGGGCATTTTCTTTTAAGCAGCCCAAAATCTTCACATCAATACTATCCAATCCTTTTCCCTCCGGTCTTATTTTGTTCATCATAACCCGATTGCGCAAAATAGTAAATATATATAGATTTTTTACCTAAAATTTTTTTATAAGTGTGCTGTATTACAATAAATAATCAGTTTTTTAAATTTTTATTTGAAACGATTCCGAAAATATTTTGCCGATAAATCTATCACAGAAAAGAAACTCTTTTAATTATATAAAATATCCAAAAAAATTATTGCGTATAAGCCGTTTTGCCCTTACAGATGCCTGGTATATGCTTTATATATTTCCATCCGAGAATAAACGATAAAAATATCGCCAAATATTTTCGGTTTGCAGGAAAAGACCATAAAAATTTCATTTTTTTTATTTTTTATTTCGCAATAAAAAGCTGCCGCAAAATAAATTTGCAGCAGTCTTTACAAGTATCCTGAAAAACGTGTGTGGCCATTTTAAAACCTCTGCATTATGCTCTCTCCGATTCAAACAGAACGGTGTGAGACACGGCCTCTGCTTCTTCTCACGACCAAAGGTTCTTGCCCCCGCAGCAGCATTAACGCTGTCGGAAGCGTATTAATTGGAGCCCAACAGGCAATCCATCCGAAACGATTCCATGCCGCAAAGTGCAAATATCGATGCGAATTTACGGCAAGAGGAACGGAGCAGATCAAGGCCATACAGAGTGTACAGCGCATCGGCTGTTTCATCAATTTGCCGACACACCAATCGGCGGCAGGATATGAGGATAGCAAAACGCCTTCCATTGCAGATGCTGCTCTGTAACAGAAGGCGCTTTATCGTATGAGCATTCATTCTTTCTAGCCCGCCCCGTCCTAAGCAGATTGGTAACGAGGCCCTGCCTTTCTCATGCAGTCAGGCCACTGGTTACTGCCGTGCAACCCGGAAGCCTCGTCCGGCCGGAACCAGGCATTGCGACGCCGCTCCTGTTATTCACCAAAGCCGCTGTCAACCAGTGCGATCAGAGAATCAACCGCCTCCTGTTCGTCCTCGCCAACGGCAAAAATTTCGATCTGGCTGCCCTGCCCCATTCCGAGCGCAAGAACGGAAATAATCGATTTGGCATTTCCGATATTATCTTCATCATCCAAGCTCAAATTCGATATTTGGATACGGCTGCTGAATCTTTTGGCCATCTCAATGAATTGTGACGCAGGCCTCGCATGAAGACCGGTTCGATTGATAACTGTCGTTTTTTTAGAATACATTTGTATACACTCCTTTTATTTTTCCAGGGATTCTGAGCAGATCTGTAGATATTCCCTTGCTTGGCCGTCCGTCATGTTTTCAACGGCGCGCGCCATTTCCTCCATTTGCTTTACCGTAAAGCCTGCCAGGGCGCGTTTGACGGCAGCAACACTGGATAGACTCATTGAGAGCTTGCGTATTCCGAGCCCAACCAGCACCGGGGCGGCAAGCGGGTCTCCTCCCAGCTCTCCGCAGATACAAATCGGCTTCCCGGCCTGCTTGAATCTCTCCACCACATAGCCGATCAGGCGAAACAGCGCCGGATGATAGCTTTGATAATAGCTTGTCACCTCCGGATTCATTCGATCGACAGCCATGAGATACTGGCACAAGTCATTTGTGCCAATCGACGCAAAATCGACCTCCGGCGCTATCAGATCTGCAATCACCGCCACGGCAGGGATTTCGATCATGATGCCCAGCTTAACGCCCTCGTCGAAGGGAAGTTTCTCCTGCCGCAGCTCTTGTTTCGCCTGCTCCAACAGCGCCTTGGCTCTCTTAATCTCCTCTATGCTGCTCACCATCGGCAGCATAATCCATAGCTGCCCGGCAACTGAGGCGCGCAACGCTGCACGCAGCTGGGTTCGAAATAGCTCTGGCGAATCAAAGCACAGCCTGAGCGCGCGTTTTCCCAGAAACGGGTTCTGCTCCTGCGGCAGCGGAAAATAGGGAAGCGTTTTGTCTCCACCGATATCCAGTGTACGCAGCACAACCGGACGAGGCGCATATTCCAGCAGCGCCTTTTGATATTGTATGATCTGCTCCTCCTCTGTCGGCAAGTGGTCGTTATCCATATATAGAAACTCTGTGCGAAACAGGCCCACAAAATCGGTAACCGAGGAGCCCTCCAAATCCTCCGGGCGGGCGGACCCGATATTCAGGCCAATCTCAATGCGCTCGCCGTCAGCAGTCAGCGGATCCCTGTGCAAATACTTTTTGAATGCGGGCAGCATGTATTTCATATTCTTTCTGTTTTATCCGCATCTCCTTTTCCTGCTTGCCATCCGGCCGCGTAATCAGACCACCCCATCAACGGCATCCAAAATGACTTTTTCTCCATTTGTCAATCGCGGCAGCAAATTTGGAATCCCCAATACAGCGGGAATCCCATAGCTGCGTGCAATAATCGCGGAGTGGGATGTGGTTCCTCCCGATTCCGTGACAATTCCTAATACATGATCGCGTTCCATAACAGCGGTATCGGAGGGCAGCAAGTCATGTGCGGCGATAATGACCGGCTTCTCCAGCTGCGCCAGACTCTGCTGCGGCACGCCGCACCAGATGCGCAGCAGCCGATTTTTGACATCCTTCAGGTCAGCCGCCCGCTCCCGAATCAGCGGATCTCCCGCCTTCTGCAAGCGTCGCTCATAACGGGAATAGACTGTTTCTACTGCCCAGTCCGGCATCCAGGTGTCATATTGAATGCCGTCCCGAATTTCCTCATCCATGACCTCATCGCACAGTATCTCCATCTGAGCAGAAAAGATTGCGGCCTTTTCTGCGTCTGTCTGCATCATGCGTTCCCGGATTGCCTGCAGTTCCACACGCGCTTGTAAACATAAAGCCTCATATTGTTCAAGGTATTGCTTCGGATCTCCAGAATAATGCGCCTCGGTGGTTTGCGGAATAAACGGCTGATAGAGAAAAATTTCACCAATCGCAACACCTTTGGAGACTCCGTTCCCACGAAGAACCATAAATAACGCTCCCTTTTATTGATCTACTGCAATTGCTTGGCGTAGACGGCGGCAATTCTCTGCAACACTGCCGCCCCTGTCATAGAGGCTGGAGGTTCCGGCAACAAAAATATTTGCGCCTAGGGCGCTCATGCGAGCCGCATTTTCAAAGGAGACATTTCCATCTACCTCCAGCAGAATCTCACGGCTGCAACAATCGATCAGCCGGCGTGCCTGTGCAATCTTTTGAAGCGTTTGGGGAACCAGCTTCTGCCCTGCAAAACCCGGATTGATGGTCATTATAAGAAGGACATCCAAATCGTCCGTCACCCATTTGCAGTGCTCCACCGGGGTAGCCGGATTGATGGCCAGACCCGCTCTGGCGCCGCGTTCATGAATTGCAGCCAGAGCCTTTTGAATATGATTGGTACTTTCCGCATGCACGGTCACGACGTCCTCGGGTGCAAACGAAAAATAATCCAGCTTCCGATCCGGATTCATGATCATCAGATGGATGTCCAATGGAATGTTGGTCATGCTGTGCAGCAGAGGAATGAATTCCGTCCCTAGGCAGTAGTTATTCACAAACTCGCCGTCCATAATGTCAACATGGATGTATTCTACATGAAGCCGCTCCAACTCATGTACGCTTTCTTCCAGGCAGGACAGATCGCAGCAGCAGATGGACGGGGAAATAAACTTTTTCATATGTTATTTCACCTCTTTATCGCATTTAAACAATTTGTTCTATTTTATTCCTAATTGTTATAAAATGCAATTATTTGATGCATTAATTATAGCATAACTCTGGTTATATATCAAATAGTTTCAGAAAAATTACATAAAAAAAAAGAGAGTTCTCTGATGCTGTTCTGCTTTCAAATCAAAAAAAATCATGCAGATACGATGATTGAGATAGAAAATATTTGGAGAAAGTATTGCTTTTTTAGCAGATATATATTATACTATATGAATCAAGGAGTAGAAAATCAGATGCAATCTTCTTGATTATTTTGCAAAGAACGGTTGCATATTTGCAAGGAGAAGTTATGATAGCATCAGAAAGAGCCCGTTACATTCTCAATCGGCTAAAGGAAAAAAAGAAGTTGTTACGCTGAAAGAAATTGCAGACGAATTGGGCGTCTCTATCGCTACGGTTCGCAGGGATTTCGAAAAACTGGATGAAAAAAAGGTCTTGCTGTTAAGGTGCGCAGCGGCGCAACGCGGGCTTCGCTGCCGGGGCCTTCGGCAGCCCCCATGGTAACCAGTGAAAAATCAAAGGAACATATCGAGGCAAAAATTTCTATCGCCAGCAAGGCCGCCTCTCTGGTCAAGGACGGAGACTGTATCTTTTTAGACGGCGGGACTACAATCGCTCCAATGATCGATTTTATTCAGGATAAAAAAATCCGTATCGTCACACACAATCTTCTGATTCCGCAGCGCGTTCAGAATATGGACGTGGACATCTTTTTAATCGGCGGCCACTACAGCCATTTCCATGCCAGCACAGTCGGCGTCTTTGCGGAAAAAATGGTCTCTCAGTTTCACTTTGACCATGCTTTTTTCGGCTGTTCGGGAATCGAGCTGGTGCATCAGATGGCTTATAATGATGATATCGATACCATCCCCGTCAAAGAAGTGGCAATGAAATATGCGACGCACAACTATCTGCTTGCAGACGCCAGCAAATTGGGCGTTACCTCCTACTGCCGTTTCAATCCCCTGTCAGCGTTTGACCTGATTATCAGCGACCATAATGATAATATGCCCGATGGGCTGCCGTCCAATTTTGTATTTGCCGACGTTCCCTGATCCAAGTAACAGACCTTGGCAGAAACCAGAACAATACCTTGTGTCCAATATTTACAGAGCAACGCCGAAATTCCCTTATGCGAAAAATTCTTCTGAGTGGCAGGAGGCTTTGGATCATTTTCCAAAGCCCCCTGTTTTTCATTTTGCCTACTGGGCAAGCGCCTGTTTAATATCCTGAACCAAATCTTCGGCCGTCAGCTTAAATTCCTTCTGTAAAAGATCGATCATACCGACCTGTCCGAACACATCCTGCGCCCCAACCTTCAGAAGCGGTACCGCTATCGCATTTTTAGCCAGCACGTCAGCCACAGCGGAGCCGAGGCCGTTGATTACGCTGTGATTTTCAAAGGTGCACACCAGCTTTTTCCCCTGCGCCTGCTCACGGATCAACGCTTCGTCAAAGGGCTTAATGGTAACAGGATCAACAACCTCCACGGAAACTCCTTCAGCACGGAGCGCCTCTGCCGCATCAAGAGCGGCGGACATGACATATCCACTGGAAACCAGCAGCACGTCGTCTCCAGGGATCAGCACCTGCCCCTTGCCAAGCTCAAACGGAGTGCCCGGTTCATAGACGGGGCGCACGCCCTTTCGATATGCGCGGATATAGTGAACCGCACCGTCGTTGCGGGCCGCACAGGCCCGAACCATCCAATCCAGCTGCACTTGATCACAGGGGTCGCACACAATGGCATTCGGCATTGCACGAAATACCGCCATATCCTCAAAGCAGGTATGTGTGCCTCCATCAAAACCGGAGCAAAACCCCGGGTCGGAAGCATAGATGTTGACCGTATTCTTGGAGTATGCACAGGAGATATAGACCTGATCCAGCGCTCTCCGGGTGACGAAGGCAGACATGGTGTGAACAAAAGGCGTATACCCCATCATGGATAATCCCGCAGCTACGCCAAACATATTTGCCTCGCAGATACCAACGTCGATGAAATGCTCCGGATGCGTCTTCTTAAACCGGATAAAGAAGGAGGCTCCTCCCAGATCGGAATCCAGAATCATGATTTTGTCGTTCGTTTGCAGCAGATCTGCCAATGCGGCGCCGTAAGCATCCCGCATTTCTCCGCCGAGCTCTTTGCTTCTTTCTTTGAGCAACATCGCTTATTCCTCCTCCGTAACTATTTTCAATTGGGCGATCGCAGCGTCAATAATCGCCCGCCCTTCTTCGAACACCTTGGGCGCATGGTTGTCCACCATATCCTCATAGTATTTTACGCCCTGGCCTTTGACGGTATCCAGAATGATGCAGATCGCCTTATCCGGAACGGTCTTGGCCAGATTGATCGCATCGTCGATCGCCTCCTCGCTGGCTCCATCCACTGTGATCGCCCAAAAGCCGAATGCGCGCATTTTCTCCTCGTAGCTGAACGGATTGAGAACCTCTGTGCAGTATCCGTCATGCTGGCGTTTGTTGTTGTCAACAAATACGATGCAGTGATTGAGCTTGTTGTGGGCCATAAACTGAAACGCTTCCCAGTTCTGTCCCTCGTTCATCTCCCCGTCGCCCGATGCACACATATACGTACTGATCGTTACGCCCCGCGGCGCGCAGGCCGTAGGCAATGCCGGCCGCCACTGAAGCGCCCTGGCCGAGAGAGCCGCAGGTGACATCGATCCCGGGGGTCAGGAGCCGATCCACATGGGAGGGGATGTGCGTGCCGATATCATCCATTGTCAGCAGCAGCTCCTTCTCAAAAAAGCCTTTTTCCGCCAGAGCGGCGCACACGGTAGGCGCCGCGTGCCCCTTGCTCATAACCAGATAATCGCGGCCCTCCCATGCCGGGTTTTGCGGGTCGTATTTCATCTGCTTTCCATACAACACGGAAATGAGCTCCACCACAGACAGACATCCGCCGATATGCCCCATCCCGCGCTGCTTGAACATTTCCAGTTCATCCACTCTGATCTGTGCAGAGAACTTTTTCAGTTCCTTTAATTCCTTGCTCGTCATACTTTACCTCCTGTGAAATGATATCTGAGCGAATACGCAATCAGGTGCAGTCATACGCCTGATATGTATCCGACTTCCCAAATAGAATCGCCTTATATTCTTTCATCAGCGGGTGCTGTTTCCAGGTGGAATTGGTTTCAGAGACGGTATACGCCATCATCTGCACAAAGGCCAGCGTATAGAGCGGGGAAATCATCTCATCCACCTGATGCGGCACGCGCATCACGCCGTCTCCCTGAATCAGCGGGTTATTGCTCAGGATATATACACGGTCGCTGATCACCTTTGCGGCGCGATAAGATTGCTCAATGCGCGCGGCGGTTTCGTCGCCCGGATCGATAAAAATAAAATTGTAATTGGGTGTGAGCTGAATCTGTGGGCCGTGGATGGCCTCATCCACCTCGTATCCCACCGCAAGGATATGGACCGTTTCTCCGATCTTTACAGCTCCTTCCAGAGCAGTTCCATAGTTAGCGCCCGCACCGATCAGGTATGCCTTCTCCATCGAAAGCAGATTTTTCCTGTTGCGCTGGAAGAACACGTCAAAGCCTGCAAACGATCGATTCATAATTCTCCATAGCCAACCGCATTTGCGCCTTTTGCTCCTCCGCGCAGGCCTCATCCAGGCGCCCCAGGCGCACAGCGGTATGCAGGGCAAAGAGCATCAGGAAGGTACTGAGCGTCACAACGCCCTTGGTCACAAAGTCCAGTTTTTCGCCCCCAAGGCCAAAGCTGATGACCTGATCCGCCTCTTTTTCAAAATCGCTGTGAATATTTCCGGTTAACCCCACCGCAGGGATTCCCATGCGGCGACATACTTGAAGAGACTCAATGGTATTGGTGCTGCACCCACTTTGTGAAATGCAGACCACAAAATCTCTTTCCGTTATATCATGCTCATAATGGTTGAAGGTGAAGGGGGTCACCACTCTGACCGGTACGCCCAGCAGCTTCTGCATCAAATAGCGTGCACACAGCGCCGCGTTGCAGCTGGATCCGCAGGCTACCAGCCAAATTGACCGATACATCCGCTTCAGATAGAGTTCCGTCATTTTGTGTGTCAGTTCTTCACTGCACGCAATATTATGGCGTACTGTATCCGGTGTCTCTAAAATATAGCGTTTCATCGAGAGCTCGCCGCTATCCATTTGAATCACTTCCTTTTTTTCAGTTATCAACCGCCTTTTCTTCAGACGGTCACGGTTTGCTTGCTTACACCCTTGGGACAATCCGGATTGTAACCGCGGCTTAGGGAGCACAGGCAGGAAAACATCTGCCCAAATACCGCTCCCGCAAACACGGCGCGTATTCCATCAAACGCTTCCGGAAGAAGGACACTGGTATCGCCTAATTTCGCGATTTCCGGATCATTGGTCACCACTGTGCACCAGATAGAGGACTCTTCTTTCAAACGCTTCAGCAAATCTACCGCGCAATAATTGGTGTGCCGGTCGGCAATCAAAAAGACGCAGGGCACAAAGCGCAGTGCCGTGGCAATCGGGCCATGCCGATAATCGGCAGAGCCATAGCTGCGGGCATCCAGATAGCTGGTCTCCTGAATTTTCAGCTCCACCTCATTGGCCAGCGCATCCATCAGGCCGCGGCCCATCAAAAGCATGTGCTCCGTATTCCGGTAGTAACGGACCACATCGCGCACCTGGGGCTCCAAAACGGCGAGCGACCGCTCCACGATGGTGCCCAGCTCGTCCAGTACAGACAGGAGTTCCGGATCCCCCGAGATATACGCGGCCAACGCGGTCACGATGGTAACCTGTGTGAGGTAGGATTTACCCGCCGTGACGCTGCGCTCCGGCCCGCAATGATTGCGCACCTGGTATTTGCCCGCCTGCGTCATCAGGGAGCCTTCCACATTGGTCACGCTGACACAGATGCCGCCCTGTTCATCGCAGTGTTTCATCACCTCGTAAATATCACGCGCTCCACCGGACTGGGATACTGCGATCATCAACACATTAGAATAATCCACATTACTGTGATAAGCGGTCACCACGCTGGGAGCGCAGATGCTCGCCACCATACTGCACTTTGTTTCGAATAGATATCGCCCTACCAGATTCGCGTGATCGCTGGAGCCGCGTCCCACAAAAACAACCGTTTTGATCTTGCGCTCCTTCACTTCTTTTGCGATCTCCCGTAAAACCGGTTCATTTTCCTTTAAGCAATTCCGGACGGCTTCCGGCTGCTCAAAAATTTCCTTCCAAAAAACAGATTCTTTGGTATCGATCATAAAATCATTCCTCCATTCTCAGATTTCATCCCATTCGACTGCAAGAGAATATCGCAGCTTGACAGCGGATGGTATGCTGGTATACTGAACAATAAATACGGGGCTTCGTGAATCGCCCCTACGAAAGGGAGATCGATGCAAATGAATTGTGATAGCCTGATTTTTGACCTGGACGGCACCTTGTGGGATGCCAGCGAAGCCGTCTCCCAATCGTGGGCACACACGCTGCGCAATACCTACCAAGTAAAAAATCCACCGTCAATCGCAGAAATTCAGTCTATTATGGGCCTCAGCGCCCGTGAGATTGCCGACCGGCTTTTTTCCCGTTACGGGGAAGATCCGGATGAAATCGCGCAATACTGTATGCGCCAAGAATGCGATTACCTCGCTGTGCACGGGGGGCGGCTGTACGCAGGCGTGGAACCCACGCTGCGGGACCTGGCTCAGCACTACCACTTGAGCATTGTAAGCAACTGTCAGCAGGGATATATCGAAAGTTTCCTGCATTTTTATCACTTGGAGCCCCTTTTTACCGATTTTGATTGCGAAGGGAACACAGGGCTAAGCAAGTCGGAAAATATCCGGCGCTTAATCAGGAGAAACGCTTTGACGCATCCTGTTTATATCGGAGATACGCAGATGGATTTTCAGGCAGCCACGCAGGCTGGCGCCGCATTCATCTGGGCTTCCTATGGCTTCGGGCATGTCCCCGAAGCGGCTTTGCGGATTAACCGGTTCCCCGACCTGCTTACTCTTTTGCCCTCCTTGGAGTGACGATCAACCGCCAAGATATTGATCATCGAGCATCGCCAACTCCTGTGGGGAGCTGACATGCGCCAGTTTTTCGAGCAATTCCTCATTGGAGAGGATCTTGAAGAGCTGGCGCATATTTTTTATGTGCGCGTCCTCATCAACCGCTGCCAGTGCAAAAAATACGCGGGCGTCCTTTTCGCGGTCCTCCGGATCAAATATAACAGGCTGCTCAAATCGCACAAAAGAAATTGCAGTCTGAGACACACCGGGCGACCCTTTCGTAGAATGAGGAATTGCCAACCCGGGCACAATAACGATATATGGCCCGAATTCTTCAACGCACTCGATAATGCGCTGTGCATAAGCCGGCGTTGCGCAGCCGGTATCCACCAGCGGTTGGCAGCTTTTCCGAATCGCATCCTTCCAGTCAGAAGAGCCGGGAAAAAATGCGGCCCTGTTTTGCCGGACAATCTCTTTCAGCAGCATGACATCACTCCTTTCTTTGTAAAGTTCAGATCCAAAGGTTCTTCTAAAATTTTCAGCCTCATTATAACTCATCTTGTTTTAAATTGCAATATGTTGCAACTAAATGTCATTATTTTGATATATTTTGAAGGAATCGGCGCTTGCTGTTCTTCAATTATGCATAAATTAACCCTATATATTGAAATGATTTGTTATATATTATGTACAATCCTTCATTTTTTCAACAAAATATTTGACATAATGAAATGAATATAGTATGATTGCACTAAGAAACAAGGATTTCTTCTAAAAATTTTCATTTTGTTACTATTTATGAATGTTTCAAAGCACATCAAATCACAAAATTGCAACCTTGCGCTTCGCTTCAGAGTTAGTTAAAAAGCAGTCTACACAATATCATAGAAAGGAAGGTGTTCCAAAATGATCAGCATTTTGATGGTTTGCGGAAATGGTTGCGGAAGTAGTCTCGTATGCCAAATGGCCGTTGAGGCTGTACTCAATGAGCTTGGCGTAAAGGCAAATATCGATCACAGCGATATGCTCTCCGCAGCATCCAAGCATGCGGAAATTTTGATTGCGGGGATTAATTTTAAGCCACACTTTGATCATTTCCAAGATTTCCCCAACAAGATCTACCTGCAATCTCTCGTGAATCAGAATGAAATCCGTGAAAAGCTGAAGCCTGTATTGGAAGCAAACGGCTGGCTGTGATTCCAGCTGACTCTACTATGATAGGAAAAGGAGCGAATTATGGGTATTTTCATGAGTATCTTAGACTTTATCATCGATAATATTCTAATCAATGCATCGATGGTGCTTGGCCTTGTCGCTTTGATCGGTCTGGTTCTGCAACGCAAATCGGTCAGCCAGTGCATCAGCGGTACGTTTAAAACCATGATGGGATTTATGATCCTATCCGCCGGCTCCTCCGTCATTGTCGGTTCCCTGGAAAATTTCAGCACATGGTTTTCCGCGGGGCTCGGCATTGACGGGGCCGTCGCCTCCATTGAAGCAGTTTTGGCTGTGGCCATGCAGGAGTCAACGATCGCGGCGTGATATCGCCCTGGTATATGCAGGCATTTTTGTCGTCAATATTTTGATTGCCCGATTTACTAAGCTAAAGTATGTGTTCCTCAACGGCGAGGCTCCCATCTATATGGCAATGATCAGCATCCTGTTCGGCGTTGGGCTTTGTAAACTGGGCCATATCCCGGCAGTGATTCTCGGGTCAATCCTTGGCGGTATTTGCTGCGTTATTTTCCCGGCCATGGCGCAGCCGTTTGTCCGCAAGATCACAGGCAGCGATGACATTGCGCTCGGTCATTTCTGCACACTGGGCTACATCCTTTCCGCGTTCGTCTCCAAGGTGACAGGAGATCCCTCCAAGTCCACAGAGGATACGAAGATCAGCACAAAGCTTTCTTTCTTGCAGGATACATATCTTGCAGTGGGCTCTGTCATGATTCCCCTGTATATCCTAATGGCGATTTTAGCCGGGCCTGAAGTGGTTGCCGAAGCATCAGGCGGTAAAAACTACATCGTATTTGCAATCATGCAGGGCATCACCTTCTGCGTTGGCCTGTTTATCCTCCTGACCGGCGTACGCCTGCTGATCGCCGAGCTGGTTCCCGCTTTTGCAGGCATTGCGAAAAAAATTGTACCCGGCGCCCGGCCCGCATTGGATTGCCCGGTTCTGTTTACCTATGCGCCAAATGCAATTGTATACGGCTTTATTTTCACCACTGTAGGTACGATTATCGGTATGTTCCTGTGGCCGCTGTTCGGCCTGCCGATGGTTATCCCTGGTATTATGAGCAATTTCTTTGCAGGAGGCACGGCCGCTATCTTTGCAAACGCCACCGGAGGCCGGCGCGGTACCATTATCGCAAGCATTGTGCACGGCCTGTTTATTTCCCTGCTGCCGGCCCTCGTTGCGCCGTATCTGGGGCAGATCGTCGTTGAAGGCTTGCCCTCTCTGGCAGCTTATACGATGACCGATGTGGATTGTGTTTCAATGGGCCTGTTCTATAGCTGGCTGTTGAAGCCCGTCCTTGGGCTCTTTGGCATGGCCGCTTAATCGCAGCACGCCGTTTCTTCTCTAGTTTATCAAGCATTTCATGATGGGAAGGCGGCAGGAGGACCGTATGCCAACGATCCTCCTGCCGAATGGTATCAAAACAAAGCCCGGAGCCGATTGACTCCGGGCTTTGATCTATTTGTATAAAAGCATCAGCGTTCTGTGATCAAACCTGCCACCAGATCGCCCATCTCAGCGGTGGATACGACCGGCAGGCCCTCCGCCTTGATATCCGGCGTGCGCGCCCTGCGCAGCGCCTCATCCACCGCAGCCTCAATCGCGTCGGCAGCCTCCGCCTCGTCAAAGGAATAGCGCAGCATCATCGCGGCGGACAGAATTGTCGCAAGTGGGTTTGCAACGCCCTGCCCCGCAATATCCGGCGCGGAGCCGTGGATCGGCTCATAAAGCCCTAAACTGCTCCCCGCAAGGCTCGCAGAGGCCAGCATGCCGATGGAGCCGCTGATCATGGAGGCTTCGTCGGAGAGGATATCGCCGAACATATTAGAGGTGACGATCACATCAAATTGGCCGGGGTTGCGCACGAGCTGCATGGCGCAGTTATCCACATACATGTGATTCAGCTCCACCTCCGGGTATTCCGCGGAGACGCGGACCACCGTCTCCCGCCACAGGCGGGAGGATTCGAGCACGTTCGCCTTATCCACGCTCGTCAGCTTTTTGCCGCGCTTCATAGCCATATCAAAGGCCACGCGCGCAATGCGCTCGATTTCCGGCACGGAATAGCTCTCGGTGTCATAAGCCGCCGGCGCGCCGTTTCTCGTACCGACCACGCTCGCCGAAATAGATGCCGCCCGTCAGCTCGCGCACAACGAGGATGTCGAGCTGGTCGCCGATGATGCTGTCTTTAATAGGAGAAGCGCTCTTCAGCGGCTCAAAAATTTTGGCAGGCCGCAGGTTCGCATACAGCCCCAGCGCGCTGCGGATGCCGAGCAGTCCCGCCTCCGGGCGCTGGCTGCCGGGCAGGGTATCCCACTTCCAGCCGCCGACCGCGCCGAGCAGCACGGAATCCGCCTTTTTGCAGGCCTCCACCGTTTGCTGCGGCAGCGGCTCGCCTGTTGCATCGATTGCGCAGCCTCCCATGAGCTGCTCGTCATAGGCAAAGCGGAAGCCGAATTTCTCTCCCGCCGCGTCGAGCACCTTGACGGCCTCCGCCACAATTTCCGGGCCGATCCCGTCGCCGCGCAGGACGACTATGTTATACTGTTTCAACACAAATCACCTCATCAGTTTGAACAGGGCGGTTATCCGCCCTGAAATCACGTTTTTTGACAAACCAGCACCGCATGATCGCACACGCCCGCGCAGGAGGGATGTGCAAAGCAGAAGTCGCACAGCTCCCGCCACGCTCCATACTGCTCCTGCGGCATTTCCTCCAGACGATCATCACCAAAAGCAAAATCAACGCCGGCGCTGTACAGAACCCGTAAGCCGCATTCCGCGGCAGCCTGCTCCATTTCCTCCGGCATTGTCAGGTAAAACAGGCCGGGATTCTGATCACTTTCCCCCCGCTTTAAAACGATTTCATTCACCGCCTTGTTGGGGTAGTAGCCTGCGTTGCTCAGCCGAAGGCAGCCGTTGAAATACGCTCCCGCCTGATTGGCAAAAGAAAACAGCAGTACGCCGCCCTGCCTGCAAATCCTCCTGCACTCCTGAAAAACCAGCTTTCGCTCCGCCCGCGGGAGGTGGTACATGGGGCCCAATGCCAGCACAACGTCGCAGCTCTCATCCGCCACTCCGTCGAGGCGCGTGGCATCGCCCACCATGGCTCGCACGTTTTTCAGCCCTTTTTCCCGGATTTTGCGCGCAAAGCGCTCCACATGGGCGGGGAGCAGGTCAACGCCGAGATAGGCCTGGCATTGGTCCGCAAAATACATGCCGTAACGGCCTGTTGCACAGCCGATCTCAACAACGGATTTGGTAGGGTCCATGTATCTCTGCGCGAGGCGGACGGTATACTGAAACTCCATCTCCCCCGCGCGCGAGTGAAGAAGCCGCTGCTCCTCCCTGGCTCCCTCCCCATAGGCCGCCGCCAGCAGCCTTTCATTGGAGGACACGTTACCCCTCCTTCGCCTGCCGCATAGAGCGGTTGATCGCGCACATCACGCCGCGCACGGAGGCGTAATAGATATTGTGGGAAATGCCCACGCCGAAGATATTTTTCCCCTCCGCGTCGGTCAAGTGGATGTAGGAAACAGCCTTTGCGTCGGAGCCGATGGAGATGGCGTGCTCGGAATAATCCTCAAAGTGGTAGCCGCTGATGCCGACCTGCCGCAACGCGTTGAAGAATGCGTCAATCGGGCCGTTGCCCTCGCCGGAAATTTCTGTGGGTTCGAAGCCGTTGTTTTTGATGAGCCCTACAAAGCGTCCGTGGGAGGCGGAGCCGTCCTCCGCACCCTCGTCGTAATACTTCATTTTCAGAATTTGGTAGGGGCCGTCCACATCGATATATTCCTTTTTAAACAGGTCGAACACCTGCTGCGGCGTGATCTCCGTGCCGGCCGCGTCGCAGGCTGCCTTAACCGCCTTGCCGAATTCAGGGTGCATGGCCTTGGGCAGCTCATAGCCAAAATTATTGCTCATAATAAACGCCGCGCCACCCTTGCCGGACTGGCTGTTGATGCGGATGATCGGCTCGTATTCGCGCCCGACATCCGCCGGGTCAATCGGCAGATACGGCACCTCCCAATACTGCGTGCCGCTCGTTTTCATATACTGCTCGCCCTTGTTGATTGCATCCTGATGCGAGCCGGAGAAGGCAGTAAACACCAGTGCGCCGGCATAAGGATGGCGCTCACTCACATGCATCTTCGTGGTGCGCTCATATACCTCGCGGACATGGTTGATATTGCTGAAATCGAGCTGTGGATCGACTCCCTGTGTATACATATTCAGCGCAAGCGTGACGATATCCACATTGCCGGTGCGCTCGCCGTTACCAAAGAGCGTGCCTTCAATGCGGTCCGCACCTGCCATCAGACTCAGCTCCGCGCCCGCCACGCCGGTGCCGCGGTCATTATGCGGGTGCAGGGAGATGATCGCGCTCTCCCGATTTTTCAAGTGCTTGCAGAAGTATTCGATCTGGTCGGCATAACCGTTGGGCGTGCTGCCTTCCACTGTGGAGGGCAGGTTCAAAATGACCTTGTTCTCCGGCGTTGCGTCGAGCAGCTCCATAACCCGTTCGCAAATGGCAACGGCATTGTCCATCTCCGTGCCGGTGAAGCTCTCCGGAGAATACTCATAGCGGATATTAACCTCGGGATGCTTTTTGAGCATCTCGTCCGTGAGCTCCTTGATGAGCTTTGCACCATTGGCCGCGATCTCGATGATGCCGTCCATATCCTTCTTGAACACGACCTTGCGTTGTAAGGTGGAGGTGGAGTTATAGAAATGGACAATCACATTTTTCGCGCCCTCAATTGCCTCAAAGGTCTTGCGGATCAGGTGCTCACGCGCCTGCACGAGCACCTGGATGGTCACGTCGTCCGGAATGCAGTTTTTCTCAATCAAGGTGCGAAGGATCTCATATTCCGTTTCGCTCGCGGACGGGAAGCCGACCTCAATCTCCTTCACGCCGATGTCGACCAAGAGCTGGAACATCTCCAGCTTTTCCTCCAGGTTCATGGGGTTTACCAGCGCCTGGTTGCCGTCGCGCAGATCAACGCTGCACCAGATGGGCGCATGGTCAATCACCCGATCGGGCCATTCGCGGTGCTCTAGCCTGATCGGGGTAAACGGGATATACTTTTTGCAGCCTTCATACATAATTATAGCCATCCTTTCTCGGTTTTCCGCCGGTCTACCGGGAAGCGATTGAATTGATGGAGGGAGGAATTTTTTTTCTTTTAAAACGACAAAAACCCCGCCCCCTACAGCATAGGGGCGAGGAGGAATCTCCACGCGGTACCACCCTATTTCAGCCGCCTGACGGCAGCCCTCATCAGCCTCAATCAAGGCCTTGACCTTTAACGGGGTCCATCGTCCCACCCTATGATTTCAGGCGGGCGGCTCCGGAATGAGTTATACACATAAACCGCGGTGCCGGGCTTGCAGCGAACGCCGGCTCTCTGAGACGCGCGGGGATATGTCTTGTTTCCTTCACAGCCTTTTGGGTAAACCAAAGCAGAATGTTCAATTGTTGTGATTGTTATTATAGAGGGAAATTAGCAGATTGTCAACCAAAAATAATAAAAAAAATAGCCGGTAGTTAACTGCTTGCGTAAGAGATGCGTGTCTCTGTGATCTATGCGGTGATGGCGAACTCTGCCTTGTTACTCGCTTTGCTTCGTAATAAAAAATAGCCGGCGGTTTTCTGCAATCGCAAGCTGTGCGTATCTCTTAGACCCGCGTGATGATGGCAGGCCTTGCTTTGTTACTCCGCTGCGCTTCGTAATAAAAAATAGCCGGTAGCTAACTGCTTGCGCGAGGTTGTGGCGGGTTTAGCTTTGGAAATAGGCCTGCGGTTGATGCGTAACCTGCCGTATTTGCCCCTTGTGTAAACACGTTTTGTACACCAAGGGTATTTTAGATCAATAAATTTTATATTATCCCGTGTTAACAATTTTCATTGACGCTTAGCCGCACCATCAGCCACCTGTTTTTTCTATATTCCACATCCAAGGGAATCATCATTTTTATTACGAGGTGGGGCGAGGAGCAAAACGGAGCCCCGCAAGCTTACAGATCAAAGAGCACCTGCTTAGGAGCCAAGCAGTTACAGCTATTCTGTAACGATAAAAAGCAGCCCCGTCTTATTTAGACGGGGCTGCCTTTCATCATTTCATTGCAAAATCCAGTAAGCAATCGACCAAATCCAGTGGAGCGCTGACTGATCAAAGTCATGCACATCATTTCATGATACGGTGATCGTCTGCCGTTTTATTTCTGTGGTTTTACCACCAGGTTCACCAGCTTACCCTTGACATAGATTTCCTTCACACGATTTGCATATTCTCAATCGCTGCCTTGATCTTCTCCTCCTGCTTTGCCAACGCAATCGCATCAGCCGCCTCCATCTCTGCCGGGATAGAGAGCTTCGCGCGCACCTTGCCGTTGAGCTGCACAACGATCTCAACCGTTTCATCCTTGCACTTTGCCTCGTCGTAAGCAGGCCACTGCTGATCCGTCACCGTGCCGCCGAAGCCCATTTGCTCCCAAAGCTCCTCTGTCATATGCGGGGCAAAGGGGTTAAGCAGAAGCGTCAGCGTGCGCAATTCGCCCTTCGTCACCGCGCCTGTATCTGCGATCGCATTGAGCAGGCTCATCATCGCGGCAATCGCGGTGTTTGCCTTCAGGTTGTCGATATCCTCTGTTACCTTCTTGATCGTGCGGTGTATAGGCGCTTCCAACTCCGGGCGGTAGCCGTCGCCATCCACCGCAATCTCCTGAAGATTCCAAACGCGGTCAAGGAACCGCTTACAGCCCTTGATGGAAGCGGAATTCCAGGGGGCCGCCTTCTCAAAATCGCCGATGAACATCTCATAAAGCCGCATGGTATCCGCGCCGTATTCATTGACAATATCGTCAGGGTTTACAACGTTTCCGCGGGATTTGCTCATCTTCTCGCCGTTTTCACCCAAAATCATGCCGTGGCTCGTGCGCTTCTGGTAGGGCTCCTTAGTGGGCACCACACCGATATCATAAAGGAATTTATGCCAGAAGCGGCTGTAGAGCAAGTGGAGCGTGGTATGTTCCATGCCGCCGTTATACCAATCCACCGGCGTCCAGTATTCAAGCGCTTCCTTGGAGGCAAGCGCTTCATCATTATGCGGATCGCAATAGCGCAGGAAATACCAGGAGGACCCCGCCCACTGAGGCATGGTGTCCGTTTCGCGCACAGCCTTTCCGCCGCAGTGCGGGCAGGTGGTATTCACCCAATCCGTCATCTTGGCAAGCGGCGATTCTCCCGTTTCCGTCGGCTCATAGGAATCCACCATTGGCAGCTTCAGCGGAAGCTGATCCTCCGGCAGCGGCACATAGCCGCACTTTTCACAATAGACGATCGGGATCGGCTCGCCCCAGTATCGTTGGCGGGAGAACACCCAGTCGCGCAGTTTAAAGTTCACCTTGGAGCGACCTTTCCCGTTTTCAGAAAGCCATTCGGTGATTTTTCCCTTCGCCTCATCCACCGTCATACCTGTTAAAAATCCAGAGTTGACCATAACGCCGCTCGCGCAGTCTGTAAATGCTTCCTTCTCCACGTCGCCGCCCTGGACCACCTCGATAACCGGCAGATCAAATTTTTTTGCAAACTCCCAGTCACGCGTATCGTGCGCGGGCACCGCCATGATCGCGCCCGTGCCGTAGGAGACAAGAACATAATCGGAGATAAAAATTGGAATTTCCGTATCGTTGACCGGGTTTACCGCACGCACGCCCTTGATGCAAACGCCGGTTTTATCCTTGTTAACCTCTGTGCGCTCGAAGTCGGATTTGCGGCGGGCCGCCTCTGCCTGATAGGCCCGCACTTCATCCAGGTTTTCAATTTTGTCCGCCCATTTTTCGATCAGCGGATGCTCCGGGGAAAGCACCATATAGGTAGCGCCGAAGAGCGTATCCGGCCTGGTGGTATAAACAGTCATCTTATCGCCCGTTGTGGCGGTAAAATCAACCTCCGCGCCAGTGGAGCGACCGATCCAGTTGCGCTGCTGTACCTTGACACGGTCGATAAAATCAAGCTCGTCCAGATCGTCGAGCAGTCGCTGGGCATAGGCCGTAATTTTTAGCATCCACTGGCTTTTGACCCGGCGCACCACCTCGCTGCCGCAGCGCTCGCACACGCCGCCCGCGGCCTCCTCATTGGCCAGCACACACTTGCAGGAGGGGCACCAATTGACAGCCATCTCCTTTTTATAGGCAAGTCCCTTTTTGAAGAGCTGAAGGAATATCCACTGTGTCCATTTATAATAAGATGGGTCCGTTGTGTTCACTTCGCGGCTCCAATCGAACGAAAAGCCAAGAGATTGCAGCTGCTGCTTAAAGTGCGCCACGTTATCATGCGTGACGATCTCCGGATGGATATGGTTCTTAATGGCATAGTTCTCCGTGGGCAGGCCGAAGGCGTCCCACCCCATTGGATAGAGCACGTTATAGCCCTGAAGCCTCTTTTTACGCGCCACAATATCCAGCGCCGTATAGGAACGCGGGTGGCCGACGTGCAGCCCCTGCCCAGAAGGATAAGGGAATTCTACCAGGCAGTAGAATTTCGGGCGGTCATATTCGTTTTTGGCATGGAAAACGCCCGTTTCCTCCCACCGATCCTGCCATTTCTTTTTCCACCTGTTTAAAATCGTAGTTCATCTACAGTCCATCCTTTCTATCCTTTTTTAAAAAAAGGCGCCAGCCCTTTCTAAAAATGCCTCAGCTGTCGATCATATTGTCGATTTCAATCTTCTTGCCGTCCGCCCATAGGCGCTCAAGGTTATAATAGGCCCTGCTCTCCTTGTGGAATACATGCACCACCACGCTGCCATAATCCAGCAGAATCCATCCCGTGGCGCGGCCTTCAATATGGCCTGCCTCTACGCCCTGCTTAGAAAGCGCATCCTCTACCTCGCTCGCAAGAGCGCGCACATGTGTATTGGACGTTCCGTTTGCAATCACAAAGTAATCGGCCACCACGGATAATTCCGTGATCTGGATCACTTCAATATCCTCCGCCTTTTTCTCATCCAGTGCGCGGACAGCAGCCTTTACCAGATCAATTCCTGTCATCAAATCCCTCCGTGTGTTAAACTCTCTTTTATCATTCACCAAAACCGTTATCTTTACAAGGGCTACTCAATATCTTTGGCCCGAAACAGCACAAATTTCACTTGGCTAACATTATCGACCGTATCAATCTGCTCCGCCGCAACCTCATAATTGAAAAACAGGGAGGGATAGATGAGATCGTATACATCCGTATTTACGTTAAGCATCATCACGATAAAATCCACGCTCTTCTCCTGCACGATCTGGCGCTGCTGAGCACGCATCTCCGGCAGGTTTTCATCCGGAATATTGAGCAGGCAAAAATATTTGTTCACCGGCAGGATATCCGCTGCATAGTAAAACCCGGCATCGAGGAAGCCATAGTTCAGCAGCGTGGCATTCTCCTTTTCGTGAATGATATCCGCAAACTTGTATTGGACACAATTCTCCTTTGGCACACCGAGCAAATAGGTGTTTGCACATAACTGATAAGAAGCGCCCGTTAGCACGAGCGTCAGAACGGCGGCCAGCGCTAGCATCCCTTTGCCCGGCTGGGAATTCCGTTTTGGCCCTTTGCCCCAAACCATCTCATACAGCCCCGCGGCAATATGAATCGCAACCACCCCGGCAAGGCAGGTAAACCCGGCATAGATAAAGAAATAATAGGTATACGACCGGCCTCCCCAATACAGGCCGAGCGTTAGGAACACCGCGCATAACAGCGGCCCCACCGCTCCAACCCAATTTTTGTGAAGCTTGCGAAAAACCAGCATTCCGGCGATCCCTACTACCGCCGTGCCGAACAGCCATGGCGAACGCTCGCTCATACGCACGATCACCTGCCAGATACTTTGCATGCGCTCGGCCATAGTCATCGGAGTGGAATAACCAAAAATATTGTTATAAAAATAAACCTCGATGAGATCCTTCAGCGCTCCGTGCGCCCCGAAATAAACAAGCCAGGGGAGCGCCGTTGCCGCCATCCCACCCAAAAAGACTAGGCAGCTGATAACCGCCCTGCCAAGCCCCTGCGTAAACAAGAGCGCAAACGCAACCACCGCCATAAAGCCAAACCAAAAGCCCAGCAGGGAAAACTTCATCCACAGCACGCATCCGGCGCAGACGCCCGTCAACACAAGCCAACTCAGCGGCATCGGTTTTGGGTATTCTTCCCGGCAGTAACGCAATAGGATATATAGCGTGAACGCGAGCAGCGGCAGGATATATTCCTCCGTCTCCCCGCCGTGAAAAAAGCTAGGGGAGACAAAGCTCACCAGCGCCATCAACGGCGCGGCGATATAAAAATAGTTGGATACTGCCGGCTGGAAGAACAGCGTGACGATTTTATAGGAATAAAACAAAAAGAACGTATACGATAAAATCTCCAGCAGATAAACGCCGAAAAAAGATCGGCTCGATACAAGCGACGCTAGGCCGTATAAAAAATAGAGCAACGGCCCCTTTTGCTCTACCAGATCCCGATAGGGCACAAGGCCGTGCATCATACCCTTACCCACGGTGAAAAAGCATTGGATATCGCTTCCATTATTCAGAGGATATAAAAAAGAGCTCTTTGTGCAGATTGTTAGAAAACAAAAAGACACAAACAGGCAATAGAGCAACATCCCTATCTGAACACGGCGCTCTGTTTTATGCATGGTCCACCACCCTTTCCTACGCAGTTCCAGCGATAATGATCTCATTATACGCCTCCACGCTATCGGTATGAATCACCTGCCCGCTCTGCACAAGATCTGTGATGCAGAAACGCATTCCCTTCAGCATCGCGGCTTCGAGGCTCACCCCAGCCGCCGCGCGCATCTCCTCCACGCCGTTATAATCGCGGTCCGCGGAGATAAAATCCGCAATATAGAGCACCTTTTCCAACACACTCATGCCTGCGCGGGCTGTGGTATGGTAGCGGATCGCCCGTAAAATATCCGCATCCTTTACCTGCAAAGCCGTGCGTGCATAGGCCTCGCCTGCCATCGCATGCCATAGCTTGGGGTTTGCACGCTCATCCGCCGTAAGAACAGCGCCCGCTTGCTCCAAAACGGCAAGCTGCTCCTCCGGCGGACTGTTTTTCATTATATCATGCAGGATTCCCGCTGTATATGCTTTTTCTGGATCGGCTCCATATTTTTGGGCTAGCCGCCTTGCCTCTTGTGCTACATTGAGCGAATGCGCAAAGCGCTCCGGGCGAAGCTTTCCGCGTACAGCGGCGATAAATTCTTCGTTTCGCTGCGTATCCAACATTCGATAAAGCCCCTTTTCCAGAATATAATGGCACACCTCGCCTGGGATCAGGCCTTTCACCTCGCGGCCTTCCCGCAGCTTTTTCCGCAGTTCGGTAGAGCTAACAGGCACAGGGCGCACTGTGCAGAGGATGACCCGGCTGCTGAGGTCTCCCAGTGGGCCGCCACGGATATACGACTCCAACGAGGCATATTCCTCCATGCCCCCCCGCGCGGCCACGGCCAGCCTGCACATGCGCAGGATTTCACCGGGGTTGCGCCACTGGTGGAAAGAAAGCAGCATATCCGTGCCCATAAACAAATAAAATTCTGCATTGCCATATTGTTTCTGCAATGCTGCCAGCGTATCGCAGGTGTAGCTCTTCCCGCCGCGGGAAAGCTCCAGGCCGCTAATCTCAAAAGGTTCGTCTGGAAACGCAAGGCGACACATCTCCATCCGATCTGCCCCGCTCGCGAGCTCATGCGCCTGCTTATGCGGCGGAAGGTTAGCCGGGATAATGAGCACCCGCTCAAGCCCAAGCGCCTGTGCGAGCGTGCGCGCCAAATGAACATGGCCGCTGTGCGGCGGGTTGAAGGTTCCGCCATAAATGCCAATGCGCCGCTTACCCGGCTCCAACATTTTTTCCCCTGCCATTGCGTTTTCCTCCGTTGGCCGAGCCTATTTGCCACGGCCCTGCCGTGTGGAAAAGCGGCCGCCCTCCCGCTTCTGGCGCAGCCGCACCGCACTCTTGCGGCTGTTGGGGTGATTACCAATGCCCGACTTTGGTTTTTCCTTCCTCACCGGTTCATGAAGCGCCGGGCTATAGCGGTATAGCACAATGCTGCCGCCAATCACCTGAACAATATCGGCCCCAGTCGCCTCGGCCAGCTTCTGTGCAATCGCCTTCGGCGGCTCCGGCGTTGTTTCCAAAAGCACCTTTAGCTTGATGAGCTCCCGCGCGCGCAAGGCGTCGTCCGTCTGCGCAATCAGCGCATCGTTCACACCGCCCTTGCCTGCCTGGAACACAGCCTCCAAAGAATTTGCCTGCGCGCGTAGCGCCGCTCTTTCCTTACTTGTCATAGATGATCCTTTCCTGTTTCAAGATACGCCGGCAGCTCCTGTGCCAGCTTACGCAGCGCATTCCCACGGTGACTAACACGGTCTTTCTCCTGCGCTGTCAGCTCTCCAAAGGTTTTTCCCCCAACGAGAAACAGCGGGTCATATCCAAAGCCACCCCCGCCGCGCGGTTCAAATGCAATCGTCCCCTCACAGGCGCCACGCACGGTCAATTGCCTCCCATCCGGGAACACACAGCACACGCTGCTGACAAAGCGCGCCGTGCGCTGTTGTGCCGGAACAGCCTGGAGGTTTTTCAGCAAAAGCGCGTTGTTTTTTTGATCATTTCCATGCTCGCCCGCATAGCGCGCAGAATACACGCCGGGCGCGCCGCCCAGCGCATCCACCTCAAGCCCGGAATCATCTGCAATGCAGGGCAAACCGCTCTCCCTGCATCCGGATTCCGCCTTGAGATAGGCGTTTTCCTCAAAGGTTTGGCCTGTCTCCTCCACATCGGTGAGCGCAACGCCCGCCTCCTCCGCAGTGAGAACGCGGATGCCCAGGGGCGATAAAATCCGCGCGAGTTCATCGCGTTTTTTTAAATTATGGGTCGCTATTAAAAAATCCATACGGATGGTCATTCCTTTCCTGCGCCAGTCAATTTGAAAGAGCGATTCCAAACTGCTTCTGCCTTTTTTGTGCTTAGCTTAATCCGGATTGCCCAGGCGCGTTCTCCAGCGCTGCCTGCGCAAATAACGCCGCTCCCTGCGGAGCAGCCTACGCTGCCTGCGCCTCTCCAAACGCTTTTGGCGGCGCACCGCATATTTGCTGGAGCGCTGATCGCGCTTCGGGTCTCCGAGGTAATCCCAGAGGCCCGGATGCTTTTTGTGCCGAAGTTCCAACGGATGATTGCGCTCTCCGCCGCGATCATACCAACGGTGGTATATTTTCTTCCACAGTTGCCAAAAGAAGCGGCCTGCTGCCCGAACCGCTTTGATTCCCCTACCCATGTTGATGACCGTCCTTCCGCTTTCCAACAGCTTATGATTCCTGTAGCCCATCCTCTTCCCGGCTGACCTCTTCAAACAGACCCTGCGCAAACGCTTCGGCGTCAAAGGGTTGTAGGTCGTCCACCTGCTCGCCAACGCCTACAAATTTAACCGGAATTTTCAAATCGTCCATGATGCTCAGCACCACGCCGCCGCGGGCTGTGCCGTCGAGCTTTGTCAGCACGATGCCCGTAATTTCCGCCGCATTCATAAACTCACGCGCCTGGTTCACGGCATTCTGGCCCGTGGTCGCGTCGAGCACAAGGAGCACCTCACGGTCAGAGTAAGGAAGCTCTCTGTCAATCACCCGATAAATTTTAGCAAGCTCTTCCATCAGGTTCTTTTTATTGTGCAGCCGACCCGCCGTATCGCAGATGATCAGATCCGCATCCCGCGCCTTGCCCGCCGCAATCGTATCGAAAATAACCGCCGCCGGGTCTGCGCCCTCGCGGTGCTTGACGATCTCCACACCGGCACGGTCCGCCCAGATTTCAAGCTGCTCAATTGCAGCGGCGCGGAAGGTATCCGCCGCCGCCAAAATCACCTTTTTGCCCTGCGCCTTATAGTAGGCCGCCATCTTGCCGATGGTGGTCGTTTTGCCTACTCCGTTTACCCCGATCACCAGGATCACAGATGGGATCGTATCAAGCTCCATCCCCTCCTTGCCGGAGAGCATGTCGGCCACAACCTCCCGGATCACCCGGCGCAGCTTGTCCGGTTTTTTCAAATCGCGTTTTTTCACGCGGTCGCGCAGCTCGTCGATGATGTGCTGCGCCGTTGTCACGCCCCATCGCCCATGATGAGGATTTCTTCCAGCTCCTCAAAAAGATCATCGTCAATTGCGGCGCTCGCTTCCAGCACGGAATCGATTGCGCCGGACATCTGCTCCCGCGTCTTTTTTAATCCAAAATTAAATTTTTTAAAAAGCCCCATGAAATCGGCCCCCTGCTATTCTTTCTTGATCCAACAGCCGGATGCTTCGAGCCGTGCTCATCAAAAAAGCCGGCCGAATCAAACGGATTCTTTTTTATCATATCATACTGCGGCTGAGAAATCCATGTATCCGCCCAGAAAAACGCCAATGTTTCACCCGATCCCAAGCTTCTTCGCCATCTCCGCCGTTTTGAGCTCCAGCATTTTGGATACGCCCTCCTCCTGCATCGTAATGCCATAGAGAACGTCCGCCTCCTCCATCGTGCCGCGGCGGTGGGTAATCAGGATGAACTGCGTGCTGCGCGTCATACGGCGGCAATACTGCGCGTAGCGCGTAACGTTAACATCGTCGAGCGCGGCCTCCACCTCGTCGAAAATACAAAACGGCGAGGGCGTCACTTTCAGAATGGCAAACAGGAGTGCGATTGCCGACAGGCCCTTTTCTCCGCGGAGAGCAAATCGATATTCTGCACGTTTTTTCCCGGCGGCTGCACCTTGATATCAATGCCGCACTCCAGCACGTCGTGTGGGTCTTCCAGCAGCAGCTCCGCCTTGCCGCCGCCGAACAGCTCGGTAAAAGTTTCCCCAAAGTGGTTGTTAATTTTATAAAACTGCTCGCGGAACTGATCGGACATTTTCTTCGTCAGCTCATCAATCAGCCGGAGCAATTCATCGCGCGACGCCTCCACATCACCGATTTGCTCTTTTAAGAAGGTGTAGCGCTCGCTAACCTCCTTATATTCCTCAATCGCGCTGACATTGACGCTCCCCAGCGCCCGAATCTGCGCCTTCAGCTCCGAAAGCCGCCTCTGCGCCTTGGCGGGCTCCTTCAGCTCCGGGCAGAGCTGCTCTGCCTCCCGGCGGGTGAGCTGGTATTCGTCATAGAGCTTATTAACCGTTTCATCATATTCCTTGCGCATGGCGGCCTTGCGCTCCTCCAGCCTAGCGAGCTCACCACTGAGTTTCTCCCGCTCGGCGGATTTCGCCCGCTCCATCAGCCGCAGCTTTGAAGAACGCGCCTCCAGCTCGTTACGCTTCGCAATATAACCCTCAATCTCTTCTTTTGATCCTCCGCTCTGCCCGCGAAGCGTGTGCGCCTGTGTTTCCAGCTCCGCCTTTTCCTCGGCAAGGGCGCGGTTTTTCTCCTCCACGCCGGCAATTTCCGCGCAAAGCTCCTCTGCGCGCGCCAGATGCCCAGCGCGGCGGCGTTCCAGCGACTCGATCGTCTCCGCGTGGGCCTGGCGGTCTTTCTCGGCCGCAAGCAGGGAGAGTTGCAGCTCATTTTCCTGCCCGCTTAAAGCGGCTCGCTTCGCGGCGAGCGCTTCGCGTTCCTCTGTAACGGCGGAAAGCCGCTGCTCTGCCTCCTCCATCCGGGAGGAGAGCTCCGCTTCTCTGATATGCGCCTGCTCCAGCTCCTTTTCCAAGCCGGAAAGCCGCATCGCAGCCGCATCGCGCTCGCGCTGCAAATCACCGGCCGTGGCGTTTGCCGTTTCCAACTGGCCCGCAACAAGGCGGAGCGTGCTTTCACTGCGCACGCGCTGCTCCTGTGCGCGCGTCAAATCCGCCTGCGCGCCTTCAAACTCCGCCTGCGCCGCAGCGAATTCCTCCCGCGCCGTCTTATAGGCGGCAGCGCCTTCACTGAGCTTCGCCTGCGCTGCCTGCATCTCGGTGCGCAGCTTCTCAATCTCATTCGAGCGGCTCAAAAAGCCCGCATTCTGCATCCGGGAACCGCCTGTCATCGAGCCGCCAGCATTGATGATCTGGCCGTCGAGTGTGACGATGCGGAATCGGTAGCTGAATTTTCGCGCAATGGCAATGGCGCAATCCATATCCTCTGCAACCGCTGTGCGCCCAACCTGCGCCTTAACAACCGCTTCATATGTTGCATCGCACTTTACCAGGTCAGATGCAACGGCGACAAAGCCATCGCATTGGGCAAGGCCCCGTTCCTCCAACATCCGGCCGCGCACGGCGCTCAATGGCAAAAATGTCGCCCGACCGCCTTTCGTCTCCTTCAAAAATTGGATGGCCCGCTTGGCGTCGCCTTCACTGTCCGTCACAATATTCTGGAGCGCTGCGCCGAACGCCGTTTCAATAGCAACGGCATACTGCTCCGGCACGGAGATCAACTGGGAAAGCGCGCCGTGGATGCCGCGCAGGCTGCCCCGTTTTGCCTCCCGCATCACAGCGCGCACGCTGCCTGTGTAGCCCTCCATATTCTTTTCCATATCCTCGAGCATATTGACGCGCGAGGTTTTCTGCCGCAGGTCAAGCTCCAGGTTTTCCTGCTCCTTCTTCCGCTTTTCCGCCCTGACGCGGCGGGAATCGAGCCGCATGGAGTAGCCCTTCATCGCATTTGAGAGCTCCTCCACCGCCTCCCCGCATTTTGCATAGGCGGTCTCCGCCGCTTCTTTTTCCTGCGTCAGCCGCTCAATCAGCTCGCTGCGGGCAGCAAACGTTTCGTCGATCGTCGCCATGCGTGCGGTGATTTCTGCCATGGCGCTCTCCGCATGCGAGGACTGCACGCGGCAATCCGCCACTTGGCCGCCAAGCTGTGCGATCTCTGCCGAAATGGATGCGCAACGGCCCGCAAGCGCCTCGCCCTGCACATTGAAATCCGCCGCCTGGCGAGCTAGGCTCTCCAGCGCGGCATGCTGTTCCCCCGCCTGACGGATTAACGCTTCAATCGCGCCGCGCTCCTGCGCGATGCGCTCCTCGAGGTGGCGGCAGGTTTCCTCCGCCTGCTCCTGATCCTTTTGAATGCGGGCAATCGTATCATTGTTATGTAAGATCGAATTATCCGCCACTGCCGCCTGCGCCTCCAGCCGAGCGGCCTCCTCCTCCAGCCGGGCCGCCCCGTGGCGCACCTCGTCAATGCGCACCGTCACCTCCTGCGACTGGGCGATGATCGATTCGATCTCCTCCTCAATCTCCGCGAGCTCCCGCTCGGCGCCCTCATGCTGGGCATTGGCAAGCGAAATTTTATGCTCCTGCTCGCGCAGGCGCTCGTTAGACTGCCGGATCGTATGCAGCCAAAGGCCAATCTCCAGCTCCTTTTTCTCCTGCGCCAGCACCAAAAAGCGCTCCGCCTTCTCGCTCTGCTCCCGCAGGGGCTCCACGCGCGCTTCCAGCTCGGAGAGAATATCCTTCAAGCGCACCAGGTTTTCCTGCGCCTGTTCTAAGCGGCGATTCGCATCCGTACGCCGGTAGCGGTAGTGGGAGATCCCAGCCGCTTCCTCAAACATCTCGCGCCGTTCGCCGGATTTTGCGGAGATCATATCCGCAATTTTGCCCTGGCTGACGATCGAATAGCCATCGCGCCCGAGGCCCGTATCCATAAACAGCTCATGGATATCCTTGAGCCGCACGGCGTTTCCATTGATACGGTATTCGCCCTCGCCGGAGCGGTAATAGCGGCGGGTTACGGCCACTTCGTCCTCAGCGAGAGGGCGCGGTCGCGGTTATCGAGCCGCAGCGTCACCTCGGCAAAGCCCTGCGCCCTGCGCACGCCGGTGCCGCTGAATACCACATCCTCCATCTTCGAGCCGCGCAGGCTTTTGGTGGACTGCTCGCCGAGCACCCAGCGCACCGCGTCGGAAACGTTGCTCTTTCCGCTGCCATTGGGGCCGACAACGCAGGTGATCCCCTTGTCAAAGGTGAGCACCGTTTTATCCGGGAAGGACTTAAAGCCCTGCATTTCAAGTGATTTTAAAATCATCCGGTATGGAACCTCCAAGTTCAGCCGGCAGACATCAGATCTCAGTCATCAGAGCGAAAGGGTTGATCCGCCCAACGTCTGACATCTCATATCTGGCGCCCTGCTTTTACTTCATATTTTTTGCAGCCTGCATCCGCTGCGATCCGGCAGTCAAAGCCTTGCTCCTTCAGCCGTTTTAGATTTCTGCGGTGCTGACCCGCCATTTGGGAAACACAATGCGGAGCCACTCTCAAAGCTGCTTTCGAGCCTTCCGGCAGGCATTCCCGCAGCGCGTAAAGCGCGTTTTGATAATAAATTTCGCCTTCGCACAGCTCCCGGAACGCCGGGTGCCACGGCCCGGCGATATAGCCCTTCTCCACATCGCCGCCCGCATGCAGGCCAAGGCGGATTACCGGCACGCCGGCCTCTTCACACCGCAGAAGAAGCGAGGCGCAGAGAGAAACCGCTTCTTCCAGCAGCTGTGGCAAATATGTGCCGGAGAGGTACTGTTTCGCCAAAAGCGTGCCCTCTAAAACGATGGTCGGATAAATCCGCATGGTGTCAGGCTCAAGAGACAACAGCTGGCAAAGTGTATTCTCTGCGCCTGCGGGCGTATCTCCCGGCAGGCCCGTCATCATTTGCAGGCCGAGCTCAAAGCCCATCTCACGGATACGCCGAGCGGCTGACTCTACCTCCCGCGCCGTATGACCACGGCCGTTTTGCAAAAGAACGCGGTCATCCATGCTCTGCGCGCCGAGCTCAATGGCGGTCACGCCAGATTGCTTTAAAGGGAAAGCACATCCGTTTCCACCGCGTCCGGCCGGGTAGAAACACGGATGCCTGCGATTTGCCCCCGTTCCAGATACGGCTGCGCTGCATCCAGCAATTCCCGCATATATGCCCTATCAATCGCCGTGAAGCTGCCGCCAAAGAAGGCGAGCTGCGCGCCCGCACAATCCCGCGTGCGTAAGGTGCGCAGGGCCGTTTCTACAGCGGCTGACACATCCGCCGCGCGCGGTTTTTTCAACGCACCGGAAATACTCTTTTGATTACAGAAGCTGCACTGGTGCGGGCAGCCCTCGTGCGGAATGAATAGGGCAATGTTAATATGCTTCCCGCTCACAGGCCCATCAGCGCGAGCGCCTCGCGCGCAGCCGCCTGCTCGGCAAGCTTTTTGCTCCGGCCCGTGCCACAGCCGATGATATTGCTGTTGAGGTGCACTTCCACAGTAAAGGATTTATCATGATCCGGCCCGCTCTCATCCGTGAGCACATATTCCAGCTCCTCCTCCGGATTCTGCTGGATGATCTCTTGAAGCGTGGTTTTATAATCCTTGAAGGGCAGGCTGTGCTGCACCGCATCCTTGATAAAACGCAGCACAAAGGTGCGCGCGCTTTCGATCCCGCCGTCGAGGTAAATGGATGCGATCACCGCCTCAAATGCGTCCGCTAGGATTGAGGGCCGCTCACGGCCACCCGTGTTCTCCTCCCCGTGGCCCAGGCGCAAATATTTCCCTAAGGAAACCTCCAGCGCAAAGCCGTGCAAGGATTTTTCACATACCGTAGCCGCGCGCAGCTTCGTCAGCTTGCCCTCCGGCAGATGAGAAAAATGGCGGTAAAAATAATCCGCAGTGATAAAGCCGAGCACGGAATCCCCTAAAAATTCCAGCCGCTCGTTGCTGCCATAGGGCACCTGCCGCTCGTTCGCATAGGAGGAGTGCGTCAGCGCGCGCTCCAGCAAGTTTTGATCCCGATAGGCATACCCCAGCTTTTGCTCCAGCTCCTTGAGCTGTTCCTGACCGTTCATCCGTATGACCGTCCTTTCCATGCCCGCTCTAAAAATGCGTGTAGGCTACCGTCCGTTAGGCTTCCGACGCCTGGGCGGACTTTGTCACTGCATTTGCAATATTTTCGATCACGCCTGTTTCACTGAACTGCTTCGCTTGCCGGATCGCGCTGCAAAATGCCTTCGCATTGGAGGAGCCGTGCGCCTTGATCACCGGCTTTGAGATACCCAGCAGAGGCGCTCCGCCGAACTCGGTGTAATCCATCCGCTTTTTGAAATCCATCAGCCCATTTTTGATCATCAAAGCGCTGAGCTTTGTGATCGCATTCTGTTTAAAAATGCCCTTGATGTTAGCCATCATCGCCCCGGCCACACCCTCATACATTTTTAGAAGCATATTGCCCGTGAAGCCATCCGCCACCAGCACGTCGCACGCGCCGAAGGGGACGTCGCGCGCTTCGACATTGCCAATAAAATGGTAAGAGGAAGCCTCCATCAGCCCATAGGCCTCCAGCTGGAGCGGCCCGCCCTTGGTTTTTTCCGTGCCGATATTGGCAAGCCCCACGCGCGGCTGTTCCACACCGAGCACCTTTTGCATATAAAAGCTGCCCATTGCGCCGAACTGATCGAGCATCTGCGCGGTGCATTCCACATTCGCGCCACAGTCCATCAGCAAAAACGGCGCCTCGTTCGATGGCAGGACACTGGCAATCGCCGCGCGGCGCACCCCACGAATGCGCTTAACAAGAAGCGTTGCGCCTGCCACCAGCGCACCCGTGCTGCCCGCGGAGACGAACGCATCGCCCCGGCCCTCAGCCAATGCTTTCAGGCCGATCGCCATAGAGGTATTCCCCTTCTCCTTCGCAATGCTCGTCGGCGCATCCTCCATGCCCATCACATCCGGCGCGTGGAGGATTTCCATTCGGTTGAGGGAAATCCCACTTTCCTGCGCGCAGGCCTTGATTTTTGCCTCGTCGCCCGTGAGGAGGATGGTAACCCCCAGCTCGCGCACTGCCGTTTCGCAGCCTTTCAGAATGGCAAGCGGCGCGTTATCCCCGCCGAATGCGTCTGCAATGATTTTCATCCGTCCGACCTTCTCTCCATATGTTGTGCATTTTCATGCCGTTTTATTGATGGATGCCTTCCTCCCGCAGCCGGGCGGAAAGAGCTGCCAGTGCCCGGGTAGAAAGCGATTCATATCTCTCCCTTTTCTCACGAACCGGCCTTTCCAGCGGCGGCAGTACGCCGAAATTTGCTCCCATCGGCTGAAAATTCTTCACCGACGGATCGCTGATATAGCCTGCCAGCGCGCCGAGCATCGTCTCCCGCGGCAAAACCAGCGGGTCTTGCCCACGAAGCCTGCGCGCTGCGTTGAGCCCTGCAAGGACGCCGGAACCGGCTGATTCCATATAGCCCTCCACGCCTGTGATCTGCCCGGCAAAGAACAAATCCGGTCTCTTGCGCATAGAGTAATCCGCGTTTAACAGCCGCGGAGAATCGAGAAAGGTATTGCGGTGCATCACGCCATACCGCACAAATTCCGCGTTTTCCAGCCCCGGGATCATCGAAAAGACGCGCTTCTGCTCGCCAAATTTCAGGTTGGTCTGGAAGCCGACGAGGTTATACATCGTTCCGCCCGCATTCTCTTTGCGCAATTGCAGAACCGCCCACGGCCTATGCCCGGTGCGCGGGTCTCGCAACCCTACCGGCTTTAAAGGGCCGAAGCGCATCGTATCCGCCCCGCGGGAGGCCATCACCTCAATAGGCATACAGCCTTCGTAAACGCCTTTCTTTTTGTCAAACGTATGCAGTGGGGCGCTTTCGGCATGGAGGAGAGCATCATAAAACGCCTCATATTCCTCCTTGTCCATCGGGCAGTTAATATAGTCGTCCTCCCCGCCCCGACCATAACGGGATTGGGTGAAGGCGCAATCCATATCAACGCTATCTGCGCTCACAATTGGTGCGGCGGCGTCGAAAAAGCTCAGCGCTTCGCCGCATAACGCGGCAATCTCCCCCGCGAGCGCGTCGGAGGCGAGCGGCCCTGCCGCGATAACCGTGACACCCTGTTTCGGGACCGCCGTCGCCTCCCGATGCTCAACCGTGATGCGCGCATGCGCACAGATTTGCTCTGTGACTAGGCGGGAAAACTGCTCTCGATCCACCGCGAGCGCACCGCCCGCCGGAACACGGCTTTCATAGGCGCAGGCAACACACAGCGAGCCCAGCGCCTGCATCTCGGCTTTCAGCAGGCCCGCGGCGGAAGCGAGCCGCTCCGCTTTCAGGGAATTCGAGCAAACAAGCTCCGCAAATCCGGCGCTGTGGTGGGCGGGAGAGAAGCGGATGGGCTTCATCTCAACGAGCGTTACCTCAACGCCTGCCTGCGCCAGCTGCCAAGCTGCTTCGCAGCCTGCGAGCCCCGCGCCAATTACTGTTGCCTGATTCTCCATGGATTGGATTCCTTTCTGAATTTACGATTCTGCTTCCGGCTTTTCTTCCGATTCGGCGGCGCCCTTCTTCTTGCGCTCCGCCTTGCGCTCATAGCCGCAATCCTCATTTAGGCAGACGATCAGGCCGCCGCGCCGTTTGAAGAGGGATTTGCCGCACTTTGGGCAGGTTTCCGCTGTGGGCTGATCCCAGGTCATAAACGTGCAGTCCGGATAATTGCTGCATCCATAAAACGGATAGCCGCGCTTTGACTTCTTCATAATCACCTTGCCGCCGCACCGCGGGCAGAATGCGCCCGTTTCCTGCACAAGGGGCTTTGTATTTTTGCATTCCGGGTAGCCGGGGCAGGCGAGAAATTTGCCATACCGCCCTACCTTGACCACCATCATACGCCCGCACTTTTCACAGGGGATATCCGTTTCATCTTCGGCGAGCTTGATTTTGACGTCCTTCATCTCCTCCTTGACCTTTTGGAGGGTCACGTCGAAGTCGTCATAAAACGCATGAAGCATCTTAATATAATCCTCCTGGCCCTCGCCGACCTTGTCGAGCGACGATTCCATGGAGGCGGTAAATTTTGTGTTGACGATCTTGGGGAACTTTTCGCGCAGCAGCTTCGTCATCGCCTCGCCCAGCTCCGTGGGGTGCAGCTGCTTTGCCTCGCGCTTGACGTAATCCCGGCCAGTGATCGTTGAGATAATGGAGGCATATGTGCTCGGGCGGCCAATGCCGTTTTCCTCCAGCGTTTTGATCAGTGAGGCCTCTGTATAGCGGGGCGGCGGCTGTGTAAAGTGCTGGTTTCCGCCGATCTCCTTGAGCTTTAATTTGTCGCCCTCCTTAATCTCCGGCAGGCGGCCGTCCGCTTCTGCATCATCCGTGCTCTCCTCATAAAGGACCGTGAATCCATCAAATTTGATGGAGTAGCCGCTGGCAGTAAAAAGATAATGTCCACCTTCCTGCGGCTCCTGTGCAGGCAGCGCCTCAATCTCCGCGCGGACAGTATTTTTTGAATACAATTGGCCATCAAGCTCGCCATAAAGCGCTTCCAGATCAGGTTATACAGCTTATATTGATCGGCCGTCAGGCTCTTTTTTGCCTGCTCCGGTGTGAGCTCCGGCATGGTGGGGCGAATCGCCTCGTGCCCATCCTGCGCGTTGGCACGGGATTTAAAATAACGCGGTTTATCCGGCAGATATTTCTCACCCCAATGCTCCTTGATATAATCATTGCCCTGCGCGCGCGCCTCCTCGGAGATGCGTAGAGAATCCGTTCTCATGTAAGTGATAAGGCCCACAGAGCCAATGCCTTCCACTTCAACGCCCTCATAGAGCTCCTGCGCCGCTTTCATCGTCCGGCGGGCCTGGAAGCCCATGCGCCGCGATGCCTCCTGTTGCAGGGTGGATGTGATAAAGGGCGGGGCCGGGCTTTTGCGGCGTGTGCCCTTTTTGACTGTTTTTACACGGTATTGCGCGCCGTCGAGCTGCGAAGAAAGGATCGCATCGGCCTGCTCCTTATTTTCAATTTTTATCTTGCCCTGCTCATTGCCGTAAAACGCGGCGGCAAACACGCGGCGCGTGCTCGGGGTAAGAAATTTTGCATCGAGAGACCAATATTCCTCCGGTTTGAAGGCGCGAATTTCCTCTTCACGGTCTACAATCATCCGCAGCGCTACGCTCTGCACACGCCCGGCGGATAGTCCACGGTGAATTTTTTGAGAAACAAAAGGGCTGAGCTTATATCCCACCAGTCGGTCAAGGATCCGGCGTGCCTGCTGCGCGTTGACCAGATCCATATCCACCACATGAGGGTTCTCCATGCCGTTTTTGACGCCCGTTTTTGTGATTTCATTGAAGGTTACGCGGTTGGCCTCGCTCAAATCTAAATTCAGAATCGTTGCAAGGTGCCACGAGATCGCCTCTCCCTCGCGGTCAGGGTCGGTCGCAAGAAAAACCTTGTCGCTTGCGGCGGCGGTTTTTTTCAGGTCTTTCACAAATTGCTCCTTCCCCTTAATAATCGCATACTTTGGCGCAAAGTCTTTTTTCACATCCACACTAAGGCGCGCAGGCGGCAAATCTCGCACATGGCCCATCGAAGCGGTTACTTCATAACCTTTTCCCAGATATTTCTGAATCGTCTTGGCTTTTGCCGGAGACTCCACAATTACAAGCTTTGACATATCATCATCCTAAAAAATAAAATATATAAAATTACGAAGGCAGGGTGCGTGACAAAACCGATTATGACCAGATGGAGCAACGCGGTATGCGCCGCTCACGAGAACGGGTAGCTCTCGGTTATTTCTTATAACAATGTATAGCGCCTGCCAGATTCCGGTCGCACCAAACCGTATAGCTCCAGCTCTGTAAAAGCGCGCAGGATATCCTGCGCCGGAAGGCGCAAACGATCGGCCGCCTCATCCACATACAGCGCGCCCGCGCTGAGAAGCGTCAACAACTGTTTCGCCGGTGCGCTCAGGTGCTCCGGCATGCTTTTGCTGCCGGCAGCTTGGGCGGAAACAGCCTGTGTTTCCCTTATATTATGCATCCGTGCGCAATTATGCATGTTGTGAAGTGCCTGCCCTTGTGTTTTTTTTGCAGTTTTGCAAAGGGCCTATCCGCTCCGGTCAGATGGAGTGTGTCCGGATACAGGTATTGATATTCCTCCAACACATCCATTGCAGTGAGCACCGGCTTCGCCCCATCCCGGATGAGCCGGTTTGCTCCGGTATAGGCGGAGCTGACGATATCGCCAGGCACGGCGAACACGTCCCGCCCTTGCTCTAGCGCGCAGCGCGCCGTAATCAGGGAACCGCTCTTTTCACCTGCCTCAATCACGACTGTTCCACAGCTCACACCGGAGAGCAGCCGGTTTCGCACCGGAAAGGTTGTGCGGCCAGGCGGCGTGCCAGGCGGAAACTCACTGACCACCGCCCCATGTGCGGCAATCGACTCGCGCAGATATTGGTTTTCCATCAAATAACGTGCACCGAGCCCGCAGCCGAGAAACGCAACCGTCTCCCCGCCACCCTCCAGCGCGCCCATATGAGCCGCCGAATCAATGCCCAGCGCCCCGCCGCTGACGACAACTGCACCCGCTTGGGCAAACGCTTTGCATAAACCCTGCGCGATCTGCCTACCCTGAAAAGAAGCTTCCCGCGCGCCAACCACGGCCAAGGCCACACGCCCGTCCAAATCCGGCATCCGCCCCCACACATACAAGGCGGCCGGGAAATTCGGAATAGCCCGCAGCCTCTTGGGATAACACGGGTCTTCCGGCGTAAGGGCCAGCCAGCCGTTGCCCGCGCACTGCTTCAAAATCTCCTCTGCCTGCGTCAGCCTTTGGGAACGCAGCTTTTCCAACTGCCTAGCCGTAAACAGGCCCGCGAGCTTCCATTCCAGCTCGCCTGCCTCATACAGGCGGCGCGCCGTGCCAAAATAAGCAATGGCCTCCTCCAAACGCGATTGCACACCCAACGCGGATTGCAGCCAAATCCAATAGCATCGGTCATCCATGCATATGCCATCCTTTTCATTCATTCAGGGGAAGGGCATGGGAATTACCGCTCACGCATCATTTCCCACATGAGGATTGCGGCCGCAGCGGAAGCGTTTAGCGACTCCGCACGCCCGCTCATTGGGATTGTTACAAGCGCATCGCAAAGCGCCATCGTTTCCCGCGTGACGCCTGCTCCCTCATTGCCAACGACGCACACTGTCCGTGGTCCGAGGCCCGCCTCTGCAACGGGAAGCGCATCCACGCGCGGCGTGGATGCAAAAAGCCGCATACCCTGCGCCCGGCAGGCATGCAGGGCTGCCTCCATGGAATCCATGCGCAGCACAGGCACCCTCAAAAGGGAGCCCATGGCAGCACGCTGCGCTTTGGGGCTATAAAGATCGCATCCGCCCGAAACAATCAGGCCGCTTAACCCCAGCGCTTCCGCCGTGCGGGCGACCGCGCCAAGGTTGGATGGATCTTGAATATTCTCAAGGGCGATATAGCTGCCATTCTTTTCTATTGTATCGTCGCCCGGGCGTTTGTCAAGTACCTCGCAGATGCAAAAAATGCCCTGCGGGGATTGTGTATCCCCCAAACGGCGGCTAATTTCCTCTGTAATCAAAAAAACGGAAGCGGCTCTTTCCTTCAAAAAGGCCGTCTCCTTCGGGTAGCGTTCCAATGCCTGGCGGGTTAAAAAAAGCTGACGCAACGGTATGCCTGTTTGCCCCGCATCCATGCATAGCCGGGCTCCCTCCAATACGAAAAGCCCCTCCTCACGCCGCGCGGCGGCAGAGGAAAGCAGCTGCGCGGCAGCCTTCACACGGGCGTTTGAGCGGCTGGTAATCTCCTCCATAGGATTCCTCCTTGATCTAAGCGCTGGAAAATGCAAAGAAAAACACGCCCGAGTCACCCCGGGCGCGGCTTCACAATTCATTATTTCAACGCTGCTTTTGCCTGCTCGGCCAGGGAGGTAAAGGCAGCCGGGTCCGCAATGGCGATCTCAGAAAGCATCTTGCGGTTGAGCGTTACATTCGCCTTCTTCAGGCCATTCATGAAGGTGGAATAGTTCATCCCATTTTGCTTGCAGGCGGCGGAAATACGGGTGATCCACAGGCGGCGGAAATCACGCTTCTTTTGCTTGCGGCCAATATAGGCATACTGGCCGGATTTCATAACAGCCTGCTTCGCAGTTTTGAACAGTTTGCTCTTGGAGCCGTAATATCCCTTTGCGAGCTTAAGTGTTTTATTCCTTCTCTTGCGCGTCATCATCGCGCCTTTGATACGAGCCATGGTAGGTTACCTCCGTTAATGTAAATGTTTCTTGCGTGTCTCTCTTATTTATACGGAACCAGGCGCTTAATCTGCTTCTGGTTCGTGGTGTCCGCCACGCTCGTTTTGCGCAGGTTTCTCTTGCGCTTTGTGTTCTTCTTGGTCAGGATGTGAGATTTGTTGGCATGGGCACGGATCGGTTTGCCGTTTTTCGACATTTTAAAGCGCTTTTTTGCACCGCTATGGGTTTTAATTTTCGGCATGATAAATATCCTCCTTATTACTTCACTGGTTTTGCTGCCAAGAACATAATCATGGAACGGCCCTCAAGCTTGGCGGGTTTTTCTACGCTGCTCTCCTCTTGAAGCTCTTGTGCAAAGCGCTTCATAATCTCCAAGCCGTTTTGAGGGTGCGCCATCTCACGGCCGCGGAAGCGGATGGACACCTTGACTTTTTGTTCCCTTCCTTCAGGAACCGTCTGGCATGGCCGGCTTTGGTTTCAAAGTCGTGCTTGTCAATGTTCAATGACAGGCGGATTTCCTTGATCTCCACGATATGCTGATTTTTTCTTGCTTCCTTCTCCCGCTTGGCCTGCTCAAAGCGGTATTTGCCGTAATCCATAATCTTACATACGGGCGGCGTGGCCTGGGGAGCAATTTTGACAAGGTCAAGGTCCTTCTCCTCGGCGATACGTAGCGCTTCCCGCGCAGACATGATGCCAAGCTGCTCGCCTGCATCCGTGATCACCCGGATCTCCCGGTCACGGATTTGTTCATTGATCTGCATGTCTTTGTTGCTAATGTTCAAGCACCTCCAAAACCTGTTGGGCACCGCCGGGTTACCGGCAGGGCCAAAATTAAAAAGCGCGGACAATCCTTCGTCCACGCTCAACACACAAAAATAGGGGCTACTTTGCCCTGTATTCCGGTATTGACCTGACGCGGGCACTCCCGGCAGGTGAGAACAAAAAGGCGTCCTTCTTTCTTGTACCCGAGTATTATAGCAGATGGGGAACCGCCCGTCAAGCCTCTTGCCTGATTTTTTTTTCTATTATCTATGAGGAACCCCCTTTTCTTGCACGAAACGGCCCCGCACACGCAATACATGAACGGGGCCGCCTCTATTCAGTTGTTATGGAAAAAGCTTGACGGTTATACTATAGCCCATCCGGCATGATCTGTCAACTGTTTTGAACAGAAATTCTGTCAATCGCGCTGATAAAATCTGCATTTTCACAAAAAGCGATTGTAAATAATGCCTGCGCCTGATAGAATGATAGCATACTTCAATAGAGAGAGGTTCACTTTTATGGAGATTATTTGGAATTCCTTGCTCATCGCCGCCGCCGTATGCCTTGTGCTCTTCCTTCTGGCCACAGCAGTCGGCGCCGTTTTTTTCAAAATGGTTCTGGTACGGGAGAAACATCCCGGCGACCCGATGAACAAAAGTCATGTCACGCCGGAGGAGTTGGAGCGCTGGCGCAAAGCTGTCCGCGAGGGAAACGACTGGGTGGCCTCGCATAAAACACAGGAGGTTGCGATTACCTCTCACGACGGTCTCAATCTGCGCGGCCTGCTGGTGCCCGCTGAGGGCGGCATGGAGCATAGCCGCAAATTCCTCCTCGCCATCCACGGCTACCGCAGCGGCCCAATGCGTGAATATTATTACATGCTGCCCTTTTACCACTCGCTCGGCTATCATGTGCTGATGCCGGATGACCGCGCGCACGGAAAGAGCGAGGGCAGCTATATCGGCTTTGGCTGGCTCGACCGCCTTGATTGCATCGCATGGGTCCATTACATCGTCGACACTTACGGCCAGGACTGTGAAATTGTCATGCAGGGGATCTCCATGGGCGCGGCAACTGTGATGAATGCCTCCGGGGAGGCGCTTCCTCCCCAGGTGAAGGGGATCATTGAGGACTGCGGCTTTTCTACTGCAAAGGATGTATTCGCCCACGAGGCAAAGCTGCGCTACAAGCTGCCCGCCTGGCCGCTGATTCCGGCGGCCAGCATGGTATGCGGGCTGATTGCAGGCTACCGCTTTGCTCAGGATGAGCCCGTCAGGCAGATTCAAAAAGCGAAGGTGCCCTTCCTTTTTATTCATGGCAGCCGAGATGATTTTGTGCCAACTCCGATGGTGCATGAAGTTTATGATGCGTGCCCAACACATAAGACGAAGCTCCTTGTGGAAGGCGCCGCGCACGCGATGGCATATCTGGAGGACCGGGAGGGCTATGAAAAGGCGGTAAGGGCTTTTCTGGAACGCGTGACTACGCCAACGGAGTTGCCGGTTGAATAGTGTAATATAAAAAACGGTTCTATGAATCGTTTCAGCGTGGCAGAAGCGAAACAACGCCTCTGCCACGCTTTCTTTCTTCCACTTCTTCCGCTTTTAAAAAGAACTTCAGCTGCGTACCCTCGTATCCCAACCGGCTCGCCCGCACGATATCCTGCATCTGATATAAAATGCCCGCCTCCTCACACGCTTTGGAAAACAGTCCCCACAGCTCCTTCGCCCGGCGGCTCACACAACGGTAATCACGACGGTACTGCCGCTCATACTGCGCCCGCAGCCCTTCACCCGGAAAAAGCGCATCGAGCTTTGCGAGATACCATTCCCGCTGGTTCTCCCGCAAGGTCATGCCAAAGGCTGGGTAGATAAATTTCGCACCGCATTGTGCCGCGCGTGCGATGATCCCCAGCACATTTTCCGGCGTATCCTCCAGAAACGGCAGTACGGGCATCAGCAGAATTCCCGCGAACAGGCCCGACTCTATCAATTGCGCAAGCGCATGAAACCGCTCGGAGGAGAGCGGCGCGCCCGGCTCAATTCTTCGGCTAAGCGCATCGTCGCAGGTGGTAATAGTCAGCTTGCAGACCACGGGCATCTCCGCCCGAATTTCCTGCAAGATATCAATATCACGAGTAATAAGCGTGCCTTTTGTGGCGATTGCCGCACCAAAGCCGAAGGCTGCCAGCAGCTCTAAGGCATGGCGCGTGGCCTCCAGCTCGCGCTCATAGGGGTTATAGGGGTCGCTCATCGAACCCGTGCCCACAACGCCGGGCTTCACCTTGCGCCGCAGGTCGTCGCGCACAATTTGAAGCGCGTTCTCCTTGATGCGCACCTGGTCAAAATGATCAATCCGGTAGCAATCCGACCGGCTGTCGCAATAGATGCAGCCATGGCAACAGCCGCGGTAAAGATTCATATTGTAATCCGTGCCGAACCATTCGCTGCTTTTTGTGCGTGTGACAATGGTTTTGGCGGGCACCGTTTCAATGGGCGGAAGCATCTGATCGCCTGCCTTTGCTGAAATTGGGGATCGTGGCCAGGGTTATCCGCCCGCAAAGCATTGTAAAACAGCCAAAGAAGTTTGCCGCTGCCTCAGCCCTGCGCCGCGTTCCCTTTCCACCGTTTGAGCGTGGGGAACCAGGCGAGCATCTGCCTGCGCGCCTGCTCCGGATCCAAATACATGCCCATATCCTGCCCGATCTTTACACAGCAATCAATCATTTCCTCCATCGTGCAATCCTGCTTGAACGCGCCTTTGTCATAACAGTAGCAGCAGTAGTCGTTATTCCGGCTCCCATCCGCATTGGTTGCAAAGTGCGCCTCCTGCGTCATCGGCATCCCGCAGCTCTGGCAAAATATTTTTTCATCCATGTTGACCATCCTTTCCAATTGCGATGGATTCAGGATAACAAAAATAAGCTGACATCTGCGTGTCATATATGGCCAGGCTCATAAAGCGAAACAATCTCCCGCACGCGGCGGAGCAATTTTTCACGCACCTGAGGCGGGCTGAGGACACGGACGTTCGCACCATATTGTAACAGCATGCTGTAGAGCCACTCCGCATCCGGCGCATAGGTCCGCACGGTGAAGCTACCGTCCTCCTCCTTGATAATCGCGCTATGGGGGAATAGATCATAAACCTGATAGGCCATCTGCGGCGCAAACCGCAGCACGATCTGGAGCGGAGGCTGATCGCCTCCGTTATCTGTTTTCGCCCCCGCCTCCTCTCCCTCAGTGGAAAGCCTAGCCGGGTCAAAGCCCTCATGCAAAAGCTCCACTTCGTCCATCCGGCAGATTTTAAAGGTGCGCATGGCGCCGCGTTTTTCGCACCAGGCACGCAAGTACCATCCTCCACCCCGAAACAGCAGCTTCAGCGGCGCAGCGGTGCGCTCGCTTCTTTCGCCTGCGGCGCTGTAATAAATGAAATGCAGCTTTTGACGGCTCAGAATGGCATCCTTAAGGAGGTTAAATTTCCGCTTTTCCCCCTCATCGCTGCCCCAATCCCAACCCCAATGAGAAAAATCCACTTCGATCCAATCTGCCCCCTGGCGGCGAAACAGAGTATTGACCCGCTCGAGCACCTCTTCCCCGCCCGCATGTGTGGCAGCAACGCTTTGCAGCGCAAATAAGATTTCATCCTGTTCCCGCTCGGACAGCAGGGACTTATCCAATACGAAATCGGGCAGTAGGCTTACGCCGCCGCCCCGCCCGCGGCTACAATAAACTGGGATCCCTGCACCGGAAAGCAGGTCGATATCCCGGTAAATCGTGCGCACGGAAACCTCAAACCGCTCCGCGAGCGCGGCCGCTGTAACACTCCCCTTCTCCAGCAGCAGGTAGATGATTTCGAATAGACGATTGATCTGCACGGCGCTCCCCCCTTTGATTGGTTATGAGTATAGCACAAATTGTTCGCACACCACAAGCTGTTCGGTGATTTCTCATTTTATATGGATTTCCTGGGTCGAATTTAAATATAGCAATTCGACTTACCAGTGTAGAAAGTCATATTCATTTTGAAACACCACGTTAGGATCTGGAATGTTATGCATCATCAATCTCCTATTCTGTTTTGAAAATCACCTCGTAGCGATCTCCCTTCTCTCTCGCATTTCTTTCCTCAAAATAACGCATCCTTTCCCACTGTTCGGGAGGGTTTGTCTCTTAATACAATGCCGTTTCCACTGGTCATTCACACATACTGAACGGCGCAATCCTCCCCATTGGGAGAGGGGGATTTCTTTTTTATTCTGGAATCAGTGCAAAGCGCAGTTGATACGGCCTGCCGCTGGGGAGCCGATGCTGCTCTTGTGGGAGCGCGCCCCAACTATTATCCCCACCGAGCCCTGCCTGCCGTGCCAATACACGCACAAAGAGCCGACCGCTCTCCGGCAGATCCTTTTCATGGGTAGCCGCCTCCAATTCCTCCGGCGACCAGCGGCAAACCGAGAGCGTAAAGGGCGTTTCTTCCACGCTTTCAATGCGCAGCGAACGCTTTTCCCCTTGCAGCGAGGCAAAGCGCACATCCGTGCGCGCCCCATTCTCCTGCGGACGCAAATAAGGGACATACATTTCATCAATCGGGATGTTGTAAAGGCCAATATCCGCGGCTGCTTGCCGGTCGCTGTAATTCTCCTGTGGCCCGCGCCCCAGATAGGTGAGCGATTCATAGCTGGCCGCCGTTTCAAAGCATACTCCAACCTCCGGCAACTCGGGAAGCCTGCCATCCGGCTGGAATTGCAGCTCAACCAGCACGCCCGCCTGCGTGATGGTATAGGTCAGCACCCCATCACACGCCGGCTCAGAGGGGATGATAAACCGGCTCGTTACCCGCACTACGCCTCGCGGTGCATCCTGCGCAGCCACCGTATAGGGCGCATAAATGCAGTTTTGCCCTGCAAAGCGCCACACGGCGCAGCGCACCGGCATATGGTTTCCCCGGTCGTTATCCGTGCAAGCACGCCAGAAGGACGGGCGAAGCGGAGCAGATAAATATTCCTGCCCTTTCCTACAAAGCGAGACGAGCTGCCCCGTCCGCCGAGAAAAACGCACGCAGAGCGATTCTCCCTGGATCGAAAGCGCGCCATAGCTTTCCAGGATCGTCAGATACTTTTCCGGGCGTGCAAAGCGCCGCCCAATCGCCATTGGATTGCTCACAAACTGTGCGCGAGCAATCTCTGTGCCCGCTTTTGCCCAAGGGGTATCCTCACGCAGGAGAACAGAAAGATTCAGATAGCATTCCTGCCGGCAGATCCGGTTGAGCTCCAGCTCCAACAGCCGCGTTTTCCCCGGGGCCAGAGCAAAATAGAAGGACGCGCCGCGCAGGAATTCTCCACCGCAAACTTGCTCCCAGCGGAATTCGAATTCCGACAGGTCAGTAAACAAAAAGTGGTTGCCAATTTCAATCGTCCCGCGCTCCGCATCAAGAGCGCGAAACGAAATATTCTGATAAAGCCGCCGAATTTCCGCAAGCTTCGGGCTTGGCGTGCGCTCTGCAAATAACAGCCCATTGCCGCAAAAATTGCCGTCGTTCGGCCTGTCGCCAAAATCCCCGCCATAGGCAAAATAGTCTCTGCCCCGGTCATCCTTGGTGAGAATCGCCTGATCGACAAAATCCCAAATGAATGCGCCCTGCATGTGCGGCTCCTCTTCCAGCATCCGCGTATACCGCTCCACCCCACCGCAGGAATTGCCCATCGCGTGGGCAAATTCACACAGCAGAAACGGCCGATCCGGATGGGTGTGGAGAAACTCCCGCGCTTGCTCGGGCGACGCATACATCATGCTGTATACATCCGTTACGGAAAGATCCTGCTCCGGATTGCCCCAAACGGACTCATAATGCACCGGGCGGGAAGAATCCTTCTCCCGCAGCCAGTCGTGCATTTTCTGAATGTTTGCCCCACCGCCCGACTCATTGCCGAGTGACCACAGGATGATGCTGGCGTGATTTTTATCCCGCTCATACAACGATCGGATGCGGCCCATGCAGGCGTTCTCCCACTGCGGCAGACTACCCGGCAGCGCGGGGCAGCCCGGGGCGACGCCACCCTGTGTGCCATGTGCTTCCAGATTATTTTCATCAATGAGATACAGCCCGTATTCATCACAGATATCATACCAGGCTGGATGATTGGGGTAGTGGGCGGTACGCACAGCGTTGATATGATTCGCTTTCATCACCAGGGCGTCCGCGATCATTTCCTCCCGTGTGAGCGTTCGCCCGCTTCGGCAGGAGAACTCGTGCCTGTTAATGCCTTTGAGCACTAGTCGGCGGCCGTTGAGCAGCAAAATCCCGCCCCGGATCTCCACACGGCGAAAGCCCGCTTTCAAGGGGACATATTCCAGCACGCCTTCATCCCCGCTTAGGGCAAACAGCACTGTATAAAGGTGCGGCTTCTCCGCTGCTCCATAGCTTGGCCTTCGCAATTGTTGCATGCAGGGAAAGTTGGCCTCCCTCCGGCACATCCGCACTGTCATAACCAACAATGACGCCGCCATCGAGCACCGTCATCTCAAGCCTTTGGCCGGGTTTTGGCGTATCGACCCACGCGGAAGCTTCCAGCTCCCCGTTTTGATAGGCGGCGTCCGGCAGGGCTGAAAGGGCAATATCCGCTAGGAAGCTCTCATTTGCAGCATATAGGTATACATCCCGAAAGATGCCTGCAAACCGCCAGAAATCCTGATCCTCCAGCCAGCTTCCAGTGCACCAGCGGTAAACCTCCACACCAATTAGATTTTTCCCCGGATGCAAAAACGCCGTCAACTCAAATTCTGAGGGGCCAAAAGAATTCTCCGCATAGCCGATCCGGTTCCCATTGACAAAAAGATAAAAGGCGGATTCCACTCCCTCAAATCGGAGAAAAACGCGTTTCTCCGCCCAGGCGACAGGGAGCTGAAAGCTTTTGAGGTAGCACCCCACCGGATTCGTTTCCACCGGCGCATAGGGCGGAACAGGCTCCTCCTTCCCTTCCCATGGATACTGCATATTGCAGTATTGCGGCACGCCATAGCCCTGCATCTGCCAAGAGCCGGGCACCTCAATCGTATTATAACCTGCTGCGCGAAAATTTGGATCGGCAAACCCCTCCGGCCGTTTCTGGTGATTGGGGTAAAGGCGAAAGCGCCATTTCCCGTTGAGCGGCATACAACGGGCCGACTGCAACCCCGCTTCAGAAAGCGCCTCCCGTTTGTCCGCATAGCGAAAAAATGCAGCACGCTCCGGCATCCGGCCGATTCCGGTCAGGTCGGGGCGGTTTTGCCATTCGGCATATCCGTCAATTATTTCCTCCATGAGCCAAACACTCCCGATCAATCTTCGTAAATAGGCGGTGAAAAACCGGCTGGATCACTCATCTGCCCAGCTCATCTCTCACCCAATTAGAAACACAGCAGCAAACAGCCATGATGGGCCTCTGCCGCTCAGCTATTTTGCGAATCTTCAAATGAAGATTCTTTCTATTCTATTTTATAATGAAAGAAAGCCCACGGCCAAAAGCCCTGGGCAACTACCGGCACACAATCCTGTTATTCAATTTCTGAATCATCCTCGCCCTGCTCGCCGTGATGCTGCAATTCGCCACCCTCTGCAAAGCCCTTCCCGGTTAAAACAGCGGCAATTGTTTGAAACAGAATCCGAATATCCATGAAAAGCGTATGATGCTCCACATAGTAAGCATCATAGGCCACCTTTTGCTCCGCGGTCAATAAGTCGCGCCCATTCACCTGTGCAAGGCCCGTCACACCGGGCCGCATCCGGTAAACGCCGGATGCTTCGCGCAGGGAACGGATTTCCTCTTCCTCCGGGATTAACGGACGAGGGCCAACAAAGCTCATTTCCCCCCGCAGAATGTTAAACAGCTGCGGCAGCTCATCCAGGCTCGTCTTGCGCAAAAAACGCCCGCACCGGGTCACGCAATGGTCAAATTCTTTCAAATCAGCAGTTGGCGCGTTTCGCGTGCCCTGCTTCATCGTGCGGAATTTGCGGATATCAAAAAGCTGATTATTAAGCCCAACACGTTTTTGCCGAAACACAATCGGCCGCCCGCTATCTATTAAGATGACCATACTGAGCAACAACAACACCGGCGAAAGGAGGATAATCGCCAACAGACTGCAAATAAAATCGAAGAATCGTTTCATTCCCACACCTCTGTACAGATTTCTCTCCTCTGAAAAAACACTACGTTGTTGAGTATAGCAGATTTCATGAGATTTTTCAATTGTTTTGTCGAAAAATCACAATAGATGTAACAATTCCCTCCCTGATCAGTGGCCAGAGGCAACTTTTTGCGGCATTTATTGCCTCATATTTTACCGGCCCCCACCCCAAAAAATATAGTCTGACGCCAGCACAGCACGCACAGGCGCCCCGTCCCGGCCCACGATTTTCACCGGTGGAGCGGGATCAAAAATAATCTCCCGGCGGTGCCGCTTCCAAACATAGGCCTTCCAGCACTGCAATATTCTCCTGCAAAAGTGCACGGTGTGGGCGGGCTTGATTTCCAGGGCAGCCAACAGACTGCGCATCTGTCCCTACCAAACGCACGCCGAGCATGGCCAGTTCATCGCCTGCACTTTCCAAAAAATAGGCGCCGCCGCCGCTTTTAAACAGCACGCGTTCACAGCCGGGCTTTACCAGTGCGTCAATCTGCTCGCCCGTCACCGGCCCCGGCTCGATCTCCAGCACGGTACAGGGGCCGATAAAACACTCGAGCGGCATTTCTGAAATGCTCTTTCCCCCTTCGATAAAGTGCATGGGTGCATCCGCATGCGTGCCCGTATGCAGGCAGGCATACAGAGCGGACAGATTGCACTCATCTCCATTTGCGATCCGGCTAACCACGTGCAGGCGTGGCTCCGGGTCGCCCGGATAAACCGGTGCCGTGAGCAAATCGGAAGAGATATCAATCAGTTTCAATGAAACACCTCCTGTCGTTTTTCCGCAAAAAAGGCGGAGTAGCGCGTGAAGCGCCCTCCGCCTAATAAAATTATTTAAGATTGATTTTTGTTTTCATCAATGCGTTGGTGCCCACAAACAGGCCGGAGGCAATTAAAAGCTCGATGACAAAGCCCGCGATGCCGATTACCATCCCCTCCTGCGCCCCCTTGGCCGCCATGCTGGTGGAGAAGGAAACTACAATCTTGCCTGCCGTGTTAATCACAACGGTCAACGGGATGTAGGTGGTCGCCACATATAGAAGAACCTGCATCACAATATAGATCAGAAAAAAAAAACCGCCAGCGCCGTGAGAATCCCAAACCGCTGGAACGGGCGGACATTCGCCACCGTCACAGCAAAAAACACGGCGGATACAAACACCGCGATTTGAATGAACATGCCCACCGCCGTTACGGCAAGCGCCTTCCCAATCGCCTGCATGGAGGGTAGGCCAGCCCGTGGCCATAAGCATATCCATCATGCTGCCAACCTCTTCGCCAATGGAAGACTGCACATACGCAAAGACGATAAAAAACGTTGCGATCATAAAAATATAGCTGAGCAACACCCAAACAAAGGAGACGATCGCTTTAGAGGCAAGCAGAGCGCTGCTTTTGACCGGCAGTGTATAGCTGAGATAGCCCTCCGCCCCGTAAAGCGTCCGGTTAAAATTGGTAACAACCGCCACCAGGGTAATCACCACGCAGATCAGCCCGATGATAATCAGGGCGATCGATCCGATAACGCCAACCCAGGTGACTTTCACCGCATAGGAGAGCAGCATTGCGGCAAGCGCGACCGCAGCGGCTATGTAAATATTCATTACAGAATGGGCGCTCGACTGAAACTCATGCTTAATTAATTTCCCAAGCATAAGCGAACACCTCCTTAAACGTTTCCTCCAGCGTTTTGCCGGAGGCATGGATCTCCTCCACCGCAGTGTTGACCAACACTTTTTTCCATTGCCGATCATCAGCGCACGGTCAAAAATGCGCTCCAGATCGTTAATCAAATGTGTTGAAAGGATAATGGAGGCATTCTCCGCATAGTTCTTCATAATAAAATCCAGGATAAACGCACGGGCAGCGGGATCAACGCCGCCAAGCGGCTCGTCGAGCAGGTAGAGCCTCGCTTTGCGGCACATTACCAGAACCAGCTGTAGCTTTTCCTGCATGCCTTTGGACATAGATTTTGATCTTTTGCTTCATCGGCAGGCGAAAGCTGTTGATCATAGAAACCGCCTTTGCCTTGTCAAAATCCTCATAAAAATCGGCAAAATAGTTTACCGCGTCTACAGGCCGCATCCAATCTGCCAGATAGGTTTTTTCCGGCAGATAAGCAACGATGCTCTTCGTATACGGATCTGGGCTGTGACCGTCAATTTTTACGCTGCCTTCATAATCATTAATCAGGCCGGTCATAATTTTAATCAGCGAGGTTTTGCCGCTGCCATTTCCGGGCCGAGCAGCCCGATGATATTCCCCCCCTCAAACGAGACGGAAATATCCTCCAGCACCTTGTTTTTTCCATAGGATTTCGACAGGTGCTCTATGTCGATCAGGTTCGCCATGTTGCAGCCTCCTTCAGGCGTGTTCCGTTTTCTTCCATCATAAAGGATTGAAGTCCAAAGTCAATAGACAATTTGTAAATTGTGAACATGAAAAAGCAAAAAAAGAGCCGTCCCCTTTTTTCGTCATCCTCACGCACCGGTTTGCGCCGCCACAAATAATCTGGCGCGAAAGGCCTTGCTTTCGGCATCGCCTGACTGCGCATATAGGACGCATCAAATGTTACAGACAAATTGTTAGTCTTTCTTTAAACATATTATTTTGATACCCATCGAATGAATTGGGATGCTTCTTTTCAAAAGGCCATAGAAAAAAAAATGAAATTGGGCTTACAATTACAGAAAAATTTAGTCAAAACTATTTCGAGCAAAATCGCTATATAAACGCAGATAAACAATAAATAGATATCACAGAAATCTTAATTGATGAAAAAACTTACAAAGAAATTCCTATGATATACCTTGATGGCTTTCCATCTTGGCAAGTTGGCTCAGGTTCCTATATCACACTTAAGAACCGATACTTATATGAGTGGAGAAGCTATACTTCTCAATTTGAAGAAGAAGATGGGCACGATATGAAGCTGACACGAATCGACTGCAACACAGGCAAGGTAGAAATCGTCGATGAATTCAAGTTGAATTCACCTCTCATCTATCTCTGCAAAATTGATGAAGAGCATTTTCTTTCTTACTATGTCGTAAAGGCGCCATCGAAAAAAAATCGAATATGCGACATTAACAGTCGCCACAATTTATTCTCTTGATGGAACCAAGAAAGAAATCATCCGTGAAATATATGAAAACGACGTAGATTGGACGGATAGCGAAGGCACGTTGATTGAGCGCTTCGCCGTGAAAGACGGTGAGATTTACGGCTTTGGCCGCCGCCGGATTTCCGGCTCATACAAGTTTTTTCTCTATCACTATGATCATAATGGAAAATTACTGGAAACGGAGGCGGTACCGGGATTTGAAAACATCATCGGCGAGGAACAACCTCTGGATTTTTTGCTGGTCGGCGATTATATTGTTTTTCGCACCTACGAAAGCCTGACGAGTTACATTTGCAAACGAAAGTCAAACGGAACAGAATTGATCATGAAAGGGGCAGACGGAAATGTTTCCTATGCGATTTCCACAATCAATTCAGAATCACAAAACAGCACATATATTTTTCTTTATAGAAAGTAATGTGAAGGACGACGACACATTAAAAGAAAAAGAATGCCCGCTCTATGCAATTGAGGTCGAAAGTGGTAAAATAATAGCAGCCAATTTCCCCATTCCCCTTAAGAAGCCTTATTTTGTAGGTATGCGCTCATTATCAAACGGCGACTTACTAGTTACATATTGTGAGAAAGAATATGACCCATTGAAGCAAATCCAATTCCTGTTGCCTTGTGACAAACTCCATGCACTTTTTTCATCAAGCTTCTTAAACTAGTAGTATTCCTCTAAGAGACGTAAACGTGGATCGATATTTATGGACTGGTAGGTAGCATCAACGCGCATCTGATAAAAACATGAAGCTGTGTTTCAAAAAGCATCCCAAGAAACAAAAAGAGACATATCCATGAATGAATATGATTAAATTGATGAATTCCCCATTGTCTCTTCCCATATGAGAAGGGGCGAGGGGGAATCTTTTTCCGCATGAAAGCAAAGGCACGAAAGCCTCTAACAGGCTGATGATGAAATATCAGTTCTTTGGAAGAGCCGGCGGTCTCAACCATGAACCCTTTCTATTTCTCTGCGAATGCCCAGCTCCCCGGCCACGCGCATCAGATTATCCACGTCGCCCTGCACCAGCTTCCCGTTTTGATCCGGCGGCAAATTGATCACCATCATATTATTTGTCTTTTCAAGAATGCGATAATTCCGGATGATCTCCTGCGCGTCCATCAGCGGTTTGTCTGCATACGTATCGGAATAAAACCAACTGAACTCCTTGCGGGAACAGATCGTCTGCTCAAAGGGAAGATAATATTCCTTTTTGTTAAAGGTGTATATTTTCGGGTCGTCCTCCCGGCACATGTGCGGATCCCACAGCCGAAAGTCCGAGGGAAACATCCGCAGAGGGTCACGGTCACGATAATTCCTAGGCTCATAGCGTTTTTGCGGACCGCCCTTCTTTTTCGCTGTATTTCCCAACGGTATGGTTCACGCCAATCTGGCACATGGGCTGCATCTGCTTTACATGGTTATATAGCCGATCCAGCTGCCATGCGCGGCACGGTTTATCCCACGCGCCGTCAAACCAGAGCTCCACCACCTCGCCATATCGGCCGTCCAGCAGCTCCGTCAAATGCTTTTCCATGTACTGGACATAGGCCTCGTCATCCCCGTAGCATAATTCGTGCCGATCCCAAAGCGAATAGTAGAGGCCCAGCCGGAGGCCATATTTTCGGCAGGCATCCGCCACTGCCCGGACGACGTCGGTCTGATTCGGGGAGTAATTGACGGAATAGGTGGTGGTGTGCGTATCCCACAGGCAAAAAGCCGTCGTGGTGCTTGGTGATCAGGACGACATAATTCATCCCCGCCTCATAAGCCGTGCGCACCCAACTGTCCGCATCGATCGCAGAGGGGCAGTAGCTCTCGACCGGCAGCGTTCCGTCCGACCACTCCGTGTTGTTGAACGTGTTGACACCAAAGTGGAGGAACATACCGAATCGGCGTTGCATCTGCGCTAACTGGCCCTCGTTCGGCTGTAAAGAAGGCTGCTGCATAATTGGATAGGTTCGGGAGGGATAGGGCGCCATTTTCTTTTGAAAAAACATCGTTCTCTTTTCCTTTCTTTAATATTGGGGAAGACAAAAAAATGGCCTCATCACAGGGGGGCGTTTGGGTAAAAAAAGAACCCGCAGCACTCAAAATGCGGGCCACAGGTTTGTGTCATTAGGTAGAAATAGATGCAAACGAGGTTATGCTCATAACCCACACAACAAATTGGAAGTTATCTCTGTTTGCTCTTTTGGTTAAATCTCATCGTTATAATACTCTTTGATTAAGTCAATCAAATCTTTAGCAACCTCACGAATTTCAAACAACTCATGCTCCCAAATATAAATCGCTGATGTATCGGTTTCACCATTAGGAAGAACACGATAACAGTAGTAATCACCACATCCGTTTGTTGCAAAATAGATGTTTCGATTTACTTTTTCTTCGAACTCGCCTTCCTCAAAGTATTCCGCCATAACGCTTCTATTTCTCTCAACATTTTCTATTATTTCCTTGACCGAAAGCAAAAAACCATTGATCTCCGTCTGTTTCCCTAAGGAGTGCTTTTAATTCGTTGGGGAGGGAATACCCTACATATTTTTCTGCTTTAGCAAGTTCGCTCTCATCACACGGTTTTTGCAACTTTGCCCATTCGTTATCTTTAATTAATTCTGTTAATATCTCTCTAAACACTGTTCTTCCTCTAGAATTTTAAATGATTGCTCTGTATTCCGTATATTATATAAATAACCTTGATTGCAGTATAACAAAAAAGTCAGGTTAAAGCAAATGCAAACCTGCATTTATTTTAACCTGACTTTCGTGGTGGAGATGGCGGGAGCTGAGCCGAACACCCGCCCGCAGCTTCATCTGCGGCTTTTTCGGCCGCCTCCAGCGTGATCGTGTTGCCCTCTCCGCTGTAATTGTACGTGATTACCGTCTTATCATCGTAAATCCAGATGCGGCTGACGAACGTATCAATAATCTGCCGCTGGTAAGATTGGTCATTGACGTCGCCGCCTTTGAATCGCTCCAGAAAGAAAATAATTTGCTCCTTGCTAAAGGTGGGACGGGCGATCTCCTCTTTTTTTGGATGCATTCCTCCAGGTCAGCCTTCTCCGCTTCCAGTTCCAATAACCCGATCCTTCGTGGTTGGTGTGAAAATTCCCTGCTCGATTGCTGTCACGATGTTTTTAGGCTCTTTTCGGTGTCGCGTAGGCTCGATTTGTAATAGTCCAGCATCGAGGTGTCCTGAAGCTCCTTACGTTGCAGTTCGACCACCTTATCCGCAATATACTCGATCACATCGTCCACCAGGACGTGGGCGACAGTCTGTTCCACGATGTACCGTTCCAGTTCATCCTTTCGGACGCTCTTTTTATCGCATTTCCGCCCGTCCTTACGGCGCTTGCGGGTTGAGCAGGTATAATAGCTGTACTTCTTCCCACTCTTACCGGTGCCGCTGTCCCCGATCATCGTCGCGCCACAGTGCCCGCAGAACAACTTCGTCGTGAGCAAGAACTCCTCTTCGCTGCCGGCCTGGATCTTCCGGGCGGGCGCTTTTTTTTATTCTTTTCCAATCGCTTCTGCACCCTCTCAAACGTCTCATCATCTATGATGCGTGGCATGCCATCCGGGATCAAGATATCGTGCCATCGGTATTCACCGATATACCGCCGATTGGAAAGGATCCGCGCGATAGAATTGTGATTGAACGGCTTTCCGTTGGCTGTTTTGAGACCCCTACCATTCAGCTCTTTGATGATCTCGGAGGCTTGCTTCCCACTGCTATACATCTCAAAGATTTGCCGGACGATCTGTGCACCGTGCTCATCAATCTGGAAATACTTGTCCTGATCGACATAATACCCGAGTGAATGACCCCCTCCCCCGGTCGACTGGCCCTTCATGGCGACGCCGCGCATCCCTCGCATAATGTTTTGGGACAGATTCGCGGAGTAGTATTCAGCCAGTCCTTCCAAGGTGCTTTCCAGTATAATTCCTTCCGGGCCGTCCGGGATGTGTTCTTTCGCATACATCACTCGGACGCCGTTCCGGCGCAGCTTGACCTTATTTATGGCGATCTCTTCGCGGTTTCGTCCAAAGCGGTCGATTTTCCACACGATTACGGCGTCAAAAAAGGCCCTTCGCGCTGTCCTTCAGCATCTTCTGGAATTCGGCCCGATTATCGTTGCGGCCAGTCTTTTTACGGTCAGCATAGTCGCCAACGATCATGATATCATTCTCACGCGCGAACTGCCTGCAATCTGCGATTTGTTCCTCAACGCTCTTATCCTTCTGGTTGGGGCCCGGCGAGTACCGGGCGTAGATGACTGCTTTCATAAAACCCCTCAATGCATAAAAAAGAATAAATTATACTTGCTATAATTGAAATAATGGTCAGCGCGAAAGAAACAGCGAAAACAATATTATTAGCTTTATTCAAAGTGTCGAGAATCGATTCAACATCATTGCTATTTCTGAGACGCACAAACAGTTTCCCTGATTTTGTGGTGTAGAATTTTTCCGTAACTTGTGTATATCCTAATTTTGCAGCGATTACATTATAGCATTTATCTATGTAGTCCTCAAACGACGTGTCATCGTCCGCTTCTGTTCCCCATTTCAAATATGTTTTAATTATTTGCTGGGGAATCAGGTGATACTGGCTCGCGATGATCTGATCGATGTCATGATTAAGTCTTTCGCTATCTTCCGATCTTTTATAAAAAATAAGTTTATGCAGGGGAGCAAACACTTTTAGATATTGTTCTTCTAACACATCGCGGTTCTTTGACTTCTGCGCACTATATTTTGTAAATAGGAATTTAATAGCTAAAGTTATCAACGACAGTGCGCCGGTAATTAGTATGTTATTCGCTGCGCCATCCATCATCCTACTCCTTCGCGCCGATTGGCTTGCTGCGCCATCAGTAGGCTTTGTCTGTATTGCTCAGCCGGGGGAACATCTATAAACTCAACCGTCTTGTCAAAATTCGCTTTTACAACTGCCTTAATCTCATCAAGCGTGACCCTGAAAAACTCTCTTCTAGTGTTTACAAAATTCAGTTTACGATCCGCAAAAGCCCTATGAAGCGCAGCCTCCAATGCCGGTGCGTCATCACTGAATATCATCGCATGCACGTCAAAATTAAACGGTACAGACGCGTCTCCCAGTTCATCAACGCGCTCTGTAGGATCAAGCCGCCTTGTCATGCCTATTTTATAAACGTCGGGGCCAAAGGCCCCAATATTCGATATGACATAGACATATCCCGCTTTTTGGTTTGCGGCACGATAATCCACATCCTTGATCGCAGATTCAAGCTTTTCAAGCTGGGCAACAATTTCGGCCTTTTTCTCCAGCAGTTCTTCGTTGCTCTCGCCAGCAGACTGAATCTGAGCTTCAATTTTTTTCAGGGCGTTTGAATAATGCTTTTGCTCCTTTTCGATATTCTTCCGGGCTTCCTCCAACTCTTTTGCTAGTTTGGCCTCCTCCCGCATTCTGGCTCGTGCTTCCTTCAGCGCTTCTTTTTCTTCCTGCTTTTTTTTACCTGGTATTCATGCGTCAAATACAATTCTTCGATTTTAAGCTGATAAAATCCTTCGGTAACAGTGATCCCCATCATAGCACCAAGCTTTGAAATAGCTTCCCTTGATGCGCCGATACGTTTGACGCTGCTTTCTAGATTGCTGAATTTGACATGTTCAACAATATCGTCGCACTCTGCGTTGAACGCGCGTAAAAGCAGCTTTTGCATATTGGCGACCATCTTTCTCCCCTGCGCGGCGCTGCCGTTCACCTGCCAATTCGTGGCCCCGGTTACTGCGGTTTTATCCTTGATCATCGCCTTCTGCCAGTTACGTATGCTGGTAAGCTTTTCTTTGTACTCATCCACAGTTGTAAAGCTATATCGAGGCGCATAAAGGCCAAACGACTGAAGTAAAATTTCCTCATCGGTTTCAATTATTTGATTTTTTAAACTTGCGAGTTCGGCGGTTGAATTGTCAATTTGGTGTAATATCGTATTCAGTCTTTCAGTTGATTCCTCAATTTTACCTTGCAATTCGGCAAGGCTTATTTGCTCAGGGGTTAGTTGTTCTTTCAGTCTGGCAATTTCTTTCTTCTCTTTTGTTCCGAAAAGCGACATAAACCGATTCCTTTCTGCATTAACACCCGCTGAAATTAAATGGTAATAGTGTAACAAATAATTCTTCTTTAAATGCATATTAAAGAAATTTGCTCCTCAATCTATATAACGAAAAAAAAAATCGTCAAATGTTGCACTTGAACGTTTGTTTTGTGCTAAATGCCAATTATTTTTACTATTTGTACAAAAATTCGACCTTCACTTCTTGCACCTTTTTTTCGCCAAAGAGAACTATACTTCTCCCAAAATTCAAATAAAGTGTGCTAGAATAATTTTCAAGTGGTAATGCTTCACAGTTTTCACATGATCTGATGATCTCTTGCAATAATAGCCATGAGGTGTTACGGCGTGTATATTGCAAGATCTCATTTGAAAGAAATCAGACTCATGAGGGGGTATACGATCCGAGAACTGGCGGCCCGGTCCGGCATTACCCGTGAATGGATCGAGCGAATCGAAAAGCAGGGCAACCCGAATTTGAGGATCGCCACAATTTGCAAACTGGCGGAAGCGTTGGACGTTCGCCCGGAGGAGCTGATAACGTATGAACGGATTACCAATAAGTGAGCCTTGACAGCACAAAGAGAGGAGTGATACCATAGATGTAGAACAAATGTTCTTACTGAGGGTAAAAAAGAATAAGACAGCTTATGCTTTGGCGGGCGCAGCTGCCTTATCCTTGGGGGAAACACCGTAGTGCCTCCGCGCCCTCATTATAACGCATCTACCGGGAGATTACAACACAATAAAAATGGGGGAGTTTATGATGGAAGAGATTTTGAAGACGCAAGAAGTTATCGTTGGCATGGTACGAAAAATAACGTCACAGGCCAAACTGCAACGCATCCTGCGGCTAGTGCAGCATCTTTACATACGTTAGTCTTTCTTCAGTTCGTCTATTACCTTCCGTACCACTTTCCAATCCATTTCAATCCACGCATTCTCAAAGGAATGCGACAAAGTATGAATTAATCTTTCTTCAGCTCGTCAATTATTTTTTTAATGGTCGACCAATCTGTATCATCCAGCGCGGCGAAGGCTCTGAAAAGGGCTTTCGCCGTTTCGTTTTCCCCGGCCAGTAGATCGTCGATCCGGTTTGCAACGGAATCGTCTGAGGAAATGAACATCTCTCCGACGCCCTCTTTGAGCCAGGCGTAGTTCACGTTATATTCGCGGCAGACTGATTTTATCATTTGCTCCGTAACGTTATTAATTCCAGATTCCAATCTACTTATCGATGCTTTTGTCACGCCAAGGCGATTTCCAAATTCTTCTTGGCTTAGTTTTAATGATTTGCGAAGATCTCGAATTCTCTCATTTATATTCATACCAATAATCACCTCTATGCTTAAAAGACTAGCACAAAAAGTTACGCAAGTCAACAAAAAAGTGTTGACAAAGTAAATTTAAGTAACTATAATGTTGATAGACGTAACGGAGGAGGTGAAAACAATGGCATCCGAAAAGATGATCAACGAAGTCTTGCCCGCCTACCGTGCTTTGACCGAATCAGATAAGCGGTTTGTCGAGGGCCTAATGCAGGGTATTATGCTCGCGCGGGAATCTCCGGAGGGCCACCGGTCTCCGGAAGATAAGAAGAAGGCATCTTAAATCAAAGAAAGGAGGCGCAGCGTGAACCCCAAAATCAACATATCCGAAATGCCCCAAACTGAGGCCGAATACTTGGCTCGCCAAACGCTGCGCGCGGTGGAACGATATTTCGCCCGCCCAGGTGTGCAGGAAGCCTATGAAAAGTGGCTCGAAGAGCGAGAAGAAAGGAAGAACACCTCATGAGACAATATAAAGTAACAATCACCAACGGCGATTACCCACTATCCTACACCTGCGATGCGATCTCAGATGCATTTGAATGCCTGCGGACGCTTAAAAGTTGGGCGCCCGAGCGGATTACATTTAATTGGGACGATCTGATGGATAGCCTCGTACGGATGCGCAGAAAAGAATTGTTAGAGGTTGAATACAGAGGTTGCATGATCACCGCACTTGAGGAGGCAGGTGCCAATGTCGATCTGGATTGAGGCAGCCCTCGGCCTTGCTGCTATCGCGCTGGTAGCAATAGCGTGTTGGCGGGAGGACAAGCTGGTGGAGTGGGAGAGTAGGGTGACCAAAAAGATAAAACGGAGGAGAAAGGAAGAATCATCATGGAAAAGAAAAAGTTTGACCGGGAAGAGGCCATAAACCTGATCGCACGTGGGGAGATGGACAGGTTATTAGATTTTAACCTGCGCGGAGCCGATCTGTGCGAAGCTGACCTGTGCGAAGCTGACCTGTGCGAAGCTGACCTGTGCGAAGCTGACCTGTGCGAAGCTGACCTGTGCGGAGCCGACCTGTGCGGAGCCAACCTGCGCGGAGCCGACCTGCGCGGAGCCAATCTGTGCGAAGCTGACCTGTGCGTTGCCGACCTGCGCGCTGCCGACCTGCGCGGAGCCAATCTGTGCGAAGCTGACCTGTGCGTTGCCGACCTGAGCAAAGCCGACCTGCGCGCTGCCGACCTGCGCGGAGCTAACATCGATTACGCCTGTTGGCCGCTATGGCGCGGCAGTCTGGGCGTTAAAGTGGACGTCCGTATAGCGCGGCAGTTTGCGTACCATTTGTGCGCGCTGGACTGTGATGATCCAGAGTACATCAAGGCGCGGGATGCGTTGCTGCCGTTTGCCAACCAGTTCCACCGGGTGCAGGAGTGCGGGATATTGGAGCTAATCGAAGCAAAATAATAAAGCCGCTTCCCGACTGCCATCGGAAAAGCGGCAAACACAATAAAACCATTCTTAGTATATGGGACAATCGGAGGAATGTCAAATGCAAATTGATTTGAGCCAATTATTTATCACTATGCCTGCATGTTACGGAAAACTGGATCAAGGCGTGAACTACACGATCCAGCAGGTTTTAGACTATATCGACGAATTAGGGGATCAGATTTCCGAAATGGAAGCCAAACGTGAACTCCTTCAGGATGAAATTTCGGATATAAAAGATCAGGTTTCCATGTATTACCGACCTGCCTCTCCATATGAGATCACGGGGTTAAGAGAATCGGATTTCCATTGAGGTGTCATTATGAAAGATATCAGACCGCTTCGGGCAGATGAAGTTGACCTTCGCATGAAGGGTTGTGTGGAAGGTAATGCACAGTTTTTGCTATATGTTGATAGCCGGGCTTGCCGGAGAATCTTGGACGAAACCTTTGGAGTGCTTGGCTGGCAGGATACATACACGGAGATCAAAGGCGCTCTGTATTGCACAATAGAGGTGTGGGATGACGAGCATAAACATTGGGTGGCGAAACAGGACTGCGGCGTTGCGTCCTACACCGAGAAAGTCAAGGGCGAGGCCAGCGATGCTTTCAAAAGAGCGTGTTTCAGCCTTGGGATCGGCCGGGAGTTGTATACGAAAATTCCAATTTGGATCAAAATCGATACCGTAGAGCAGAAAAGCAATGACGGAAAATCAAAACATGTGCCAAAGAACAGATATATTTCGTTCACTGTTTCCCGCTTGGAAGTAAACCGCAATACAGGAAAGATCAAATATCTATGCATTGTCGATAAGAATAACGAGCGAGTTTTTGAATGGGGATTTAGTGATGATCCTTACATTGACGAAGAGACAGAGCAAACCCGAAGAGGGTTGTTGCTTTATTGCGAAGAGTATGAAGAAATTACTGGAACTCCTTACGAAAAAGCATTCCGCGCTGTCATGCGTAAACACCCTAAAAATATTGAAGGCTATGTAAAAGCTATATTGGAAATGAAAGAACGGATTAAGAAAGAAAAAGCAAAGAAAGAAGAGGCCGATAGGCAAGAGTGTGAAGGGCTATGACTGAAATTAAGTACACGGAAGCTGAGTGGCGGCGGGATAAGAGAGGGACATGGCTGTCCATCTTAGTAGACAGTCCGGAAACTGCAAAGCAATATTGCGAGAATCAGGAGCCAGGTAAAAAAAGTATGTTTGCGGAATTAAAGGAATATCGAAAAAAACGATCCCTTGATGCAAACGCCTATTGCTGGGTATTGATCGGGCAGCTTGCCGCCAGGCTGCGCATCACTCCGTTGGAGGTATACTGCGAGGCGATCCGTGCGATCGGGGGGAAATTATTATGTAACCCCCATCAAGAACGAGGCTGTGGCCCATTACAAGCGAATCTGGGAGACCCACGGGATTGGATGGATTTGTGAGGAAATGGGCCACAGCAAACTGGATGGATACACGAACGTTATTTCTTACTATGGATCAAGCGAATATGATACACGGCAAATGTCACGATTGATTGACTTGATTGTGATGGAGTGCAAGGAACAGGGGATCGAAACAATGACACCGAGAGAACTCGCTTTACTGAAAGAAGGCTGGAAAAATGGATGAACGTGTCTGTTGGCTTTGTGGGAGAAACGGCAACGGCGATCCACTGGAATGCCATCACATCTTCGGCGGGGCTATGCGGAAGAAAAGCGAAAAAATACGGCTTGAAGGTTTATCTGTGCGGGGATCGCTGCCATAGGAACGGGACGAAATCAGTACATAGGAACTCCGAAACAATGCTTTCACTCCATCAATGGGGTCAAAGAAAAGCAATGATGAAAAACAACTGGACGATTGAAGAATTCAGACAGGAATTTCACAAAAATTATTTGGAGGACGAAGCATGATTAATAACGTTGTCATTATGGGTCGCCTGACAAAAGACCCGGAACTGAAAACCACACAATCAGGCCTATCCGTCGTTTCCTTCACAGTTGCGGTAGACCGCAACTGTCAGAAGGATGGGGAGCGTCGGGCGGATTTTTTGAATGTGGTTGCATGGAGGCAGACAGCAGAGTTTGTGGAGAAATACTTCGCGAAAGGCTCCATGATTGCCATTCAGGGATCAATTCAAACGCGAAAATATGAAGATAAAAGCGGGAATAAACGGACGTCAGTTGAAATTGTGGCGGATAACGTAAGCTTCTGCGGATCCAAAATCGGAAGCGGAAAGCCAAATCTAAATGTGTCCAATGATGATTTTGAAGAAATCGGAAACGATGATCTTCCTTTTTGAAGGAGGAATGAACCATGAATATCGACATTACCGAGTATATCCCTTATGGGCGCAAAAATGCCGTTTCTCGCCACGAACTGCAAAGACGTACCGGTTTACCGGATCGCACGGTTAGGGCGCTTATAGAGGACGCTAGGCGAAAAGGAGCGCACATTCTATCATCCAGTGCGGATAAAGGTTACTGGAAAAGCAACAATGTAGGAGAAATAAAAAGAATTTCTGCGGGAAAGCGACGGGAGAATTAGAAAAACAGCACAGACTGTGGAAGCGCTGCGGAGGTATGTTGCAGAGCAGGAAGGAGAGGACGTTGTGCCGGTAAGAGCACATTTTCGACATTTGCAGAAACCAAAGATGCCGAAAGAACAGATTACATTTTAGGGGGGCGCTGAGTTTGGCGGAACGAAGGATGTTTTCAGCCTAAAGGTTATTGATACCGATGCATTTTTAGATATGCCAATCTCTTCAAGGCTCCTTTATTACGAGCTTTCTATTAGAGCGGATGACGACGGTTTCATATCTTCACCTAAAAAAAAAATCACACGAATGGTTGGATGCAGTGAAGATGATTTGAAAATGCTGATTATGAAACAATTCATCATCCCTTTCACAAGCGGAGTGTGTGTTATTCGGGATTGGAGAATCCACAATTACATCCAAAAAAGATAGGTATCATGAAACGCAGTATGTTGACGAAAAATCACAACTCATCCTTGAGAAAAACGGGATGTATACAAAGCGTGTACACGATGTGTACAAAATGGATACCGAGGTTAGGTTAGAGTTAGGTAAGGATAGGTTAGAGATAGGAGAGGATAGGGGTGTGGGGGAAGGAACGCCGCCCAAGGCGGCTGACAGTTTCCCATATGACGATTACCGTAAAGCATTCATTGATTGCTGCCCTTCTCTTCCAAAAAGCCAAATGCTATTGATAAGTGGACTGCAAACCGGAAGAAAGCCCTACGTGCTAAAAAAATATCGGTAGATGAATTTCGTGATGTCTGCAAAAAAATAGAGCGAAGCGAATTTCTCACCGGGCGCGACGGGAAATGGCATGGCTGTTCTTTCGACTGGATTTTAAAGCCCGCAAATTGGCAAAAAAAAGATCACAGAAGGAAACTACGAGAACAAAAATTATCCTATCCGGCAAGTAGAATCGGGCGATAGAGAACCCTCGTATGATCTTGATGAATACATGAATAACGCGCTTCACACGTCGATTTCATACCAGAAACAGGGGGTGAAGAGAATGAATGAGCCTATCGGGTATGAGGCCATTATCTTGGAGCTCAGAACTTCGTTTAAGGCGTATTGTGAATTATACGGCCATAATGTAGCAAAGCGAGCGGTAAGGCAAGTTTATACGGAGGTTTTCAAAAGTGAACAAGTATCACGCGCAGAAGACGCTTCTTGGAGGGAATAAAGTTTGACAGCAGGCATGAAGCGGAACGATACGCGGAATTAAAACTACTCCAGCGAGCTGGGAAAATCCGTAATCTCAGATGCCAAGTTCCGTTTGAGCTTGTCCCTAAGCAAGACGGCGAAAGGGCGGTTAAATACATAGCCGACTTTGTGTATGAAGAGAACGGCAGCATGGTGGTAGAAGACGCGAAAGGATTCCGCCCCAAAGATTACATCATTAAGCGAAAGCTTATGCTTTGGGTGCTTGGGATAAGAGTACGTGAAGTATGAAATTATCTACAGAATCAATCGTCAAAGACAATCCCTATGGATACACACTGAACATCAACCATCCTGCGGTATATCCCCTGTACATGCGGTACAAACGGTGGAAGGGGATCCCTGTTTGGTGCCCGATGTCGGATGGCGAGCGGATAGAGTTTGAAGGGTATTTGACAGGGAGGGAATCTGGATGAACTTTGAATATCAATTGAGATTTTAATAACAGCGTCCGGCCCGATCACCCGGACGGAAAGCCCCGGGATTCGAAATGGAGGCAAAAATGGATTTAGAACAGAAAGCAATTGAAAGGCTGAAACTTGGATCACAAGTGAGCCTTGCGCATTATCAAAAGCCGTTGCTGCTCACCTACAGCGGCGGAAAAGACAGCGATGTGTGCTTAGAGCTAGCCCAAAGGGCAGGAATACCGTTTGAAGTATGCCATAGCCTGACTACGGCAGATGCGCCGCAAACGATCCAGCACGTCAAGAAAAAATCTGCAATGTTAGAGGCAGCAGGGATACATTGCAAGATCGACTACCCCACCTACAAAGGCAAAAGAACATCAATGTGGCGGCTGATTGAAGAAAAACTCATGCCGCCGACAAGAACTATGCGATATTGCTGTGCAGTGCTCAAAGAAACAGCGGGAAACCACCGCGCAATAATAACCGGAGTACGCTGGGATGAAAGCAATAACCGTAGAGGTCGGGGCGAATTCGAAGCAATTGGCCGAACAAAAAAAAAAAAGACAGGATAACGGTAAGTCCCCAAGAGGAAAATGAACAATTATATCTGAGTGATGAATTTTATCTCAACAACGACAATGATCTTCGCCGCCAATGGATGGAAATCTGCATGAAACAGCGGGAAACTACATGTAACCCCATCATCGATTGGACCAATCATGTTTTATGGGACTATATCCACACGGAGCGCATTAATGTCAACCCGTTATATCAATGCGGGTTTTCCCGCGTTGGATGCATCGGTTGCCCAATGGCAGGGGAAGGAAGACATTTTGCATTTCAACAGTTTCACAAATATGAAATGATGTACAAACACGCTTTCGCGCGAATGCTGGAACGGCGTAAGCTCAGGCCGGGAGACAACACCATGTGGAGCACCGTAGATGATGTTTGGAACTGGTGGATGGAGGATAAAAATCTAGATGGGCAGATAGAGATAGGTGATGTATGAAACACTTGACGCATCTATCCCTCTTCTCCGGGATCGGAGGGCTTGATCTGGCAGCCGAGCGGGCCGGATTCCGCACGGTTGGACAATGCGAATTTGCAGACTATCCGTATCAGGTGCTGTGCCGGCATTGGCCGGATGTGCCCAAGTGGCGGGATATATGCACGCTGAGTGGAGGCGATTTTTATGACCGAACAGGGCTGCGAACAGTTGACGTTCTTTCAGGCGGGTTCCCCTGTCAACCGTTCTCCGTCGCCGGGAAGCGAAGAGGCACGGAGGATGACCGTTACCTCTGGCCGGAAATGCTTAGAGTTATCAAAGAGCTGCGGCCTGCTTGGGTTGTTGGAGAAAACGTTGCTGGAATCATCAATATGGCGCTCGACCAGGTGCTATCTGACTTGGAGGCCCAAGGCTACGAAACAAAAGGCGTTTGTTATTCCAGCTTGCGGTGTCGATGCCCCGCACCGCAGAGACAGGGTCGCAATTGTGGCTTGGCACAATGACGGCAAGCCAAACGGGAGGAAACCACTCTCGTTGCGATCCCCAGAGAGGATGAAAGGAAGAACGCCAAGCCCTGCGGAGTTTGTTATGATGTGGCCCACCCCGAGGGCAAAGGAATCGGGGGATTATCAGTACAGTGCAGGGAATCACGACAAGCCAATACCGACGCTCTCCGGCGCGGTAAAATTGTGGACAACTCCTACAGCCGCAGATTCGGTAGGCACATCTGGCGGGAACAATTCGCGCAGCCCAAGGACGGATGTTGGTGGCCAATTGAACCCGACGTGGGTAGAGTGGCTCATGGGATTCCCCACAGGGTGGACAGACTTAGATGCTTAGGAAATGCGGTAGTTCCAGCACAGTTCTATCCGATTTTTAAGGGAATTGCGGAATTGTTTGGAAGGGAGGTGCAAAAATGAAACGGAAAATCCGCTACATGGCGTATAGCGCCATATATACTGCCCGTATCCACGCCAATGTGTTGTGTCGGTTAAGATTCCTGGCAATCAAGGCCATTGCAAAGCCGGAATACTGGCCGGCACATCACAAATGGTGCCCTACATGCAAATATCGCTGTTTGCAGCGAGCGGGCGTTTATGAGCGGGCGCGCGAGGCCTGGGGAATCAGGAAGGGGATCAGTAAACAATGCCAAAATGCCATCATATCAAGTTAAGCGTCCAATTTTGCGACGATGTGCTGAATGGAGACAAGTGCTTTGAAGTCCGCGAAAACGACCGGGGATATCAGAAAGGTGATCTTGTACAGTTTGAACCGTATGACCCGTACAAACTAATCACCCACCATCCGATCAGAGAAAAAACGTATATGATTACCTACGTTTTGAGCGGTTGGGGGATTAAAAACGGATATGTGGCTTTTGGGATTAAGGAGGCGGAGGGATAGAAATGGCAAAATTTTTTTATGGACGGAAAAGTCTATGATACCGAGCAAGCTGAGAAGGTATTCGCTTCACGTGGTTATGGATTTATGTTCGAACTGCCGGAAAATCTTGCAATTTATCACACGAAGGCAGGAAATTGGTTTTCCACGAAGGAAAGTCTCTTTGGGGAAAATAAGCGCACAAATTGAAACAGAAGAAATCGAAACGTATGAACGTTTATTTGGGGAGGTAGAACGGGCATGACTAGAGAGAGTAATAGCTCTGCCAGCTTTGAACCTGGGGACTTTTGCTTGTACGCATTTGGCAAAGAAAAACAAATCCAAAGCCGTGGTGGAAGTCGTAAAGGTATTGGACGATCCACGTGGAGTGGCGCAAGTTAAATTTCACAGGGTTTTGGCGGATGATACCGGTAACGGCTTGTTCAACTATCTGCGCCGTACAGGCGATACGATGAACGCCAGCTTTGAATATCTTAAAAAGTTGTCCCGAAAGCAGGTGAAAAAGTGACCGTCAAAGATGCCGAGAACATATCTTTCTGCCCTTATTGCGGGTCAGATGTTGGGTACTACACCAAGGATTATGCTCGTGGGATGATTAGATACTTCTATTGATTTGATGGCAGCGAAGCGGACAACAGCGGCATGTACAACCTGCTCAGTTATCGCAATGGTGCCTATGCTTATTGCGCAAACTGCGACAAAAGGCTATTCAGGATGAATCAAAGGGAAGGATAGAAATGCCAGAAGTAAACATTTATCAACCATGCATTACGCGAATTTCCTACCGGCAGGAAAAGGGAGATTCTGATTATGGCACCTGCCTATGGGCAGATTTTGAATTTGACACAATCAATTATCGCTTACAGATCATGTCTGACTGTGGAAATTATTCTTACCAGTGGGTTCCAACGCCGGGGAAAGAATCATTTTTTGGATTGTGCCGGAGAATCAAGCCGGATTATTTACTTAGCAAAATTTCATGTGAAACTGCAATCGACCGAAGCGCGACATTAAAAAGCGCAATTGATTTAATTTATCAAAATTTTGGATATTTTGCCGACTTTGAAGATGACTGGGAAACGCTGCTTGAATGCGAACTCGCTGCTATTACGAACGATGCAGAAATCGCAAACCATATTGTGGGTTTTGCAGATGAGTGCGGAATTGAAGTTGATCCCGGAGAAGCCTTGTGTTGCGTCCAAAAGACTTACCCATCAACAGCAAAGCGGATTGTAAAAATTTTTGAAACCTGCATAAAGCCTAAAATTCCGAAGGAGTGAACAACCATGATCAAGCTTGACCCCGGCAAGCTCGCCCTCCAAATAATTTGCACCAGTCATATTCACGCAAATATTCTGTGCAGATTGCGCTTCATCGTAGTCAAGTCGGTTGCAGGTGTCAAACATTGCCCGATCTCTCCCGGCTACTGCCCTATATGCAAATATCGCTGTTTGCAGCGAGCAGGCGTTTATGAGCGAGCGCGCGAGGGCTGGGCAAAGCACGGGACATACATTCCCTCAGAAGAAAAATAGAGAATAAATAAAATGAATTGGAGAAGTGGAAATGATGTCTGATAAACTACCCATTTTTTAAAGATGGCGAATGCCCTTACTGTCATTACGATACGCATGCAATAGGTAACGAACCATTGCGATGCGAATTATGTGGGTGGATCGATATGAAGCCGAAAAACGCACGAAATAAAGATTTTGGAAAGACCTTACATAGCCGCTCATATTGGAATAAAAAACCTTGGGAATATCGTAAAGATGATCGATGCTATAACGTTGGAGATATTTTGTGTTTATATTTGTGGAATAAAGGGATAGGCGATTATGAAGGGTTCAGTATTAAACGGCGGGTTACATATATCCTGCGCGGCCCTGCGTTTGGCATCCCAGAAGGTTATTGCATCATGACGACGGAGAAAGTGCAACAAGAGGAGGCGAGCGGGGAAAAAAAAAAAAAGGGGTGAATATTAATTGGTTTTAAAAAAGACCTTGATGGATACAAAAATATTGATAAAAAAAATATCAGCTCTAAAATTGATGATACAGAAACGACAATGCGAAATAGTTCATGATTCTGTAAAAAGGCTCATATATAGACTATCCATACACTTCTCATTCTGTATCCAATCTATGGCGTTCGTCCCGATACGGATAGGATGATTAGAAAGTGGAAATCGGAGATAATAGCGCTTGAAGCCAAAAAAAAAGAAGAAGTTTGCAACTATGTAGATGCGATTAAGAATAGTAGAATCCAAACCATCATGTTTTTATCACGTTTTGAATGGTATGGATTGGGATGAGGTTGCTGCCGCAATGGGCCATCATGATTCAAAAAGACGCTTTACGCATGGCCTATACCCGTGAAACAAAAAAAATTAAAATAAATTTTCGTAAGCGTTCGTTTTGTTCACAATGTTCGTTTTGTTCGTTTATAATGAATAATGGAGAACGTGTAAAACGCACTCCCTTTCACCTCTTTCTCCTTCGCCGCCTTTCCCCGGGGCGGTAATACCGGGGAACTATTGCAAAGGAGATTATTATGGATAAATTAACACATTACCAAGTTAATAAACTCTGTAAATTGAAGCCGCAAGGAATCGTTACTATCAAATACCATGCGGGAGGAGAAACAATCCCGGTTCAACTTAAAAACTCAACTGAGCCTTGTGGAAACTTCCGACTTTGTGGATTATGTTATCCTGGGGTCCTTCACAGATGATGGCGACTATAATCCTGAATATCAGGAGTTGATGATATTCGGCGCAGTTCTAAGATTTTTAAGCAATGTTCCATTGCCTGAAACGGAAGCCTACGAAGGTGTAGAGAGGCTGGTCGACCTTGCAACACTGCATGAATTGATGAATTCGACAGACCTGCTCACCCGCATCCGCGCCATGTATAATTCCGAGGACGAAGACGAACGCCGGCTCTGGAAGCTTTTTGACCGGCTGGATTGCATGGTGCTCGAAAAGATTTCGTTCCTCCAGCAGAAAATGGCTAGTAAATAGTGATCTCAAAAAATATACCAGAGAACCGCCATCCCTCAGGCGGTTCTCTATTTTTATCCAAAGGCAGGTGAAACTAAGTGGCAGCGTTAAGATACAAAACTGCGAAAGAAATGGAAGAGAAAATAGATAATTATTTTGAATCATTGAAGGGCCAACCGCTTTTAGATTGCGAAGGTCAACCTGTTGTATGCAAAGGCCGAATTGTTTTCTTAGAAGAACCCACGCCGCCTACAGTCTGCGGACTAGCGTTGCATCTTGGTTTAAAAAGCCGCCAGTCTTTATTGAACTATAAAAACCGATCCAAAGCATTTGAAGAAGTGATATCCCGGGCAAAGCTTCGAATTGAAGCGTATGCAGAAGGAAGATTATTTGATCGAGACGGATCACGTGGAGCACAGTTTACGTTAGAGAATAATTTTGGATGGAAAAAAAGAAGATGCATCAAGCGATGGAGAAGGAAATAACCTTATAGATGCTATAGCAGAAAGTTTAAAGGATTTGAACAAGCGTGAAGTATGATAAGTTCAGCCAAAAACAAATAAAGGCCATGCTTTGGTGGAAAATGGATCGTTACAGAGGCTTTGATGCTATTGTTTGTGACGGCTCTGTACGATTCTGGGAAAACCCTGTCAATGACAATAGGGTTTATTTTATGGAGCCTTGAAAACTATCAAAATCAAAACTTCGCTATTTGTGGTAAAACAATTGCCTCAATACGGCGCAATATTGTAATGCAATTAAAGCTATGGCTGGGCGGAATTTGTGAAATCGTGGAGCACCGTAGCCAAAACTACATAGATATATCTATTCGAGGTAAAAAAAGAATCGGTATTTTATATTTGGAGGACGGGATGAATCAAGTTATTCATTAATTCAAGGTATGACGCTTGCTGGTGTGCTGCTGGACGAGGTGGCGCTTATGCCTCAATCCTTCGTGGATCAGGCTCTCGCCCGCTGTTCTGTGCAGGGGTCGAAGTTCTGGTTTAACTGCAACCCGGAAAACCCTAACCACTGGTTTCACCGGGAGTGGGTTGAGGAAGAATATGGCAAAAAAGAACAGACTTCATCTTCACTTTACGATGGATGACAATTTAAACCTGACACAAGAAGTAAAACTGCAACGCTATGAAAGCATTTACACCGGTGTGTTTTATGAGCGCTATGTTCTTGGTCTGTGGGTTGTGGCAGAGGGTGCAATTTACCCGATGTTCCGAGAAAAAGAGCATCTTGTTCCGTGCGAGGAGAGGAAATACGATCAATATTATATTTCTTGTGATTACGGGACGATGAACCCTTTCTCAGCAGGATTATGGGGAAGATATAAAGGCGTTTGGTACAGGGTAAAGGAATATTATCATAACGGACGCGCCAGCAAGAATGTAAGGACGGATGAACAATATTATAAAGACTTGGAAACCCTTGCCGAGAATCTGCCAATACGATCCGTTATCGTTGACCCGTCAGCAGCGAGTTTTATTGCATGTATCAGGAAGCATGGAAGATTCAACGTAACTTCAGCAGAAAACGATGTGCTTAACGGTATTCGAAATGTGGCAACGTGCCTACAGGAGAAAAAAAATCCTATTTAATGATTGCTGCAAAGCTACAGTATCCGAATTTAAATCTTATGTATGGGACGAAAAATCCGGAGAAGACAAGCCGACCAAGGAAAAATGATCACGCTATGGATGATATCAGATACTTTGTCAATACAGTAATCAAACCTAAAAAAGAGGATTTATCACAGCTGGAAATCTTACATTCAGGTGATCTTTATGATACAAATGACGCAAGAACAATTCAAAGGGTACGGAGCAGAAAATATTTCTGAGATAGCTGCGTTCGCGCGCCCATACCTAGAACACAGAATTGACCTTTATAAAAAATACGCACGAAAAATTGAACGAAAATCAGTTCATGGGAGAGGGCGATGCCGGGAAGATCGTTGTTGCCTTTGAATACTATATCGTCAATATGGTTCAAGGGTATCTTGGCGGGAAATCTCCTATGTATTCTGTTTCAAGGCCTTCAGATTATACGCTTTCTAAAAATGAAAGAGGAATCATTCAAAAAACATCAAATAAGATCAGAGAAGCCTTTACCGGGAAGAAGCCAAGATATAGTGATGAGCAAAAAAAGCATATGTGGATTCGTTTTCGGAAGCAATTGAATATATCAGGCGATACAACGATGATGCCGCAACGTATGTAGAGATCGTACACGATTATCTCATAACGACTGCGGCATATATTTATGTTTACGAGAACGAAGATAACGAGATAGTATATACCCGTTTCGATAGTAAGCAAACGGCTGCGGTATATGATTACGCTACTCCTCCGAACATGATTGGCATCGTCAGAATGTGGAAAGAAAAGGATATGTCAGGGAACGATATTGACGTAATCGAACTGATTGATGATTCCTTACGACGAAAATTCGTTGATCGGGTTCCGCAAGAACCGGAAGAGCTTCATTGGAACGATGTCCCATGCGTTGCTTTTGAAAACCCCGATGGGATCGCAGTGTTTGAACCGGCGCTCGAAACGATCTCTGCTTATGAAACTAATTTAGGCAACATACGTAGCATGACGAAATACAATGACGAAGCCAAACTCGTTTTTATTGGATATCGGTACGAAAACGACCTCACGAAAAAAGGATGAAGATGGGAATCTTGTGCCAAACCCTGACAGGGAGATTGAAGAAGAGATCATAATGAGAGCGCGTTCTTTATGCATTGATGGCGCAGACAGTACGAGCGGCAGCATTTCGTGGCTAATTAAGGATGTAAATTACGATGGAATTCTTGGAACCTTGAAACAATACCACGATCTGATAACGATGGTCACAGGCGTTCCGAACATGACAGATGAAGCGTTTTCCAACGCTGACAACGCATCTGCATTAGGATACAAGCTCTATGCGCTCGACCAGTATTGCGCTACATTTGACCGGATTGCAAAAAAAAAAGCACTTCTTCGCCTGTGGGAACTGATTACTGGCCGACTAAATCTCAAAGGTGAAAAATTTTGATTTTAGAGATATTGACATCAAATTACAAAGGAACATACCAACTGACCGGGATAAAAGCCTTTCACGCGCCATTGACGCTTATAGAGGCGGCTTAATCAGTCAGGAAACAGCAATCAACGAAAGCCAAATCGAGGTAGATGCAAAGGATGAAATGGAACGGCAGAAAACAGAGCAGGAAGAAGATTTTGAAACCATGAAGAAGCGCAATGAAGAATTGAGAACCGAAAGTGAAGAGGACGGAGATGAAGAACAGTCAGAATCAAATCAAGACGTTCTGGAAGATTCCTGACGCACAGCAGGAAAAGCTACTTTCATTGGTTGAAACTGAGCAGAAAGAACTATCGGACACCTTGCAATCAGTTCTTGACCAATTCGGAAAATACTGAAATGAAAGGCTACCTTCCAAGACAGAAAATAGAACGTCTGTATCTCGCAATCAGAAGATGGGAACAAGATGGATATGACGAGGGTGAGATGCGGCTATGGATGAATGATTTAAAAAAAACCGTCGTAGAATACGTGGCGAGGAAGCCTTTTTTCATGTTTCTTTTTCGCCTCAATGGTGGACTATAACCGTGCAGTAGCGGAAGCGGAGCCTCCCTTTTCTGACGGCTTCCGCAATAGCTGCATACAACCATTCCTATAAGATGGCACATGCTGTTACTGGAAAAGGGAAGAGGCAGGAAATCAATCAAAATTTTGTGAAATCATCCCTTGACGGAACGCTTCCGTCAGGGGGGCGACTTTTATTCTGGGTTAGAGAATGATGCACATTACCGAGCGCGTCAAGTTCAAGAACAAGCCATATCCAACTTAATTCAAAAAGAAGCCCCTCGATATGAATTCTCCTGAATTTGTACGAATCATGAACGCACAAAAACATTGGCAGCTAAGGAGAACGCACGCTTCGGTAGCTGGCGGATACGCCGGATACTACGACATGGTTACATCTTTCATGGTTCATACCGCTGTTGCACAAGCGTACAAGGATGCACAAGTGAAAGAATACAGGTTTATTGCGGTCATCGACGACGTTACCACGACTACATGCAAAGGATTGAACGGGCAAACGTTCCGCATGTCGGATATGAAAATGGGGATCAACTTCCCGCCCACCTACCCGCCGCCGCATCCATGCAGAAGCATTACCGAGCCGATCAAATAGGAGGGATAAATGTGCAGGTTATTGTTGGGGAAAACTGCTATGAAGTAACCAAGCCGGCAGCAAAAGCAATAATGAGAGAAGCGAAAAAATGCGGCTTCACATGGAACGGTCTACGCTATCCAAAAAGGGAAATTCATAACGCTTGTAAATCACAAGGGAGACGGACGGTATTTCCGTGAAAACGGATTCAAAATCTACAGAAAAAGGGTGGTTTATGGTGGTCATCATCATAGATGAAGACGGTAGGGAATACACCTCGTTCATTTCGCAAACTCTGGATCGGCTCAAACAATACGATGTGAGAAGCCTCGCGATTGTTGCGCTGACAAATGGCGAAGACGATTCCGTTACAGCTTATTGGAACGCATCGTTGAATGATATCATAAAATCCAAGGATGTGATTGAATATGACGCAATAGACCGGTTTATTGAAGCCAACCTTCAACGGTATCAAGCCATTTTAAACGAACAACTTGAAAACGATGATTAAAGGGAGCTATAAAGGCTCCATTTTATCATACAAAAAATCGACGAAAGGAATGATTACATGCCAGAGACAAATGAAAATTTGGAACCGACCCCCAAAGGCGAAGAAGTGAACTACGATGACCTTCTTAAATCCGATGAACGGTTTTCTTCATGGCTTAAATCAAAGACCCAAAAAGCAGCCGAAACCGCCGTGCAGGAAGCGGGCCGGAAATGGAAGATCATGCACGACAACAGCATGAGCGAAGCGGAGCGCTTGCGCAGTATGACGGCGGAGGAACAAGCGGAGTATTACCGTAAAAAGTATGAGGACGCAGAAGCATCCCATCAGCGTAAGGAAAACGCTCGGAAACTGGAAGGAGAAACGGCTGCCCTGTTTTCGCAGAGCGGCATTCCCAACGAATTCCTTCCCTTGTTTAATTTTGAGACGGCGACCGCCGAAAGCGTAAAAAGCCAGGTTGGGCTGCTGTCCCAATTCGAGTTTTACCCGAAGGGGACGTTTGAGCAGAAAGTTCAGGAAGGGATAAACCAGAAGCTCCAACAAAAGCCGCCTACCTCGTCATCCTCCGGAGGCGGAGACGAAGACTTGGACGCACAGATCAATAAGGCGTTTGAATCTGGGGATCGGGTAACGTACATCAAACTCATGAACGAAAAAGCGAAAAATACAAAAAAGGAGTAATTTAAATGGCAGACCAGATTGCAACCAGTTTTGAAACCCCTAATTACTCTGGATTGCTTTTCAACAAAGGCAATACCAGAACGCCGTTTTCTTCTATGATTGGAGGCAAAACAAAATACACTGATCATGTGGAATTTGCTGTTGGACAGGAATACACCACAGACGGCGGAACACAGCCCGCGATCAGTGAAGCGGCATCTTTGACAGCTCCAGAAGCATCTGTAAAGAAAAAAGAAAGCAGACTACCAACGTAACACAGATTTTTCAAGAATCTGTTGGCATTTCTTATGCAAAGATGTCTAACATGGGCACGCTCTCCGGCCTGAACGTTACGGGCCAGAAGGCGAATCCTGCGGATGAACTGGCGTTTCAGGTCGATGCAAAAATGAAAAAAAATCGCCAGGGATATCGAGTACACTTACCTAAATGGTGTATACGCAAAAGCAGATTCCGATACCAAAGCCAACAAAACACGCGGCATTCTCCCGGCCATTACATCCAATATTGTTGACGCTGCGGGGAAGCCGCTTACTGTTTGGATGCTGGCTGATGCGCTAAAAGTTATCTATGAAAGCAACGCACCGACAAACGGATTGGTGGTATGGCTTGATGCTATTAGCATGTTCCAACTCAACGCCGACGCGCAAATGAACGGAAACACAATTGTTCCGGCAAGCCGTGAGGTCAACGGAATCAGTTTATCGAAAGTTCTGACACCGTTGGGGGAGGTAAACCTTTACCTAGGGAGAATTTCTTCCAGCCGGAACCGCTGGAATCTTCAACTTTGATGTGATTTATCCCGTTGAGCAGATGACCCCAGGCAAGGGAAATTTTTACCTTGACGCACTCGGAAAAACCGGCGCGGGTGAAAAATACTATATTTTCGGGCAGACTGGTCTTGACCACGGCCCGGAGTGGTATCACGGCAAGATCACGGGGATTTCCACAGAATTCAAGGCTCCAACCGGAGTTCGTGATGTAAATGTGTTGAGTATGCCTGAGGCTACGGGTACTTGATATGGATATTAATGCAGAGATCGAAAAACTTATTCCAAGAATCTCCGAAGAACTCTCCGCATCTGATGCATTGAGCCTGAGAGGCATATATGAGGACGCATTGGAAATCGCCCTTGCCAAATCCCACAGAACGGAGCCGAACGCCGCGCTTCTGGTTCTCGTTCGGAACTACGTGCTTTCCGTATGGAATAAGCGTGGCGACGAAGGGATGACCGGTAGCGGCGCGGGGTGGGCAGACATTCAGTTATGAGGATGCGGAAGAAAAATTATCCAAAGAAATCGTAAGAGCAGGATTGCGGGTGCCGAGACTATGAAAAACAGTACGCTTGTGACAATATGGTATTGCAGCCCTGTTTCCGTCAACGATGGAGGAGAAGTTCTTCAACACTTCGTCAATCTCAGAAGCACAAAAACAAACATTCAGACAGACCGAAGCGAACTGGATATTCAGTCATTCGGGGAATACGTGGATGAAATTGCGAAGCTGCGCTTCACGAAGCTTCCAGAAATCCAGAAGGGCGACGCAATCCATTTGCGCCGCCCTTCTCCTATTGGGACATTTGAAAAAAGAAGGTAAACCGTTCACTGACTATGGGGCGGGGGGAGTACCGCGTTTTGCAGGTTCTCCCCTCGTTTGTTGGAGCGAACCCCTTTCGGAACCCAACCACGGTTATTATCCGCGCTGAAACGAGGTGAACCATGTTTGAGATCAAAATAAATGGGCTGCAAGAAAAAAAAAAAGATCGCGAGGACGATATCTGGAATGCCGGAAGCGGCTCGTCGCGGCGTGGAAAAAGGCTTAAAAACCACTGCCGGAATTGCAATTCGGCTTGCGCCCGGCGTTGTTGCAAAATCCATAAAATTTGAAATCCTCAACGCCGATGGGAATGAAGTGGCGGGCCGGGTGTTCACTGACACGTCCATTACGTCTTTTGCGCCTTATGTTGAGTTCGGAACCGGCTTGAAGGTTGACGATCAAGGGAACCCGGAAGCAATACGCCTGAAGCGTGCAAAGAGCATACCGTGGTATATTCATGTTTCGATGGTTCCAAAGTCGTTTGAAAAGTACGGGTATCCGAAAGTCAAAATCAATGGTCAAGAGTATTGGGAATGCGACGGAATGTATCCGCATCCCTATATGCACCCCGCCGCATTCCAAAACCGTGAGGGCACAGTGAACGCCGTTACGGTTGAAATCATCAAACTATTCCGGGAGGCTGTGGTATGAGGCTCTATGCGTTCAGCACGGAAGGGATCACGCGGAAGATAACCGGCGCTATTTCGGAGATTGAAAGCTTCGGCAAAGACCGTGTGATTCTCACCAATCCGAGCGCCAGCGCGGAATTCCCTTGCTGTGTTGTGCAGCCTCCGCTTCAAAAAGGAAGTTTACCTTGATGCGGGGCGCGACCTCTCAATCACCGTTGAGGTATGGGGCAGCCGGCAGATAGAAGTGCTTAGACTGTTCGATCAAACGTCAAAAAAAAAGCTACAAGGATTGAATTTGAAGCTCACAAACAACACGCCCCTTCACAGGGACGAAATCACAGGCAAATGGCGTTACGGCGGATATTTTGAAGGCCGCTGGAATGCAATTACAAATCACATTGAAAGGAATTGATGGTATGGCAGAATTTAATGCCGACGCAAAGACTACGCCGAAGGGCACAATGCGAACAGAATTGTGGTATGCGAAGAGTGGAGACGGCGCAGAAAAGAAGCAAATCTCTTCATGGTACAGGAAATTCCGAAGCTCGAAAGCGCGCCGGAGCAGATTACCTATACGGCGCTTGAATCTTCGGAGGAATTTGCGACACCGGGTAAAAAGAAAAGTGAACCTCTGGAAGTTCCGGTTTTATATGTTGCAGAGCAGCACAAGGAATTAAAGACGATTTCAGAAAGCCATACGCGCGTGTGGTTTTTTGTAAAGCTTCCGGACGAAACAGCAGCCGAGAGTGGCAAACCGTTAACGTATAAATTCCCTGGGACCTTCCATCTTGCGGGAGACGCAATTTCAGACGGTGACATGATCAAGGACACGATCACTATTTACAAGGATGGCAAGGTTGAAGAAACCGAAGGGCTTCCGTCAGCCGATCTGTGAGAGTAAAGGAGAAAAACAATGGTTATTACAACAAAAGAGAATACTGTGGAAATCCGCCTCACCACCCGGAGCATGGCAGTGTTTGAGGAAAAATTTGGGATCAAGGATTCAATTCAATTTTGGAAACGTGCGGCGGCAGGTCCTAACGTTAAGATACTGGCAACGGCCCTATTCACATTTTCAAAAGAGGTTTCCAGTTTGGACGATGCCTTTGACCTTATTGACGAATGCAGGACTGAGGGAAAGACCATCTATGAGTTATACGAAGAGTTGATTCAGGAGGCAAATGGCGGCGGTTTTTTCAAAAAAAAATTTACACCGTAGAGGAGCTGAAGGAGGAAATGAAAGCACCGGCGCTCGATCTGGAACAGATTGTGAACTCTGCGGTGAATGCTATGGCGAAGGATGCAATAATTGGCGCGGTTTAATTGCTGCGATACGTCCGGAAGCATACAAATGCGGGGTCAAGCCGCTTGAATTCCAGGAAATGTCACTCTTCGAAGTGCACGAATACATTGAAGCGTATCACGAACGCCAAAAAGACAAATTCAGGTATGAGGCGATTCTATTAAGCGGGCTTGCGTCCCAAGTCATAAACGCATTTTTCACAACAACCGAAGAATTTTTGACGCTCAAAAAGATGTATCCCGAACTCTTTGAAGAGCCAAATCAAAATATCCCCCCGGAACGCAAAGAAAAGGCGATTGTTCAGACATGGAAAGCGTTCCTTGACGCATAAGGGAGGCTCCGTAAGGGGCTTCCCCTTCATTTTGGATGAAATCTGGTGATTATATGGCGGTAACGGTCGAAGAAATAGAAATCATTGTCCGCGCGAAAGTCGAAGAAGCATTAAAAGAGCTACGAAAAGTCCAGCCCGAATTACAAAAAATCGGAGCCGCCAGTTTGTCCAATATGTCCAGTCAGGCAAAAAAACAATCGCGCCTTCGGTCTCCAAAGCGGCGGAGGCCGTGAAGAAATCCAATAAGGAGATTCAGGCAGCGGCAAAGGCTGCTGCGGATCAATATGGTGATCTGAACAAGATCATACAGGAAACCGAAAAACGCGCAAAGAACGCGGCAACGCATACAACGATTCAGCAAAGAAGCGCTGATTTGGGTAAAGAGGGTAAAGTGCTAACCCCTACTGCGCCTCTCAATGCTTATATGCAAGACAAAATGTCATATGAAAACCTCATGGCGTCCATACAGGGAAATTGGTTGGGAAGTAATGTGGCATCTCAGACGCAAGAGGTTACAAAACAGGCGCAAGCGCAGATAGAATATATATCTCGCATGAAGCAAGAGACGAATCGAGTGATTGCGGCCCTCCGAAAGCTTGGCCCTGTTGGTCGGGCAGCGGCGCAGGCAGTCGCGGCCGCAACGAGCCAAGCAACTGATGAAGCAAAGAGATACGAAAATCAAATTAAAAAACCGCCAAAACGGCCCAAAAAAAGACTTCGGGAGCATGGGCTACTACATAAAGAGGGCCCTTATGATGACTGTTGTTTGGGGTGGAATGCGGGCGGTCACTTCAACGATCAAAGAAGGGATTCAATCCGCTATTGCCGCGCCGGAAACCGAGAACCTTTTCAGGGTTGCCCTTTGGGAACATGGCAAACGACGCGGAGCAATTCGCCGTGCGGTTAAAAAAAAATAACCTTGGCCTTGATGAATATATCACAAAGGATATGTTGGGAACTTTCCAGCAGATCGGAACAGCGGTTGGCGTAGGCCAGAGCACGGCATACGGAATGAGCAAAAGCATGACGATGCTTGCAAACGACATGGCAAGCCTCTACAACGTAGACCCGCAGCAGGCTTATGAAAACCTGCAATCAGCCCCTCACAGGGCAGGGAAGGGCCGTTCGAAAGTATGGCTTTGTCATTACCGAACAAACCATCAAAGAGGCTGCATGGCGCAATGGACTGGTCAAAAACGGGCAGGAATTAAACGAACAGCAAAAATATGTTGCGCGCGGAATCGCTTTAATGGAACAGTCTAAAAACGCGCAAGGCGACATGGCAAATACGCTTGGAAGCGTACAGAACCAGCTTCGCGTTTTAAAACAAAGGATTGACGCAGCAAAAAGAAGCTTGGGACAGGCATTTATTCCCGTGATCCAGGCGGCGCTTCCTTGGCTGAATGCATTTGCCGTATTGATCGAGCGAGCGGGAACCGCGCTTGCCAAGTGGACATACAGCAAAATGGGCATGGATTACGATGCGGAGATCGCAAAGCAGAAGCAGGTTATCAATGGCTATAACGGAATTGCGGCGGCGGCAGAGGATGAAATCGGAGATTCTGCGGAGAAAGCCGGGAAGAAGGCTCAAAAATCCTTGCTTCCCATCGACCAAATCAACCGCTTGCAGGCCCCGGCAGAAAACAACATCAAAACCTCTTCAGGGGGCGGCGCGGGTTATGATCCAGGATGGGGATACGAAGTGGACACCGGGCCGATAGCAAACTTCGGGGCGTTGGCGGATAAACTAAAAGAAAAGCTTGAAAAGATTTTGCCGGTGGTTACGACTATCGGAATAGCGTTTGCAATGTGGAAAATAGGAAAACCAATTTTCCACGGGTTGGAATTGATTTTTTAGGCGTAAAGGGCTTGAAGGGCGTATTAGAAAAAAGCTTGGACTATCTGGCGGAGCAGTTGCAGGCGTGGCGGCGGCAGTTCTTATTTGTGTAGCGAGGTTTACCGAGCTGTACACCAAAAGCGAAAAATTCAGATTAGGGCTCAAAACGATTTGGGACGGTTTTTTAAACGGTGCGAAAACAGCACTAAATTGGATTAAAGAAAAGTTTACAGGGCTTTATAACTACATCTTCCCCGAGGAAGTCAGGAATGAAATCTCCTCAGCATTAGATGCGCTGGATATTGATTTTGGAGATTTGGGGATTACGATAGCAGGTATAGCCGCCATGTTTATACCTGGCGGTCAAGTAGTAGGTGCTATCCTGCTGGGCTTTGAGGCCATCACGCTCGCTATTCGCGGCGTTGGATATGCTGCTGAGGATTACATACAGCCTGTAGACCTATTTCAAGATAGCATCAGCAATGTTACCAAAACGAAGGTTGAGCCGTTTGTGCAGCAACTCCGTACTCTGGATGATGCAATAAAGACCAAGAGGTTGATTGGGGAAATAAAATTGTTAAGCAGGAGGATGTTGATAGCATTGCGCAAAAGGTTAAAGCGATTAGGGAAACCATCGTCAAGGAACTGGACGCTGATCACAACGAGGCGCTTGCAAATTTAAAACCTCTCAAAGATAATTTAGGCAGTGAAGCATATCAGCAATTGGTTTCCTCTACCGATAAATATTATGAGCAGCAGAAGCAGAAAACGCAAGATGCAGAATCTCAAATCAATGCGATTATGAAAGCTGCTGCTAAAGATAACCGAAAATTGCGTGAGGACGAAAAAGAAAAAAATTGCGCAGTTGCAAGAACAAATGCAGACAACAGGAATTGAACCCCTTTCTGAAACCGAGGCGGAATCCCTTTGCAATCATGCGCCGCATGAAAGAAAACTCCACTCGCGTTTCCCTTGAACAAGCCAGTGAGATTATCAAAAACGCAAAAAAACACACGACGAAAAGGTGAAGGCCGCTGAAACCGAGTACGAAAAGACCATATTCTATGCAAAAAAACAAAAAGAGGCCGGAATCATCACTGAGGAACAGTACAAAGAACTTGAGGCGGCGGCGAAAGCTCACAAAGAAGAGCAAAAAGGAACCGCCGATGATACCTATTATGGCGTGCTTAATAGCGTCAAGAAAAACCTAGGCGAAACCTCAAAGTACATCAATATTGAAACCGGAGAGATTAAAAAAGAACTGGCAGGTATGGGGAGAGGATATCGCCAAGAGAGCCAGGGAGACGTGGGAAAATATAAAGACGGGTGCTTCTGAAAAATGGGAAGAAATCAAAAATGTGTTTTCGTTTTGGGGAAACAATATTAAAGAATGGTGGAACACCGAGTGGGCGCCAAAGTTCACAAAGAAGTATTGGAAAGATAAGTTCAACTCAATTCTCGACAGTGCAAAAAGAAGTGCTTGCCGACTTGAAAAAAAAACGCTTCGAGGGATGGAGGGCTAAAATTAAAACCCCACACATGTATTGGGATAACAAAGACGGGTTCAACACATCTGGCCTGATTAAGAAGGCTCTCGAAGCGCTGAACCTTCCCACTGTAATACCGAAGTTAAAAGTGCGATGGTTGGCCACAGGCGGCATTTTGGATCGTGCTCAGTTTATAGGCGCGGGGGAAGCGGGCGCAGAGGCCATTGTCCCCCCCTTGAAAGGAACCTTGGGTGGCTGAAAAAAAGCTTGCTGAACAGATCGTAAATGAGATCGAGAGTTATGCAGCTATCCCAACTGTGACCGTAGATCAATTCAGGCTTCCGCAAAACAGAGTAAACTACTCTGGCGCAGAGATAAGGGCGAATACAGCGGGGTCAAGTGATGCCGACCGCGCAAATTCTGCGCTGATTCGTCAACTGATTTCAGAGGTGCGGGCGCTACGAAATGATGTAAAGCGCATTGACCCGTGCGTTCAGATTGGAGATGATAAGATTTACAATAGTGCCGTTCGCGGAGGCAAACGGGAAGCATTGGCAACAAGGAAGGCCGGCATTTGGGATATAATGCCGGTCAAATTACATTCTTATTCTTTAAATATAGACAAAATAATCCTGATATGATATAGTAAATTCAAGAAATTAAGGAGGGAATAGAATGTATTGTCAAAAATGCGGAACGCACACAGACGGAAAGTTTTTTTGCCCGAATTGTGGAGCGCCTACCCAAGAAGAAAAAGCCGAAACTACGCTGAATGGTCAGTCTGTAAGCACTGCCACACAAGAATCGGTTAAAAAACCGAAAAAGAAAATTCCTACATGGGGAAAGATAGCGATAGCTATGGTGGCAGTATGGATATTACTATTTGCCATATTTCAGGAATTCGGAATGAGCTTAATTGTAGCATCATTGATTGGGGTCATTGTTTACTTAATCAATTTGATTGTATCAGCCATCAAAAAGCGCAATGTGAAATCTATGGGGATTGCACTTGCAGTCTGTGTGGTATTATTTATTGTGGGTGGTATATCTACTGGAGATGGCGCAGAGACAGAGCCTAGCGGCACAGACCCAAGTATTACACCAGCGGTAGTAAACAAAACTGAATCAAATAAGTCAAATGAACAAACTAAAGCGGCTGAAACGGAAAAGCCTAAATCAACAGCTCCTACAGAAAACCCTGAAAAGGCGTATAAAAAAACCGTTGTAAAAAAAAAAATATCTTATAAAGAACTAGCGCGATATCCAGAAAAATACCAAGGTCAGAGTATCAAGTTTACCGGGGAGGTAGTCCAAGTGATGGACGGTCTTTTTCGGAAGTGGCCATGCACTCAGGGTTAATGTCACAAAAAGACGAGTATGGATTATACGATGATACAGTTTACGTGGAATATCTTCCTGCGTCCGAAGAAGGAGGGAGGATATTAGAAGAAGACATTATAACCTTTTACGGTATGGCAGATGGATTGGAAACATACGAATCCGTTATGGGGCAACAAATTTCAATACCTAAAATTACAGCAATGTATATTGACATAAACTCGTAAACACACATATTTGAATAAGTAAACCCGCGCCGCTTCACGATAAGCGGCGCGGGGATTTTATATGCAAAAAATTAATATTAAGGAGCAGGTGAAATGTTCAATCCGCGCTCCACGCGGAGCCCGACATCAAAAAATACACGATCCACGCCTATTTTACAATATTTTGCAAGCCCCACCACTGGAAAAACATAACGCTTGACGAATCGACTTCGCGGAACTATCATATACTAGAACAAACGTTCTTGCGGAGGCGAACAATGGAACGCTCAATCATGCATGTCGACTGCGACAAATTTTATGCATCTGTGGAGTGTTTGCATCATCCGGAAGCCAGAGACAAACCAGTTGTCGTTGGAGGGGATCCGGAACAGCGTCACGGCATCGTCCTGACGAAAAATGAAATTGCCAAGCAATACGGGGTCAAGACCGGGGAAGCCATCTGGCAGGCCAAACGGAAATGCCCCGGCCTTATCATCTTTCCGCCGAATTTTCCACTGTATGTCCGATTCTCCCGTCTGGTGCGGGAAATCCTGCTGGAGTATACGAACCAGTTAGAGCCATTTGGCATTGATGAGTGCTGGATCGACGTAACTGGCAGCGAGGGCTTGTTTGGACGTAGCGAGACGCTGGCAAAAGAGATACAACAGCGCATCTGGAAAGAACTCGGTATTACGGTCAGCATCGGCGCGAGCTGGAACAAGGTAACGGCGAAGTTGGGCAGCGACTACCGCAAACCGCACGGCCTGACGATGCTGTCAAAAAGCAACTACAAGGCAATTGTCTATCCGCTGCCGGCATCCGACCTGCTCTACGTCGGCGCGGCAACGATGCGTAAGCTTCGAAATTACGGCATTTACACCATCGGAGAGCTTGCAACCGCCCCGGACAGTACCCTGCATGGGATATTCGGCAAAATCGGCTTGATCCTCAAACAGTTTGCGCTTGGTAACGATCAATCCCCGGTCAGCCCCTATGGCAGCGAGATAGTCATTAAATCAGTAGGCAACAGCACGACCACCCCGCGTGATCTTGAAACCGATGAGGATGTGAAGCTGGTCTATTATGTGCTGGCGGAGAGTGTGGCGCGCCGGATGCGGGAGCTCGGGTACAAGGGCCGAACGTGTGCATCTCCGTGCGGGATAATGCGCTGTCCTCCTTTACACGGCAGGGAAAAGTACCGCACTACACCAACATCAGCAGTGAAATTGAAGAAAAAGCAATGGAACTCTTTCGAGCGAATTACCGATGGGAACGGCCGATTCGCAGCATCGGCGTAAGCGTGACAGACTTTGAGCATGACAGCATTTGTACGCAGTTGGATTTCTATACGGATGAAGGCAAGCGCGAAAAGCTGGAGGCGCTGGACAGGGCGGTTGACGGTCTAAAGCAGCGCTTCGGGAATTTCGCGGTACAAAGGGCGACATTATTAAAAGACAAGACCTTGACACAATTCAATCCCTATGAAGACCATACCATTCATCCGGTGGGATATTTATAAACCAGTGTGAGGGATGATAGGGATGCAGGATATCAGGCGCAAGGTATACGTCAGTGTATTGGCTGAGATGACGCCTACCGGTTATGCCCAACCCAAGGTAATCACTTGGGAGGATGGCACGCATTATGAGATCGATCAAATTAAGGATGTGCGGAAAGCCGCGTCGCTCAAAGCGGGCGGCGCTGGAATTCGCTATCGTGTCCGGATCGGCCGGACGGAAACCAACCTTTTCCTGGAGGAAAACCGCTGGTTTGTAGAAGGGAAGTGAAGCAGATGTGCGGAAGATACACAATATCAATCGACGAGCAGGAAATACGGGATATCGTGAATGCAATCACGCGGCGGCATCCGGACGCAGAGTTCAAAACCGGTGAAATTTACCCCACAAATCCCGCGCCGGTGTTGCTGGCTGACCAAGACAATATACTACCGGATGTGGCGGTGTGGGGATTTCCCAACTTCCGCAGCAAAAGCGGCGTTATTATCAACGCCCGCGCGGAAACGGCGCTGGATAAAAGACATTTCGCGAGAGTTTGCTTACACGCCGGTGTGTGATACCGAGCACAGGATTTTTCGAGTGGACAAAAGACGCGAGGAAACAAAAGTACTTGTTTCGTGAATCTGGGAAGTCATTATTGTATATGGCCGGAATTTACAATGATTACGGCAATGAGCGAAGGTATGTGATCCTCACCACGGATGCAAACCAGTCTGTTCAGGAAATTCACAGCCGCATGCCGGTTATCGTGCATCAGCAGGAGATTGGGGACTGGATCAAAAACGAAACCGCAATGTATAAGATATTGGAGCGTGTACCTCCGGTGTTGACAGCCGCGCAGGCATAGATAAAATAACGAAAGCGTTTATCCCACCGGGGTAGGCGCTTTTATATACACGAAGGGCAGGAGAAAAAATGTTTACTCCCGGAGATAATCCTATCAGATTGGTAGACGGTCAAAAAGTAAAATGTCCCTCAAAATATGAATACATTCTCAGTGATGTTTCCAAAATCTGACGCAGGGCGTACAGAAGATACGGTGATGCACAAAGGAAAAGTGGGGGCAAAACAGTTTTCTAAACGTTGGATGGGAGTTTCTTACCACCTCTGAACTTTCGCGGCTGCTGAAACAATTTGATAAAGAATATATCAGGCTTGAATATCTGGATGCAAAAAGCAGGGGATTTTTCTTACGTCTGAGTTTTACGTGAGCGACCGCACGTCGCCAATGTACAACAGCGAATTAGATAAATGGGAAAGCTTAGAGTTTTCCATCATCAAACGAAGCGGGAAGTGATATTTTGTATAACATTTCGTCGGAAGCCCTTGCGGTACTGCAATCAGACGCGCCACAAGGGATTTCTATTCACGTTAATGGAACAGGTGGGGGAATTGAATTTAACGGAATCTGATTTTGTGGGGGGATATCACAATAACCCGGCGCTGCGTGGCTGGGGAGAAAATAGAGATCGGTACCGCGATAGCTTCCGAGTTCAAGGCCACACTGCAAAAACTATGATGGGCGGTTTGACGGGTTCGTTTTTGAGGGCGCGGAGCTGTTTGTACGTTTTTCTGTCCCCGTTGGAAGCGGAGTTGAATATATCCCCATAGGATACTTTACAATCGACGAGCAGCCCCGCAAACTGTCTACTATCTCAATTACTGCGCTCGACCGCATGGCTAGATTCAACCGGTCGTATGATACAACTACGGCCTATCCGGCATCTCTGTACCAGGTCCTTTCTGACGCATGCTTGAAATGCGGCGTACCTCTAGCAACAACATCGGGTAGCCTTATAAACGCAACGTATTCGCCTCCGAAACGCCCCGAATCGGACGGATTGACTTATAGACAGGTTGTTGAATGGATTGCGGAATTGGCCGGTACTTGCGCTTGGATTGATTGGGATGGGAAACTCAGATTGACATGGTATGCGGATACGACAACCCGAATATCGCCCTCAGACCGTTTTACCTCCGATATGCAAGAAAACGATATCACAATTACAGGCATGCAAATCGTGGCAAATGATGAAACGGGGACAGTTTATCAGTCGGGCAACGATGTATATGCGTTGAACATTGAAGGAAACCTTCTTGCGCAAGACAATTTACAAAATCTATGTGATGCACTGCGCGCCAAAATAGATGGCTTTACATACCGTCCTTACACCTGCACGACGATGGGATATCCTCACCTGTGGCCGCTTGATAAAATTATCTATGAGGATAAGGATGGCGTGGAGCATGTCTCAATTATTACAGATCACACGATTAAATTAAATGGAGCATCTGCCATAGCTGCCAAAGGCGAGACCACGCAGCGAAATGGCTACGCAACCTCTGCACCCCTTACATCAAAAGAACGGGCCATTTTAGAGCGTATGAAGGCGCAGACCAACCGCAAGTTGTCCGCCATGCAACAAGCCGCTTTGGAACTCAACGAAACAATGGCAAACAGCATGGGGCTTTATAGCACGACAACCGTAAACCCCGACATGTCCGTTACCGCTTACTAGCACGATAAACCTACGCTTGAAGATTCTCAGTACATTTACACCCGGAACGCCGGGGGATATGCGTGGACTGATAGCGGATGGAACGATGGGGAGCCCGTCTGGCAATACGGAGTGACCAAGGACGGCATTGCAATCCTCAACGTACTCCACGTCTACAAGCTGACTGCGGATTATCTCGATGTGCGGGGGCTAACTGTTACCAATGCATCCGGGACGGAAACCCTGAAAATATCCCCACAGGGCGACGTCTCCCTCAACGTCAAAAGCTTAAGCATCACGGGGAACCAGGTGGCGACGCAGGGGGATTTGACGAGCGGGATCAATGGGCTGCAAATTGGAAGCCGGAATTATATTAAGGACAGTGTATCAAGAACTTTAACTGCCAATTCCACGAGTGATTGGTATTATAACAACCTATACACAGGCTTAGAAAATACGCAATACACGTTTAGCGTAGGCAAAATTTCCGTCATTTCGGGAAGCGCGCAACCAAGGTATCCGTTTTGATCTATGATATAAATAACGCAAAAACTCATTCAAACGATGTATTTAAATGTGTCCAATAGCAAGCAGCAAATCTCGTTTACCCCGCCACCCAGCAGCGCCGCCTTGAGCTTATTAATCTATGCAGGCGTTGCCGGAAGCACGGCTGGAAACAGCCTAAAATACGAACACATGAAGCTCGAAAAAGGATCAAAAAGCCACCGACTGGACGCCCGCCCCGGAAGACCGCTCCTATCTCGTCAACACCCTCTCCCCCACGCAGGCGGACGGCCTTTGGCTCGGCAGCGACGGGAAGCTGTATATTAATGCGACAAATATCACCGCTGGGTACTTAAACGCGTCTAGAATCAAATCTGGCACCTTACTATTAGGCGGCTCAAATGGAGTTAATGGCAATTTAAAGGTTGAGGGAAATTATGCAGATATGTATGCGGAATCATATAATTTAAACAATACGCTATATACGTCTTCGTTATCATTCAGAGAGATAAATCGGGAACTGAACTTTTTTTACGCAAGGCCGGTCAAACTTGGTACACTTGAACAGGTTCAGGTTGGAGGACGGCGTGCGTTTTATATCAGGTCTTTAAGCGAGAACGGAAGCACAGCAGCAGAGTTATATCTTGGCGGACCCAAATCAATGGGCACAACAGGTGCAATTGCTTCTATTAGCGCTCCGGATGGAATTGAGTTAGATGGATACATAATGGCATCTGATAGTGTTAGGCTGGAAAATAGTAAAACCATATATGGCAGGACAACAGGTGATGTTTCGCAGCCGATGATCGGAAAATCCACATCCAATCACACGATCGTTGGAAACGGGAATCAGTCTGGCAACACAGAGATCTACTCCAAATCCGGAGGTAGCATATCTTTGTGTTTAGGCGGAACCGAAAAATTTAGAGTAGACGATAGCGGAGCGGCCTTATACGGAAACAACACAAATATCCGCTCCATTAACGGCGCGCCAATTAAATTTTATATCAGTGGCCAGCTATGCGGATATATCGATAAAAGCGGCTGGCACAATCCATAAGGAGGCATTACATTGGCACTCATCAAACCAGGTTATCATTTTCGCGGCCTGAATGTACAAAACGCTTATCTCCGCATCAGCAATCTAGAATACCTTTACGCCGACAAGAAGGTGGCCTATCTAATATCAGCCTACGCAAACAAGAAAGCTTCTGAAGGGGATTTGCGGCTTGACGATTATTATGTCGGAATTACGGACATGCCCCTCGGTGGCAGCGTTCCCGACATCCTCCGCATGATCTACGAGGACATTAAAATGAAGGCGCAGGACGCGGATTCCTATCCTGAAATCGCTGAAAAATTTGCGGACTGCATAGATGACGTGGAGGAAGACTTACCCTCCCCCTCCTATGCCGAGCTCGCCGCCGCAACCAATATCCTGATGGGAGGAGAAAACGCATGAGCATCATCGACGAAGCCCGCGCCATGCGGGCAAGCTATATCGCCCTTGCGCAAAGCGCCCCGGATGAGCTGCTTTCATCCGGGGATTATTTATCGGTTTTTGATCCGCTGTGCGGGATGGCGGCCTGATCCCCGCGCGCAGCGTGCGCCGCCATGAGGGGAACCTTTACCGCGCAAATGCGGATTGCTGGGATCGGGAGGACAATTGGCCCAGCGCCGCGCCCACCCTCTGGACGCAGGTCACGCCGGACGAATGGCCCGCCTGGGTTCAGCCCACCGGCGCGCATGACGCTTACAACACCGGCGACAAGGTGACGCATAACGGCAAACAATATACCTCACAAATCGACGGCAACACCACAGAGCCGGGAACAGACGAACGCTGGTGGAGCGAAACGAAAGAATAAATTTTAGGAGGCCTAACCAATGTCAATCGCAACCATCAAGGCCGTTATCGACGGCCAGACGTATCCGCTTACCCTGTCGGAGGACGGGTATTATGTGTTGGCGGGCACTGCGCCCGCCTTATCCTCTGCCAACGAGCTGGGCAGCTACTATGGCGTGCAGATTATCGCCACGGACGAGGCAGGTAATGAGACCACGATCAACCAGGAGGACGGGACGTGGGGCGAGCAGCTGCGATTAGTGGCTTACGAGAGCGTCAAGCCCACGGCCACCATTACCTACCTATCATCGGACAGCCGGATCAATACCTGCACCCCAACCATCACCGCCCAACTGCGAGACAACGATAGCGGCGTTGATCCCGCCACTCTTGACCTGCGTATTAACGGCGGCAGCAAGATCACACAGGGTGCGCCGGGGCTTACTCTGACACCAGTAGAGGGAGGCTATGATCTCTCCTACGCTGTGCCAACGGCCCTAGATGAGGGCCAGACGACAATCTCTGTTGGCGTATCCGACATGGATGGCAACGCCGCCGACCCCGCGTCAATCACCTGCACCATCGCAGTCACCGCGCCGACCATTAGCCTGTCCTCACCTGCGGAGGGCCTTGTAACCAACCAGGCGGCGGTGCAGGATTACGGGCATCACGTCGGATGATCAGCTGACATCCGTCACCCTGACTGTCACCGTCAATGGGCACGACCAGGGCCCGGTTACAGTGGACGGCCAGACGGGTGCGTTTGCGGTCAGCGCCAATCCCTCCCACATGCAGGAGGGGGCCAACGTCATCAAGGTCAAGGTGGTCGACGCGACCGGGCTGGAGGCCGAGATCACCCGCAATGTTGTGTTGGACACCACCCCGCCACGCATTGTTGAGGTTATCGGCGTGACCGACCGCGTGCATGTCGGCGCACCGTTTGTGATCCGCGTCAAAGTGGAGGATTGATATGATTACGCGCATTGAGGGCATGGCTGATAACCATGCCCTTGTGTTTGCGCCGGGGCAGGACGGGTACTGGACAGCCCAGGTGCCGCCAGACTTGGAGGATGGCGTGTATTACGTCACCCCTGACCGCCTGGGATGCGGCAGGCAACAGCACCTATTACGCTACCATCCTGCTGATGGTGGATGCAGGCGGAATCCGTATCGCCTGGCAGGATGGCGGATACCTGCCGGATTGGCTGCCCGGATATCGGGCAGAGTGGGGGAGGTGTGCTGTGATGGATAACAACCCGACGATCTACCTGATGCCGGGCGAGCGCAGGCAGCAGCGGGTGCGTATCTACGGATGCGATCAGACTGCGCAGGTCGTCGTGCAGTCGGCGACCTGGGAGCTGCACAGTGATAACGGCGGCGGGATTGTCGATCAGGGGTCGTGTGTGATCTCCGAGGGCAACCTGCTGACCTTTATGCTGTCCGCTCCGGCACATGGCTGGTATCATTTGCTGCTGACCTGCTCAATCGGGCCAGAGATCTACAAGACAACGGGGAGGCTGATTGTGCGTGATTGTCATTGAGGATGTGCAATTAACCCCCAAGCGGGTGCCCATAGGCGGTAATTATCTGCTGCGCGTAAGAGCACGAGATAATGCGGATGTTTCCTATGCGGATACTACGCTGCTTGAAACGGCAATCGATATGGTGGCGCAATATACACCCTCTGATTACAAGGACTTCTCCGATGTCGAGACTGCTGTTGCCGCGGCACAGGCACTGCTCAATGCGAAGCCCACAGCTGACCGACAGGATGAAGTCGATGCCGCCGCAATGGCGATCTTCGACGCGATCGGCGCACTCGAATGGGCAGAGGGGCACAGCAATAACCCGATCCCATACCGTCACCTAATGTCGGTTACGGAGGGGCTGTATTACAGCTACAACGGGCACATCTATCGATGCCTGCAATCTGCATCCAGCAGTATGATGATCCCGGGCACAGCCCCGCGCTATTGGGAGGCGGTTACATGATCTACAGCCAAGCAGCAGCGGCCCATATCTACATCGGGGTTGCAATCATATTAGCGATATTGGTCACGTCGATCTTCGGCGTGGCCTTATCTATTATCTTAAATTTAAGGAGCGATCAACATGAGCAAAAAGTGTGTTTAGACTGTGGGCACGGAGGCAGCGATCCGGGAGCCGTAAAAGGGTCGCGGACAGAAAAAAAAAAGAGGATGTCCTGCGGCTCGGGCTGAAAGTGCGCGACCTGCTGACGGCAGCGGGGATCAACGTGGTATTAACTCGCACGGCAGACGAAAGTGTATCCATCAATGACCGATGCAAAATTGCCAACGCCGCGAAGTGTGATTACTTTTTGAGTATCCACCGGAATGCTGCTACACCGGATGCAGCGGGAAATGAAATTTGGGTACACAGCCAAGCTGTGGCACATGTCGTGGACAAGGCACAAAAATCCTGAACGCGGTATGTGCGGTTGCCGGGAAGAACCGGGGCGTAAAGAAAGGCGCGGCGCGGAATTACGCGGATTACGGTGTGAACCGGGATACGGATATGCCGTCCGCCCTGTTGGAGCTTGGATTTATCACATCGGACACGGATAACAAGTCTTTTGATACCCACTTTGACGCATACGCAAAGGCAATTGCGAAGGGTGTATGTGCTGCACTGGGCGTGGGACTACAAGGATCCTCAGCCAGCCCCCACAAAGCCCTCCCCGGGCGGCGGCTCTGGTGTTATCACTGTAGGCAGCACGGTCAAAGTCTCTGGCGCAAAGTATGCCACCGGCCAGACGATCCCCGGCTGGGTCAAATCCACCACGCATAAGGTGTCGGAGATCAGCGGCGATCGGGCGCTGCTTGGCCGCGACGGTGGGATTTGCAGCTGGGTTTATCTCAAAGACCTCACGCTGGTATCCGGGGGCGTTGCGAAGCCCATTGAAGTCGGCTGCCAGGTCACGATCAACAAGGGAGCGGTATATGGCGGCTTGACCTCCGCGCGGGGCAATAAGGTGCCTGCCGCTCAGTTGGCCCCCAAAAAACATACGGTCAGCAAAATCCAGGCGAATAAAGGCGTCCGGGAGGCGCTGCTCAAGGAGATCATGTCCTGGGTGGCGGTATCCTCCCTGACGCGCGTGTAAGGGTGGTGGAGCAATGGAGCCGGTAGATAAGGCAGTTTGCGAGGCAAAGTGCAAGGTGATGGATGAGAGGTTTGCCCGCGACCTGCGCGATATTGACGACTGCAAAATCCGCCTGCAAAAGATTGAAGAGCTGACGATCAAAATGGGTGAGCTGGTGGAGGCCAATCAAAAGGCGGTGGAGGATCATGACAGCCGCCTCTGTGCATTGGAGCACCGCCCGTCCATGTGGTGGGATAAGCTGCTCTCAGCGGGCGTCTCCGCAGGTGTGGCGGCGTTAGTCAGTCTGATCGCATCCGTGATTGTGAGGTGAAAACGATGCGTTTATGGGTAAGCGTTGCGGCGCTTGTCAATGCAATCGCCCTGGGGCTGCTGGCGCTATCAACGTACATACCGGGGCTGTGGGTCTAATTATAAAGCCCTCCGTCGAGTGGCGGAGGGCAAATGAAAACTTGGAGGGAACATATTATGAACATCAACTGGAAAGTGCGCCTGAAAAGCGGCCCGTTTTGGCTGGGCGTTGCGTCGGCTGTAATTATGTGGCTGTGTTTTTTACATCCTCGACCTGTGCGGGGCCGCGCCGGAGATCACAGGCAGCCAGATCATAGAGGCCGTGCGGCTGCTGCTGACTATCCCGCCGCCATCGGCATCATCTCCGACCCCACCACCAAAGGCGTAAAGGATAGCCAGCTTGCCATGACGTATGACGCGCCGAAGGATGACGGCAAAAAGTCGAATAAAAATGGCGATCCCCGGAATCCGTTGTGGGTTCCGGGGGATTTTTTGCTGTCGGCTTTCTATTTTGACACATTATCAATGTCACCCTATTAAAGCCCAATTTTATAATAAAATGTATATTTTAATCAAAGAATTAGAGAAAGAGGGCTTTTAAGGATGGCAAAAGATAAAATTGTCAAATAGAAAACGGAATATTGTAGGCAGTTTGGTGTCCTCTTTGCGCAAATTGATAAGGATTTCACAGAACGAGCTTGCCGGGCGGATCCAGCTGCTGGGATGGGACGTGCATAAAAATGCGATCTCGCAAATCGAGCAAGGGAACGCGATCAGTGACGGATGTCGAGCTCCGCCTACTGCGGAGGCGTTGAGTGTGTCCGCGCCAAAGCTGCTGGCCACGATGCGCTGGAAAAGGGTTTGAACTGGAGGAATAAATCGTGCTGTAT
>VOFJ01001188.1_pt1 | contig 148466 bp, 149 predicted proteins | sample 5384081 | NCBI WGS metagenome assembly VOFJ01 (sample SAMN12384729, study PRJNA508395) | human gut metagenome | isolation source: healthy gut I | host: Homo sapiens
ATCTATTACGGCGGTTTTTTTCCGGAATCATTTTTCGCCAATTAGAGCATTTAGTCCCTTGTGAAAAGTAATTTTTAAACCGGGAGCATCATCCACAGCTTTGAATCGACGGAAATTATAAACCCTTAATTCGGATATAATCATTTTCACACCCACTTCTAATCATACTTTGCAACAAAATTCAGAACTCTGTTGCCATTGCTCCCATTATTAAGCCAACCTCTACCGTAACATAAATTTTCTCATTTGCCACGAGCCTACACTAGATTTTGTAAACATATAAGATTGTGAATGGTTCGCTTTTCATTCTATATGTTAATCTTATATGCAGACTTTTACTCGAGATACTTTTACTCAAATCTTCTAATCAATCTTCCAGATCAAGTCTTTCTTCACGAGAAGAATTTCTTTTTTATCTTTTAAATATCCACGTAGAAACGTTCTTTGCTATATGCAGCCCATTTCAGGTACATCTTCTGCCCCTTTTTTTCTACCATATCACTGTTAGAACAGAATTTGAACTGTCGCGTCTTGAATCAAATCAATGAACTGCTCTTTCGCTATGACTTCTTTGCGGCAAATAATCGACTTATCTGCTTGCTGCCGTGTATAAGTCAATTTTCTATCATCGCGGCGAAGCTGCCGCACCTCATCCAAAGTTAAGGCTCCCTCACGATACATCTGGCACAAAATAAAGTCGTTTGACTTAAAGGCCACCGAAATCGGAGAATCCAGCGCAGGAGTAAATTCAGATTTTCCCGTCAACATCCGTTCTGCATTCGTTTGGAACTCATGCGCATCCGTATCCTGCGTATAGATTGTCAGACTGTCCACTTCATCGTGATACCACGCGAATACTTCAGCAAGAATCGTCAATGAGATTTCTCCTGCGTTCTTTTTTTAGAACGCGACCCGTTGACAGCGTTCTTCCATGAATCGGCCATTCATCGTACAGCCGATTCATCCATTCTTCTGCGGAAGGCAAATCAATCAAATCTTCGGTTTTTACTTTCCTACGAAGAAAGCGCATCAACTCTGACACACGCGACACCGCAGCTTCAACAATGTAGTACAAGTTCTCATCTTCATCATTGACAAAAGCAGCATACTTCGTTTCATCAATCCAACGAATAGGATACCCTTGTGCTTGAAGCTGTTCTACATAGGTGCTTCTGTATGTAGAATCTTCAATCTCTTCCATTACCCACTTCGGGATAAGAATCAAATCGTATACTCCGAGGATTCTATCAGCTGGATAACTTCTCTGGCTCAGCTCGTGCATAAATGCCAGCGATGAGTTATCCATAAGTGCTATTCTGGTTTCCCCACCATATTCTTTATACTCTGGTATATTAAGCATCGGCCTCTCCAGTCAGCGTTTTAAATTCACTTAAAACTGTTTTTAGAAATGCTTCATTGTCTTTATGGTATTCCACTTCCGGCTCATTGCTAATCATCTTATTGATTTTCTCTTGCAACAGACTCACATTTACTACATACGAAGGCCGCACAAGAGAATCATCCAATCCTAAATTGCGGAATCTGTGTGCAATATCTTCAACCTGCACATCAAAATTTTCCTTAACTTCTTCTGCGATAGCCGTGTTCCCATTCTTCACTGCACTTTCGTACAGTGAGATCAGCACTGCCTTGTAGGGCGCTTGGAAAGCGTTCATACACTGAAATGCTTTTGCTTGGAAGTCCATATCCTTTAATCCCTCAAAATACGGCATAAGTTTTCCCAACAGCATAAGCGCAGCAAAATATTCAGCCTTTCGTTCTTCCATCAATGTTTCGGACTCAATCAAATGGTCAAAAGAAACTTCATCAAACAACAGATGATAAATTTCATGCCACGCTGTAAAATACTGATTTGCTCTCGGAAGTGCTGTATTTATCAATGGGATTCGCTTTTCATCCCGAACAAAAATTGCTCCACTTAAATAGCGATTATCAATCGGTAGCTGTATCAAACCATACGGTCTTAAAATCTGTAACGCCAACTGTATTGGAGAATTTATCTGCATCGGATTGTATTTTGACCCGATAAGCGAAGCACTCTGCTTCATCTGTTCCTCAATAACTCCGTTTCTTTTTGATAACCTCATCTAAGTTGGCTGCTGTAATTCGCTCACTCATACCCTTCCGCCTTTAATAATAAACACTGCAAAGATTTAGAATATCCTGTAACAAATCATACTCCACCTTTGCCTTATCATTCATCTGATAATCTATTGGAGCATTTTGTGAGTACACGGCATCTACACTTTGCACTCTCGGTGAAAATCTCATCAAAGTATCCGTGTCAATGCTCAAACTTGTAAGAATTTTATTCAAGTGCCTATCGAATGTACTCTTACTATCTATCTCGCCATTCAAAATCTTATCTAAAGTAGGGCGAGAAATTTCTGTTTTCTTACAGAATGATACCTTTGAGAATCCATTGCTGCGAATATAGTCCTTCAATTTTCTCCCTGTCAGTTTTTCTCATTTCAAAAAAAAGTTCATCAAATCGCACTTTTCATCTCTCCCTTCTTCTATTATTATATACTATCAGCTTCGTGAAATCAACCTCGTTGTAAAAAGTTTTTTACATTTTTCTTTGAACTCCAATATAAAAAAGATAGCCGCCTTTTTAGAGAAGCCATTTGTATAAATCGGAATCGTAGCCCCCATCTACACGAACTCTTCGCCCCACCGCATCGTCGGCCCAGCCCAACTTTCACGCACTAAAACCCCAGTTGTATATCGGAATCTGCACATACAAATTAGGCTATTCTATAGGAATATTTATGTCACCTCATCGAACCTTCATGCCAGCAAAAGCGCTGGCAAAGCACAACCTGTAGACAGTTTGCAACTTTTTCAATTCACCACGACTGCCGGCAATTGTAATTTCGTCCAGCAATTCGGACAAGCGAATGTAAGCAATCTTCTTAAGCGGCGGCAAGCGGCATTTCCAAGAGCACAGGTGATATATGTTTTTCCATTATCTGAGGCACCTTTCAGAATTACATGGTGGCCTTCATTAATATATTTTGCATGTTGCCAAACGCAGGATTTGCGTCTTGTCCAGCTTGCGATCCTCGTAGTATTCAATGCCTTCAGTCGTTGCAGAGTGGGCGCTAAAGTGAACTTCTTTGATCAAACGGTTAAATAAGGCTGGAACACAGGCTTCCACTCTATTTTTGACTCTACAACTGTGATTGAGCAGTTATTCATTTTTCAAAGTTTTATGGAACCTCAATGGTGATAGTATTCTTCTGAAGATTCAGCTTGCTCTGCACGATATTCATCTTCTCCATAGTCCGTAATATCTCTTTCCTCTACTTCAGCATCCTCAAGCTCCAAATCAATATCCCATTTATTCAGAAGTTTTATGGACACCAATTCAATGTCAGAGAAACTCCCATCACTCGAAAACTTTATTTTAACTTCACAATCAACCTCAGCTGATGCATGATAGAAATCTAAGTGAGTATATGCGCTAAAATAATAAAGCACCGATCTTCATTGTCCCAAACAGAACGATTCGCATCCAAAAATTCTGAGCATCCATCAACAACTAACACAGCAGTAATTTGAAGCAAAACACAATCTGCTTCCACATTGAGAGGGACAATATCTTCTCTAATGCTAGAAACCTTTATATTTTTTATTTCCACCTCATCTGCTGTATCAATCGCATCGATGCAAAATGCCTCACAAATTGCCTCATTTTTAATTCGACTGCATATTTCTTTATTCATCTTCAAAAGAAGCATTTGGAATAGTTCATCCTTATCGTCCAACTGCTCCCAAAGAAGAACCATAGCAGCTTCCAAATCACTTATAACGACAACTTGATTGTTTCCTTCTAATGTATTTTTCCAATCCGAATCATCACTTATTACAAGGATTGTCTCGTCTGGATTGTTATCACAATACTTTTTTAGGCCTTTCAATATAAATGCATCTGGAAATTCATGTTTTCTTTTCTCCCTCTGCTCGAAAGGGAGGGCGGGCATTAAAATAATCATCAAAAACATCATTTACATTTGCATCCGGAATAACAGTTGCGTATTCGTAAAAGGCTTCAAAGCAAGTTGTCAGTCGCTTCTCCATATTCAATGCTTCCAGCTTTTGATTAAGTTCTTCTGCTGAAGTTTCAATCATCTGAAGCTGCTTATTATACTTTCTTAGCGCCGATTGAAAATTATTGATTCGGGAAATTAACTCAGACTGGCCAATATGCTTCTTTATTTCTCTCATGAGAATTGAATGAGAAAGCAGTTTAATATTATTTGCTCTTAGTAATTGCAGAAGCATCGGAATAATTGAATTCGTAATCCCCTCAAAATCACATTGCCTTTTATGGTATACAGAGGTATCAACCAAAACAGCATCTATTCTATCGTTCATTTTATTTCCTCCTCCGCATAAAATGTCAGGTTTTCAAATTACAATCACGAAATGTTTTCCTATAAACACAAACAATAATATATCTTCAAATCACACTCTTACCGTAATTATATCTTCGATAGCGAAGCAAATCAACCACATATTCCATTTAAAACAAAATCATTCAATCTGTTTAACAATAAACATTCCCTGGAATAACTGCACAATTTGCTCACTACAAAAATATTTATATTTTCCCCGTCCCATTCCACTCTCCGACGCTATCCATTGTAATTGAGAGGAGATATACTTCCTCTTGCGACAACTGAATAGCGTCCTCTGCCGTACTGCTTTTGGGGAAGCATCGCCATGATCCGGATCATCCCGGGGAGCGCGCCAAGAAAGCGTGATAACATGCTGCAAGGCCGGCCAAAAAGGCTGCCTTGCAGGGCACAGCGCCGGGAAGGGTTGCCTGTCTGGAATTTGCAGGGGGAGAAAAACGCAAAACCAATATAGCAGCAGATTATGCCGTGAAAGTACCTGCTTTCACGGCATTGCTGTGCCGCCATATTGGTTCCATTCTTACATTTTTGAAATCGTAACGATTGTAGTATACTGGTTTTTGCGGATGAGGAAAACGCCCCGTCCCGCCAGTCAATCCTTGGAGGTGCAGTCTTATGCCACAATGCTTTGTGAGGCCCTTCTCATGACAGCCAGCTTGCGCGTAAAAACGACAAATACTATGTCGTGCTCACGCATACGACAGATGGCAAAAAAAAATCAGACCTGGGTCTCCACAGGTCTGTCGGTAACAGGAAACGAGGGCAAAGCCAGGCAGATCATGCTTGACATGCTCGGCGAAAAGCCTGAGCAGGCTGCCCCGCCCGATATGCTTTTCAGTGACGCCGTGCGCCGCTGGCTGGAGGATGTCCGACATCGCGTGGACGAGGTCACCTACCAAGGCTACGAGGTTCAGGCCCGAGCGCACATTCTCCCCTACTTCGATGATCTGCAAATTCGGCTGTGCGATGTTGACGGCGAGACGCTGCAGACCTACATCAACGTAAAGGCTAAATTCGGGCGCTCTGACGGCCACGGCGGCCTATCAGCGGTCAGTTTACGTCAACATAAAAACGTGCTCAATCAGACGCTCAAATTAGCGCAGAGGGACGGTCTGATTCAGACAAACCCAGCTGATTTGGTCGTCATGCCGCACGCGGCGCAATTTACCGGCACGTTCTACACGGAATCACAGATGCGGGATCTGCTGACCGCCGTCAAAAACGAGCGCCTCTACCCTATCATCTATGTCACCGCGCTGTACGGCCTGCGCCGCAGCGAGGTGTTGGGCTTGAAATGGGACAGCATCAACTTTGCGATGCAAACGCTGACCATACGGCACACCGTGGCCAGGGTCACGAAGGTCGTGGAGAAGAACAAGACCAAGAACGCATCCAGCTTCCGCAGCTTTCCCCTGACAGACGATGCGGTAAGGCTGTTCAAAATTCTGTTACAGCAGGAGCAATACTACCGCAACCATTTCGGCAAGGACTACATAGACAACGACTATGTGTTCACCTGGGAGGACGGGCACCCCTACTCCCTCGACTATGTGAGCCACACCTTCCATAAGCTGCTGAAGAAGTACGACCTGCCCCATATCCGGTTCCACGACCTGCGATATCAAACTTAAATAAAATCCAAACCTTTTGCAGATGGCGCAGGAAATACGATACATAACACGTGAAAAGGTTTGGATTTTATTTTTATCCTTTCTTTTCGGACACCGCAGAAATTTTTACGAGAGAGCCATCAGAGTTTTTCCATTTTGCAGATACTTTTTATCGTTCTCATCTTCTAAAGTAGCAAGTGCTTTTGCTTTCTCCTCAGTTGTGATGTCAAGATAGATCATCGTAGTCTGGAGCTGTTCATGGCCAAGCAAAAAGGAAATCTGTACGATATTCATTCCATCCTCCAGCCAGTGAGAAGCCTTCGAATGCCTGAATTGATGGGCATGGAGATCCAGTGGCACATCTCTGCAGTTTTCATGGGCTGCCTTTGCATACTTTTTTTCAGCATCTTGCTGATGGCAGGCTGAGTCATTTTTCCGTGACTTCCGGTGTTCCTCGAATAAAAAAACATAGGCCTCCGGATCAGGTGTTTCCCCATGGAACTCTCTTAAGTACCTTGTTAAATGTGCAACGACTTTTTGGCAACAGGTAAAGAGTGCGGATCTTGCTTCCTTTTCCGATAATGACAATGTATGCTTTTTCGGCGGATAGATGAAGTTGATCGTTCTTCATCGATAGTATCTCATCCAACCGGGCGGCAGTGCTGTATAAGAGGATGATGAATGCCAGATCCCTGCGTCCGCATTTTGCTTGAAGGATCAGGAGCCTCCATTAATGCCTTTACCGCTTCCCGGGTCAGGCCCTCCACTTTCTTTTTCAGGCATTTCCTTCGGGGGATTTCGGATGCTTCCAGATAAAGATGCAGGTAAGCAGCGTCACGCCCGCTGAGATATTTTAAAAATGCACGCAGGGCTGCCAGCCTGTTATTACAGCTATCCGGGCTGTTTTTTCTCGATTTTTGCAGCCAGGCAAGCCACTCTTCTATGACTGTATGGTGGAACGCATCGGCACTGAGGCTGCCACATTGAACCTTTTTTTTTCTTCTTCGAGGTATGTCAGGTACAACGCCAATGTATCCCGGTATGATTTCAATGTGTTCATGCTATCTGTTTTCTGAGAAAGGACATAGTTGTTCAGGAATTCTGAAATATACCCGGCAATCCGGATACTTTCCTTAGTAGGTTTCTTCATCCAGTGGCACCTCCGGTATCATCCACTCAGAACTGTTTTCTGTCTGCTCTTTTTTATGATCTCAGAAAGACCGGGAACAATGGAATAGTAGTATTTTTTGTGCTTTCGAGCGTTGTATGTCCCATACTCTTGCTCAGATATACAAGTTTGTCATGGAATTCAAAACCATAGCCTGTCCATTGGTTGAGGTTTGTTACAGCATAATGGTGGCGGAATTCGTAGGCGGTGGCGTGGGATGTATTGGCTTTGCGCCATAACAGGTTGAAATTTTTTGTTACCCATCCCCTGTTGAAATGGGAATTCCTTATGGAAGGGAAGAAATATTCCCTCTCCGGCACGATGCCGTTAATGGCTGCATCATATCTGCGCATGATCTCCAGCATGGAATCGTGCAAAACAATGTAGTGCTGGTCATGCCCCTTGGAATACTGGATATCCAGTATCCCTCTCCTCAGATCCACATTTTCCCTGAGGAGTAGCCGGGCTTCATTTGTACGGATCCCACTGCTGTAAAGAAGCCTGAAAAACACAGGGACAGACATTTTTCTTATAATGGTTTCTTTCCTGCTGTTGATGACCGGTATGCTGTCACATTCATGGAAAAACCGGATAAGTTCTTCCTCTGTAAAGGCATGCGGGAGGTATCTCCGCCTTTCTTTCCGGGGAATCTGCGGCGGCTGAACATTGGACAGGCCCGCATGTTCAGAAAAACGAACGAAGCTGTCTACCACATAGATCCTCGACCTGCAGGAGTTGTTGGTTTCCGTCCTCCGCTGACGGCACCAGCCATCAACCATTTCTCCTGTGTCAGTGCGGTAGCACACGGATCATTCGCGTGGCAGTAATGGTCAAACAGCATCAGGTTTTCCTCATAGGAAGAATCATTCCATCGCTGGGATGCCTGCCGGTACCTTATAAAGCTATGGATCTGTGGGGAAAGGAACGAACGGAATTCTTTCATATGGACAGCACCTCCTTTGCCAGGGGGAGAACTGCTCCACACTCAGGGCGCATTCCTTTAAATGTACAAAATCTGCCCTTAGATAAGGCTCAAAGGGAATCGGGAGCTGTATGTCCGAGAGTCTGTGTGATCACAGACTGTGGTATATCGTTTTCCAGCATAGAGGATGCCAGGTTATGCCGGAAGATGTGTGTCCCCTTCCTGTCTCCTGGATTCTGCCGCACTCCTGCAATCCGACAGATTTTTTGTTACGATGTTTGCAATTCCCTGGGTAGACAATGGTGAAAAGGGATGTGTTTCTGTCAGGAACAGGCGGGGGCAGCCGGTATCCGGCCTTTCCGGATTCCAGGTAATCATATATGGCATTCCCCACAACAGCAGAAAGCGGAAGTTCTAAGGGTACGGATGTTTTCTGCTGTGTAACCAGTATCCGTTCAGTTTCCCAGTCAATGGAATGGAAAGTAAGCCCGGCGATGTCACAACCCCGAAGCCCCGTAAAAAGGAGCAGGAGGAGAATCGCCCGATTACGTGCAGAAACTTCGCCTTTTTCTGCTGCTTCCCGTAGAAGCCTGACCTCATCCTGCGTAAGATACTGGATATTTTTTCTGTTTTCTCTTAGCACAGGCAGGAAACTGAGCACCTTCCGACATTGTGCGGCTTTCCAGTTAAGCCCTGCCTTGAACACTGCTGCAATGTTTTTCTTGTAAGAACAGCTTCTTTGCAAAGAACCATCTTCTGCGAGAAAGAATGACAGGACATCCTCTTCCGTTATTGCATCCAGACACTGGGCACCCCGTTGCTGCATCTGATGTAAAAAGATGCTGCATTGAGTGCTTCACCCCGTATGGTCGATTCCTTCTTTCCCCGTTTTTTTTCTCATATATACGGTAAAAATCAATCAATTCTCTGAATTCGGAACAAAGCAGATGATAGGATCCCTCTCAAACAAGGTATGTCGGCTTCTGCCATCAGGCATGCGGCCGAAGTCATCAAACTGCTCCAACGCCCCGATGATAGTTCTTTTGTTTCGCAGATAGTCTTTAGAATGCGGAGCTTTTAAGTAATCAAGGTAAACATCCCGATAGGACTGCCAGTCGTGGCTGTCTGCTTTAGCCAGTATACGGTTGATCTCCTCCCTGAACCGGCGTATGTAAGTACTGGAATAACCATTGTTTTCCATGAAGGAAAGAAGCTCTTCATGGTGCTCTTTTTAAGTTTTGTAAATCCATGGTATGACCTCCCTTTTTTTGTTATAAGGGAATCATACACCAAAAATAAAATCCAAACCTTTTCAGATGCTATTTATTGCATTTCCTGCATCATATGCAAAAGGTTTGGATTTTATTTAAGTTTGATATCTGAAAAAATCCAAACGTTTGGATTTTTTTCAGGCATTCCTTTGCGGTCCACATTCTAAACAAATGGAGTTCCGAAGGAAAAGACATATATACCTGTTTGCCGATTCTCCGCACTGCTCTTGGGCATGACAGAATTACAACAACCGAAAAATACTTGAGGCTTGTCCCGGAAGCCTACATGGAAGTCACCGAACCATTCAATGACCGATTCCATACCATTACAGAGGTACTTTGCAATGAGGAATAGATGCAGCTACGCCGGTTTAGTCTCCGCATACTTTAGCGTGTATCTGGCAGGAACTAAAAATGTCAGTACAAATACAATTTACTCTTACCGGGACACCTTTGTTATTTTTCATGGCTACCTTGAAAAGTATTGTGGCTTTAAATTAGAGAAAATGCTTTTTAACGACCTTTCCCGCGAACTGATTCTTGAATTTCTACAATATCTTGAAACTGAACGCAAATACAGTATATCTTCTCGAAACCAACGACTTGCTGCGCTGCAGTCATTTGCAAAATATGTACAAATTGAATGCCCGGATGAAATGATTCTGTGTCAGCGCATTCTTTCAATTGACAGCAAAAAAGCAGCAAAGCCGACGGTTCAATATTTGAGTAACCAGCAAACCGATATTCTAATGGAACAGCCTGATATTTCCACGCCAAAAGGTCGCAGAGACTTGGCGATGCTTCTTCTCCTTTACGATTCAGCTGCACGAGTGCAGGAACTTTGCGATTTAAGAATCTGCGATATCCGAATAGATTCACTACCGGTTGTACATTTATTAGGGAAGGGGCGAAAAAGTCGAGATGTTCCGCTTACCAAACCGTGTGCACAGGTATTGCGCCAATACATTTGTGAGAACCATCTTGATATACCAGAACGCCGCAATGACCAGCTGTTTACAAATCCGCAAGGGAAAAAGTTGACTCGCAGCGGTGTTTCCTACGTGCTAGCAAAATATATCCACAAAGCAAATACTGCAGTGGGTTCATTTTTTTCCGCAGATTACACCGCATTGTCTCCGGCATTCTAAAGCAATGCATCTTGTTGAGGCAGGCAAAAATCTCATTTATATTCGTGACTTTTTAGGGCACGAATCTATTGAGACAACACAGGTTTACGCAAAAGCCAATCCCGAAGCCCGGCGCAAGGCATTAGAAACAATGGACACGAGGATGAATACGCCTGCCATGCCGGATTGGAACGACGACCCTGACTTAAAGGCGTTTTTAAAGACCTTGTAGAAAATTATGCTGAGATTTCTGGTGAACAGTCTCGAAGTAACGTCTGTTCTAAAAGATTCTCAGCATAACTTTTTTCTGCGCATAACAAGCCCTGTACCGCGACGAATGGTAGTGATAATCACTCCCGTCCCGCCCTTGATACCAGCGATCTTTCAGTTGATCCATACTCGCACCGCTGGGCAGCTTGCGGATTTCCTCCAGAATCGGCTCATCCACCGCCTGACAGTAACTGTCGATGCGGGCAGGGTTGACTTTAAGCGCTGCAAACAAAATGTCCTCTTTGGAATACATGATGGACAGCACATTTTTTAAGGCTCTGTGGCGTATGTTTACTGGCATCCACATGGACGTGCATTCCGCAGCTGTCGTTTACGATGCCGCCTGCACGGCGCAGTGCGCGGACAACCTCCTGCAGCTTTTCCATCTCGCTGTATTCAAGTTTGGGGGAGTTCAGTTCGACCTTGTAGGTCTCCCCAATAAGAACAGACCGCCTGCGGCATTCGGGATGGATACTGCTGTCCCGAACGATTTTCCACTCTTTGCCGTCCAAATCTTTGACCTTGTAGGCATCGTAGCCACCACCGGAATGCTCGGCACGGGTGCCAAACAGGTCGGCCAGTGTTTGGGCTGCCGTGGCGCGGTTTATCCCGGTCAGTTCGATTTCACAGCCAAAATACTGGTCACGGAAATCAAGGGGCAAGCGCCTCACCCCGCAGTTCCGCGTCCATCTTGGCAATGCGCCGCCCGATGGCTTCCACCACATGGACCGTCACGCCGTTGCCTGCCTGCTTGTAGGCTTGGTTATCGCTCTGAATGGCAAGCACCGTGTCGATGCGGTCATCTGCCCAACCCTGCAGCCGCAGACATTCACGCGGTGTCAGGCGGCGGATGCGACCCTCGTACAGAACACCGTGACGGTCTTTTGTGGTAAGTGTATGCATGGGTGCGCCAGGCTTACCGGTGCGTTCGGTGTTGCGGGCGAGGTCGGACTTGATGGGATTTTTAACCGGGCGAACTTCAACAGTGCCTTGTTGGCAGCCCGTTGTAAGTGTATGCGCAATCTCTTTGCCAACCCGACCACGCCGACTGTTGACTGTGGCGTAACTCAGGTCGATGCTGTCACCGACCTGTGCCATCTGGTAGCCGGTCTTGGTCGCGCACTTGATCGGTACGCCCACCTCATACAGCCCGGTTTTGCCACCAAACCCGCCCGGATTGGCAGCCAGCGTACAGCTTAATCCTTCGGGGGAGTAGACGCGCTCCCCTTGGTGGCCGCCGTGGCTTTGAATAAGAGAACTTCCTGCTGTTTTGGTGAAAGGAAATACTTTTCCTCGACATCGCTCATCAAGATATCCGATAATGTACACGCGGTTTCTTGACTGGGGAACGCCGAAATCTTTGCTGTTAAGACATTGCCATTCCACGCCATACCCCAGTCTGTCCAGCGTGTTAAGGATCGTCGCAAATGTCCGCCCTCCGTCATGAGATAACAGGCCGGGTACATTTTCAAATAGCAGATACTCAGGCTTCCGGGCTTCAGCCAAGCGGGCAAGCTCAAAGAAGAGAGTGCCTCGCGGATCTCCGAATCCTTTTCGGGAGCCTGCAATGCTGAAAGTCTGGCAAGGAAATCCGCCGCAGAGAAGGTCGAAGTCGGGCATGGTGCTGGGGTCTGCTTTTCGGGCATCTTCAATGAACCACTCTCCCTTCGTGTCAAACAGGGCGTTGTAACTGCGGTTGGCGTATTTGTCGATTTCGCAGTGTCCTACGCATTCAAATCCTCCGGCACGGGTCAGTCCTTCGCGGAAACCGCCGATGCCGGAGAACATATCCACGAACTTGATCAAAGGCACAACTCCCGATGGGGATGTTTGTCGAACCTGCAAATGTGCTTAATAGGCGCCCCTCATCAAAAACAAAAGCAGCCCGTCATAGGCTAGACCAAACAAGATTTTTTTTTTACCGTTCATAATGTACAAACCTCCTTTTTCCTTCTGCTTTTCTACCTATTATTAAAACATTGGAATCACCCCCTACAGTGAATTCAGGAAATCGAGCGCAGAGTCTGGTATAGCATTCTCTGACAGTGGGCTTGGAACAGCGTTGGTTATGTTGACTGCCTGCAACTCCTCCCGCACCACCTTGCGGATGCTTTCTTCCAGCCTATCCGTTTGTTCTGCCGCAAGGATGGCTTGTACCAGAAACTCCTTGCGGCGGGCTGACGGCATCTGCTGCAGCAGCTCCCATGCGCGGCGGTGTTGCGGTTCGTTAAGGTTCGGGCGGAAAACATATTGCGGTCGTTTCATACCTCGCTTTTGCGGCGCGACACGGCGGCCAACGCACGCTCGAATCCGACCGCGTTCACCTTGTCGTCCAGCAGGAAAATCGTCTTACAAAGGCCGTCTTTGGGACTTAGGTGGCGGCTCACCACCGATGCGCCACCGCCCAGCAACACGGCGGGGATGGCGTGCAAATCGAATCCCGCTTCCATCGTGGCAGACAGAAGATGCTCTGTGTACTTGCGACCTTGTTTGTTCACAATGTCGCGCACCGTATCGCTGACCGTGCAGGGCTGACCCGCCAGCATATTTTCGATTTGGGCATCCGTGAGGGAAAGCCCTGTTTCGCGCCGCACCTGCTCCCGGATGTCATCCACGCAGCGGATCATGCCGAGCTCCAAGCTGTGCGCAGTGTCGGCCGCAGGGATGGCGTTGTCGATGCGCATAAGGTCCACTGTCCAGCCGCCCAAATCCATGAGGAGCATTGATGGCTCGTCCTGCAACAGCCCGGTTTCGGTCATAAGGGCGGCGTAGCCTTGGGGGAAGATGGCAACTTCTTCGATAGTGATGCTGTACTCCACACCCTCGAACTTGTAGTTCACAGGCTGGTTGCTTCGCAGCAGATAATCTTTGAACTTGGGTTTGTCGCGCCCAAAGCTGGTCAGCGGCAGCCCCGCCGCAATGCGCACCGAGCATTCGGGCGGCAAGCCGCGCTGCTGAATCTCCTTTGCGATAGCTGCCAGCGTCAGCAGATAGTAGTTGTCGTTTATGGTCTTGTCCCGCTGGATAGGCTGCCGCCCGGAGCCACAAACAAAAAAGCACCCGCCAAACTCTAAGAGTCCTTGGCGGGTGTAGGGTTCGTGTTCTCCGTAGCTTGTCAGTCCTGCCGGGAACGAGCAGTGGGCTGTTTTGATGGCGTAATAGCCGTGGTCGATGCCGATAATGATGCTCATGGGAAATACCTCCTTATTATAATTAATAGGTATAAAATGGAAAATCTGAAAACAAACTGAAAACTGCCGGGAAAAACGAAAAATCCCCGCAGCCAACAGGAAATTGGCTGCGAGGAAATTGAAAAACATTCTGAAAACAGCAGGATTTATTCTGTTTTTTCTCAAAAAAATTGCCCCCTCCCCTGCCAAATTCCGGAAAGCGGCAGGAAAAGTGGGCATCAAGTTGGGAAAACCGCACTAAAATGGTTGGACAACACTGTAAAACCGTGTCCAAAAATTGGTTGGCGAAACCTCCAATTTTCAACGATACAGCAAAGAAAAAAGACTGTGACATCTTTTCCATCACAGTCTTATGGAGGTGACGACCAGATTTGAACTGGTGAATGAAGGTTTTGCAGACCTTTGCCTTACCACTTGGCCACGTCACCATATAAGTGAAAACTGATATTTACCAATCTCCACTGTTTTTTGGAGCGGCCGACGAGGCTCGAACTCGCTACCTCCACCTTGGCAAGGTGGCGCTCTACCAGATGAGCTACGGCCGCAGGATGTGTATTCTTTGCGAAGAATACACAAGAAATGGTGCCTCCGATCGGAATCGAACCAATGACACGGGGATTTTCAGTCCCCTGCTCTACCGACTGAGCTACAGAGGCAAATGGCGACCCGAATCAGGCTCGAACTGACGACCTCTAGCGTGACAGGCTAGCGTTCTAACCAACTGAACTACCGGGCCATATTAAGTGGAAGTTAACGGGCTCGAACCGCTGACCCTCTGCTTGTAAGGCAGATGCTCTCCCAGCTGAGCTAAACTTCCCCATAATGGAGCGGCCGACGAGGCTCGAACTCGCTACCTCCACCTTGGCAAGGTGGCGCTCTACCAGATGAGCTACGGCCGCATGTTGGAGAGTTTTTGCTCAATCGCTCTCTCCGGGCGACGTTTGTTATTATAAACTATATGAGCGGAAAAGTCAAGCGTTTTTTACATTTTTTTGCATAAATTTTTATGCGTTTTCGCTCGGCATATTTTCGGCGGTGGAAGGCCAGTTTTTGAGCAGTTCATTCAGATCCACCTTATAATTCTTGTTGCAGAACTGGCAGTTCACCTCGGCAACGGGGTCCTCGTCGCGCATGCGTTCGACCTCCTTTTTGCCAAGGGAGCGGATCATCTTTTCAACGCGCTCAAGGCCGCAGTCGCATTTGTAGGTCACATGGTAGCTGTCGAGAATATCGGGTGCAAAGCCGGCCAGAGCCAGCTCCAGCATATCGCGGACGCTCTTGCCCTCCTCGAGCATTGTCGTCACGCTGGGCATGGCCTTGATGTTCTTCTCGAGGTGCTCGATCTCCTCCTCGGTTGCGCCGGGCAGCAGCTGCACGACGAAGCCGCCCGCGCAGCGGACGCTCAGGTCCTTATCGACGAGCACGCCCAGCGCGCAGACAGTGGGCACCTGCTCACTGATAGCAAAATAGGTCGTGATGTCCTCGGCGATCTCACCGGAGGTCAGCGGCACCTGGCCGATGTACGGCTCGCGCATACCCAAGTCACGGATGACGTCCAGCGTGCCATCCTTGCCGACGGCTGCGCCGACGTTCAGATGGCCGTCAGCCCGCGGGGGAAGTTCCACAACGGGGTGCTCGACGTAGCCCTTGACGTTGCCGGTGCCGTCGGAAACGGCCAGCAGGCGGCCTGCGGGGCCGCCGCCCTTGATCTGCAGCGTCACCGAGTCCTGGGTGCTTTTGAGCATAATGCCCATCATCGAGGCTGCCGTCAGCAGGCGGCCCAGGGCAGCGGTGGTGACGGCGCTGGTCTTGTGCAGGCGCTCCATCTCGCGGACGATTTCCGTAGAGTCAACACCGTAAAACACGATACCGCCGTTTTCGGAGATACCGCGCAGCATGTTATGATTCTGTTCCATTAGCTTTTTCCTCTTGTGTGTATTGCTTGACAGCCGTGATGATCCAGCGCGGACTGTCGCCGCGCACCGGGCCAAAGTTCTCGCCGTCGGCGACTTTGGCCACGGCGAAGCCGTACTTTTCCAACAAGGCGCACACGGTGTCCAGCGCGTAGCTGTACTCGCTGAACGCCTCGTGGAAGTGCTCCCCCGTCTCGTGGTAGTCAATGTTGATGGTAATATCCACCCGCTGCGCCGTCTCGTCGTAGCGGTTCGACCAGTGGCAGTCGGCGTCCTCGGCCTCGATGTCAAAGGTCTGGCCTGCCAGAATGTGCCGGTGCTTATAGGGCGTGTTCAAGTCAAAAATGAACACGCCACCTCGCTCCATAAAGTAGGCAGCCTTGCGGATGGCCTTCTCAAAATTTTCCTGCGGGCCAATGTGGCTGTAGGTGTCAAACGTAGACACCGCGGCGCGGATCGTGCCGTACAGGTCCAGGTCCAGCAGGTCCTGCTTCAGCAGCAGCAAGCGGCCCGTCAGGCCCAGCTCGTCGGCCTTTTCGCGCAGGACACTGAGCATCTCCTCGGAGCGGTCAATGCCGATGACATCATACCCTGCCTGGGTCAGCATCAGGGTCAGATCGCCGGTGCCGCAGCCCAGGTCGGCCAGGATGCCGTCTGTGATGCCGTGGGCCTTCAGCTCGTCGGTAATATAGCCGTAAAGCGCGTCATAGTCAGCCTCGCCGTTGAACTCGTCGTAGAAATAGGCAAACTCGTTGTAGGCCATCGGTCAGTCCTCTGTCTCGGGGGTCATGCTGGCCTCAAGCAGCGCGCGCAGCTCGTCCATGCCCAGCCCGTTCTCGGCGCTGGTCAGCACAACGCCCTGGCAGCCGTAGGGAGCGCAGATCTTTTCAAATTCTTCTTTGCGGGCGGCCATCTCGCTCTTTTTCAGCTTGTCGCCCTTGGTCAGCGCGGCCACAAACGGAATGCGGTGGTAGTGCAGGTACTCAAGCATCTGCACATCGTCAGCGCTGGGCGCGTGGCGGCTGTCCAGCAGCTGGACAAGCAGGCAGACGGCACGATCCGCCTCAAAATAGCTGTTGATCAAATCGTCCCACCGCTCGCGCTCGGCGTTGGAGACCTTGGCGTAGCCGTAGCCGGGCAGGTCGACAAAGTAGGCTGTATCAACACGGTAGAAGTTGATGGTTGCCGTTTTGCCCGGCGTGGCGCTGACGCGGGCCAGCTTCTTGCGGTTGCAGAGCTTATTGATGAGGCTCGACTTGCCGACGTTGGAGCGGCCCGAAAATACGATTTCAGGGCGGTCACTGTCCGGCAGCTGGCGGGACAGACCGTAGGACGCGAGAAATTCGCTGTTGTTGTAGTTCATAGGTGTTCCTTTATGTTTTGGGTGTGCTGTGTATTGCGGGGTGTCGAGGACGCCGCCCCCTACATACGCGGCACGGCGTAGTGCGGGCGGATATGGAATCCGCCCCTACGGGGGTTGCTGTAGGGGGCGATGCCCGTCATCGACCCGCGGGCGGGTGCGGGCCTCCGTCCCTACAGAGCGGCGTTCAAGGCGAATTACATCACCGCGGCGGGCTCCTTATGTCCCTCGGCGGGCTTGTCGTTGGCAATGAGAGAGGTTGCCTGCGGCACACCACGAACAGCGCGGGCGGGGGTGCGGCCCGGGCGCACAAGGGCGTGCTTCAGCACCTCGGACAGCGTGCCCACGGGGATGAAGCGCACCTTCTCCTTGACCTCGGCGTCCACCTCATACAGGTCGCTGGCGTTGTCCCTGGGGATGAGCACCGTCGAGATGCCCTCACGGAAGGCCGCCATACTCTTTTCCTTCAGACCGCCGATGGGCAGCACGTTGCCATGCAGCGTGATTTCTCCGGTCATGGCCAGGTCGTGGTTGACCGGGATACCGGACAGCGCCGAAATCAGCGCCGTCGTCAGTGTGACACCCGCGGAGGGGCCGTCCTTCGGCACAGCGCCCTCGGGGGCATGGATGTGCAGGTCGATGTTCTTGAACTTGTCGGGCGTGATGCCGTATTCCTCGGCGTGGACCTTGGCGTAGGTCACGGCGAGCTGAGCGCTCTCCTTCATAACATCACCGAGGCTGCCGGTGATCTCGATTTTGCCGATGCCGTTCGGGATGACGGCGACCTCAACAGGCAGCATCTCGCCGCCGACACTCGTCCACGCCAGGCCGTTGGCAATGCCCACGGCGTCCTTGCGGGAGATAAACGTCGGCTTGACCTTCTCGGGGCCGAGCAGTTCCTTGACCATCGCTGCGGAAACGCTGATCTTCTCGGCCTCCCCTGCCGCGATCTTCTGCGCACATTTGCGCAGCACCGACGTGATGGTGCGTTCCAAATTGCGCACGCCGGCCTCGCGGGTGTAGCCGTCGATGATGGCATACAGTGCGCTGCCCGTCAGGGTCACGCGCCCCTCCAGGCCGTTGTTTTTCAGCTGCTTGGGCAGCAGATGGCGCTTGGCGATGTTGAATTTTTCGGTGCGGGTGTAGCTGGGCAGCTCGATGACATCCATGCGGTCATAGAGCGGGCCGGGGATCGTGGAGGCATCGTTCGCCGTCGTGATAAAGAGCACCTCGCTCAAATCAAACGGAATATCGAGGTAGTTATCCTTAAAGGTGCGGTTCTGCTCGGGGTCCAGCACCTCGAGCAGTGCGCTGGACGGGTCTCCCTTGTAGTCGCCCGCCAGCTTGTCGATCTCGTCGAGCAGGATGACCGGGTTCGTGGACTTGGCCGTCGTGATGGCGCTGATGATGCGGCCCGGCATCGCGCCGATGTAGGTGCGGCGGTGGCCGCGGATCTCGGCTTCATCGTGGACGCCGCCCAGGCTCATGCGGGCAAATTTGCGGTCCATGCACTCGGCAATGGAGTGCGCAATGCTCGTTTTGCCGACGCCCGGAGGGCCGACAAGGCAGATGATCTGCCCCTTGACGTCCTGGTTCAGCTTGCGCACAGCCAGCAGCTCGAGAATGCGTTCCTTGACCTTCTGCAGGCCGTAGTGCTCACGGTCCAGCACCTTGCGGGCGTGGGCCTGGTCAAGGTCGTCCTCGGTGGCGGTGTGCCACGGCAGGGCCAGGCAGGCATCCAGATAGCTGCGGATAACGCCGCTCTCGGCGCTGCTGCCCTGCATACGGGCCAGACGGTCACACTCTTTCAGCAGCTTTTCGGTGGATTCTTCATCAAGGTTCAGTGCCTTGACTTTCCCGCGGTATGTATCGGCCTCGGCGCGGGTCCTCGGCGTCGCCGAGCTCCTCGCTGATGACATTCATCTGCTCGCGCAGGTAGTATTCGCGCTGGCCCTTGTCCATGCGGGCGTTGACCTTGTCGTCCAGGTCGCGCTCGATGTCCATGATCTGGCATTCCTGCCGCAGCAGGGTCAGCAGCTTTTCGAGGCGGCCCAGCAGGGTCGATTCGTTCAGGATAACCTGCTTATCCTCATACTTGAACAAGAGGTTGGCGGGCATGTACTCGCTCAAATACAGCGGCGAATCGGAAGAAACGATGTTATAGACGACATCCTTGGGAAATTTGCGGGCTGTAGGACAGGTACTCTTCAAAGCAGTCCTTCAGGCTGCGGACGAGAGCCTCGACCTGGTTGCGCTTGTCGGCAGGGATGCCGCGCACCGCCACGGGGCGTACCGTGGCCTGCAGATACTTTTCGCCGACGTCGAGCTCCAGCAGACGGGCACGGGTCTTGCCCTCGACGAGGACCTTCACGAGGTCATCGGAGACGCGCAGCACCTGCTTGATTTCGGCAATGACACCGTAGGCATACAGGTCGCGAAGGGCCGGTTCTTCCTCATCCATCTCGCGCTGGGCGACGAGAAAGACGCTGCTGTTGGCGTGCATGGCGGCCTCGATGGCGGCAATGGACTTGGTGCGGCCCACCTCAAAATGGACTACATTGTTGGGGAAAACCACCAGCCCGCGCAGGGCGATGGCCGGCAGATGCACCACATTGCGGGCAATCTTGATCTTTACTTTTTCAGACATTCTTACTCTCCCATAGCCTGCAGAACAGGCGTCTTGTTTGCGTTTGCGGCAAGCTCCGGCGGCAGCAGGATGCGCGCCGCACTGTGCGCGATCTCCGCGTGCATCCGCAGTTGGGGCAAGCACTCGCCGTCCAGCGTTGTGATGAGCGGGTTGCCGTCCAGCACCTCTATGTCAATGCTGCCTGTACGGAAAAACGTCATGTACGGGGCAAATTTTTCGGTGACGGTGTCACCCTCCGAAAGGTGCTCCCCTTTTTTGTAGCTGCCCAGCAGCCCCGGCAGCTTTAAACGCGGCACGGGCCGCAGCAGCACCACATCCAGCAGACCGTCGGTCATACTGGCGTGGGGCGCGGCGCAGTAGCCGCCGCCGTACTGCTGGCCGTTGCAGACCGCCAGCATCATGAAGGTGTCCTCCAATTGGCGGTCATCGGCGGTGATGCGCAGACGGTGCCTGAAGGTGCTGCACACGGCCTCGAGAATCGACAGCGTATAGGCCGTTGTGCCGCCGCAGAAGGGCACGCGCCGCCATTTGGGGATACCGTTGGCGACCTGGGCGTCGATGCCCGCGGCATAGATGTCGATGCCGCAGCCCTGGGGCGTGCGGATGACGTCCGCTGCGAACGGCTGTGCGGCCAGCTGTGCGTCAAGGTCCAGAAACTGCGCCTGCGTGCCGAAGTTGCGCACATAGTCATTGCCGCTGCCGCAGGGCACACAGCCAATGGCGGCGTTCGGGTGGCCGACGGTACCTTGCAATATTTCGTTCAGCGTACCGTCGCCGCCGCAGGCGTAGAGGTATACTTCTTCCCCGCCGGCGGCGTATTGGGCGGCCAGGTCGCGGGCCTGCCCGGCGCGGCGGGTCACCTCAATGGTAGGATGAAGCCCTGCGCGGCTGGCAGCGGCGTGGATCTGCGGGATGAGCGCCACGCTGGCGTCCACCTTGCCCGCCGTTGGGTTTATGATAAAAATATGCTGCATCGGTTTGTCCCTTTCAGCATCGGTTGCTTGCGGTCTACAGATACTAATTATTGTAGCTTTTTTGCCGCAAAAGTGCAATACCTTGGAGGAAATTGGTTGACGGAGAGATTGGCTTCCCCCTCGGGGGAAGCTGTCAGTGGCCCCGACCACTGACTGATGAGGGGTGGATATGCCGTTGCTGCCCGGTAAAGTGCTGCGGCGGCAAGGTCTGCCCTCATCCGGCCCTGCGGGGCCACCTTCCCCCGAGGGGGAAGGCTTAGGAGTTCTCCCACACAGCCAGAATTTCGGTAACCTTTGCAAATATCGCGGCACTGGAGGTTTCGGGCTTTAAAATGCCGTCCTGCAAAACGGTAATGGTATACCGCGGGTCGTCCGCCGGGTAAAAGCCGCTGAACCAGTAGTTGAGCAGCTCCTCGCCGTTCTCGTCGTACTGGCCGGTCTGCGCTGTGCCGGTCTTGCCGCCTGCCGTGCCGGTTTTGGGCTGTGCCTCGCTGCCGATACCCTCCGACACGACGGAGGCCAGCATGCTGCGCAGCACCCGTGCCGTGGCCGCATCAAAGACCGTGCGGGTGTCAGCCGTCCGGGTCTGCCCGGTCAGCGTGCCGTCGGCGTCAACAATTCCCTGTACAAAGGCCGGTGTCCTGTACACGCCGCCGTTTGCGACGGTGTTCATCATGGCTGTAATTTGCAGCGGCGTCACGGTCAGCGCCCCCTGACCAAAGCTGAACGTCGCCAGCTCACCTGGGTTTTCAAGCGCGGCGGCATCGGGCAGTGTGCCCGATGCGCCTTGCAGGCCGGGCGCAAGCGGCGTGGCCGTGCCGAAGCCGAGTGTCTCTGCCATTTTGCGGATGCGCTGTGCCCCCAGCAGGCGGCCCAGCTCGATGAAATAGGTGTTGCAGCTTTGTTCCAGCGCACCGCGCAGGTTGACCACGCCGTGGGCGCGGCCCAGTGCACAGCGGTAGGTCTGCCCGGCAACCTCGACCTCACCTGTGCAGTCGTGGGTGTACCAGTCAAGGCCGCTCTCGTAGGCGGCTGCAGCCAGCACGACCTTGAACACCGACCCGGCACTGAATGCGCGGAGAGGCCGGTTGAGCAGCGAGGTATCGTTGGCGGCAATGCTGGCGGCGACATTCTGCGGGTCAAACGACGGCATACTGACCGAGGCAAGCACCTCGCCGGTGGCCGTGTTCATCACGACGATGCAGCCGCGCGGCAGATACATCGTGGCCAGCCCCTCACAGGCGCGCTGCGGGTCGGCGTCCAGCGTCAGCCGCACGCCCTGCCCTGTGCCGGGTGTTTCCACCGCCACAAGCGGGCTTGTGTCCGTCAGCAGGCGTCCCTGCGCGGTCATAAAGCAGGTCACAGTGCGCGCGTCTCCGGAGGCGGTCAACAGATCGTCGTAGGCTTTTTCCAGGCCGGACACGCCGCGGCCCTCGCTGTCCAGATAGCCCAGCAGGTGCGCGGCGGTGCTGCCGCCGAAATGCTGCGGCACGGTGCAGGTCGTGATGCCCTGCGCGGTCAGGTCGCGGTCCACCTGTATCAAAAAGGGGCTTGCAAGGTTGCGGCGCTCATACAAAAGGCTCTGCTCCGCATACGGGACATACGGAAACAGCGCCGTGTACCCGGCGTCTCCGGGCAGGCAGAGTGCGTAATACCGCGGGGAAAGGCCGGTCAGCCTGCGGCCCGTGCGGTCATAGAAATCGCCCCGGGCGCGCGGCAGGGCCAGCGTCTGGACACTCTGCCCGCCCGCACTGGCGGCATAGGCCGTCTGCTGTCCCACCCAGTAGGTGCGGCAGAGCACGACGCCCGCCAGCAGCACCAGCACAGCGCAAAGCCCATACAACCGACGCAGAGACAAGGCACATCCCCCCCGGTGGGAGTATGGGCGGCGGGTCAACCTAAAATACCTCTATTACCCATATAATTTTGGGTTGAGTCCTGTTAATTGCGCAGCCTCCTGACAGCCCAAAGCACCAGATACACCGCCGCCACGCAGGGCAGAAAGCCCATGGCGTCAATCGCAACGTCGCTCAACTGCGCGGCACGGCCCGGCACAAAATACTGGTGGAACTCATCACCGGCCGCGTACAGCATACACAGCGCCGATGCCAGCAGTGCCTTTTGCCGCAGCGTAACGCGGTGCAGCCACAGCTGCACGGTCACGGCCATGCTGGCGCCGAGGGCACAGTAGATATAGATGTGCGCCCACTTGCGGACGTTGGCGTTCAGGTTTGTGGTGCTGAACCACAGCGGCGTGATGGCTTTTATCCTGCCGGCCTGCACGGTCTCGGTAACGGCGCGGCTGACCTTGGTGGACAGCTCCGCCGGCTGCGAGGACAAGACAAAGATCACTGCCATAATTGCCAGCGTAACGGCCAGTGCCGGATATTTTGCGTATTTTTTCATGGCGGCTCCCCCGCTGCGTTATTTCTGTCTATTATAGCACACTTTGCCGGTTTATACAAAAGGCCGAAGCCTCTTTTTGCGGAGACTTCGACCTTAAGGCAACACTGCATAATTCTAAGTGCCGATACGGCGAGCGGGGTGCCGCAGCCCCCGGATCGGTGCTTAAGCCGTAAGGCGGGAATTATGCGGTGTTGCCTTATATTTTAACGATTTTCAAAACGAATTTCAAACGTTTTTCCTGGAAAGTTTTCAATACAGCTCCGCGATGATGTCCACGCACTTGTCGATACCGATGACGCCGCTGTCTAGCGTCAGGTGATAATTTTGAGCGTGTCCCCACTTCATGTTGGTGTAGAAGCGGTGATAGGCCGCCCGGCGCTTATCCTTGTCCCGCAGGCGCTGCTCGGGCGACTGCTCGCGCTCGCCGTAGACCTCGACGATGCGCTTGGCGCGGAACGCCATATCCGCGTGGATAAAGACCTTCAGGCAGTCTGCCTTGTCCCGCAAAATATAGTCGGCACAGCGGCCAACAATGACGCAGGAACCCTTTTCCGCCAGCGCCGTGATGACCTTGTACTGATGCTCCCACAGAATATCCTCGTTGGTGGGGCCGAACATTCGGTTGGAAAAAGCTGCCGATAGGAAGCTCCCCGGTGCGTACTCTCCTGCTTCTTTTACATAGTCCGGCGCAAAACCTGTTTCCTTTGCCATTTCCTGAATGATCTCTGCGTCATAGCACGGAATACCCAGCTTTTCCGCCACCTTTTTGCCGATGGTGCGTCCGCCGCTGCCAAATTCGCGGCTGATGGTAATGACTCTGTTTTTCATACTTTCTGCACTCCTTCCACATTCAATTCCCGATAGGTTTTCACGATGATGATCGCCGAGATGATAAAGGTCAGAACATCCGAGACCGGCATGGAATACAACACGCCGTCCAGGCCGAAGAACACCGGCAGCAGCAGGGCAAAGCCCACGCCGAACACCACCTCACGGAACATGGACAGCAGCGTGGAGGCCAGCGCCTTGCCGACTGCCTGCAGAAAGATGAAACACGCCTTGTTGACGCAGGCGAGGATCATCATGCACAGATACGTGCGGAACGCCTTGACGGCAAACGCGGTGTAGTAGCCGCTCTCGTTGGCTGCGCCGAAAATGGCGATGAGCTGCCGGGGAAAGCCCTCTGCCAGCACGAGCGCCACCGCACCCACCAGTGCTTCGGCGATCAGCAGTCTGGTGAACAACTCCCGGACACGCATCTTTTTCTCCGCGCCCATGTTGTAGCCCACGATGGGGATGCAGCCCGCCGCCATGCCGACGACGATGGAGATGACGATCTGGAAGAACTTCATCACGATGCCGACGACGGCCATCGGGATCTGCGCGTACTGTGCCTGCCCGAACACGGCGTCGAGCGCGCCGTATTTGCGCAGCATATTGTTGATGGCCGCCATCGCCGCCACGAGGCTGATCTGGGACAGGAAGCTCGTGATACCCAGCGTCAGCATCCGGCCGCAGACAGTCCCCCGCAGTGCATAATCGCCGGACGCAGGCTTGATGACCTTCATGTGCAGCAGATACCACACGGCGAGCAGCGCCGTCGCCACCTGACCGATGACCGTGGCCACCGCCGCACCCATCATGCCCCATTTGAATACGAAGATAAAAACAGGGTCGAGGATGATGTTGATAACAGCGCCTACCAATGTGGAGATCATGGCGAACTTGGGATTGCCGTCGGCGCGGATGACGGGGTTCATCGCCTGACCGAACATATAAAACGGGATGCCGAGCGAGATATAGAAGAAATACTCCTGCGCGTAACGAAAGGTCTCCTCGTTCACCGTGCCGCCGAACACGGCGATGATCCCGTCTGCAAAAACGAGATATACCGCCGTCAGAACGAGACTGCTGGCAACAGATAACACCACCGCGTTGCCGACACTGCGCTTGGCCTTGTCCGCCTCGTTTCTGCCTAGCGCCATGCTGACAAAGGCGCAGCAGCCGTCGCCGATCATCACGGCGATGGCCAGTGCCACGACGGTCAGCGGAAAGACGACGGTGTTGGCCGCGTTGCCGTATGAGCCGAGGTAGCTTGCGTTGGCGATGAAGATCTGGTCGACGATGTTATACAGCGCGCCAACCAGCAGCGAGATGATGCACGGGATGGCGTACTGCCGCATGAGCCTGCCCACGCGCTCCGTCCCCAAGAACTGATTTCCGGTTTCCAAAAAAATCACCTTTCTTTCAAAAAATAAAAAATGCGTAAGTCCCAGAACATCCGGACTTACGCATTTCTGCTACACGATTTGCCTATGAAGTTTTCGCTCATCCTGCCATTTCTCACCCGATTCCGCAAAAAAAGGCGCGTGGCTGCTCTGCAACCGGATTTACGCAGAAACGCCACACGCTGTACCTTTATTATAGCGGATTTGGATGGAAATTTCAAATGCTTTTTGAATGATTTTCGTCTCGTCGATCCTACTTTTTGCAATCACCATGCTGCCGGATAACATAAAAATCGGCACCTGCTTTTTAAGGCAGGTGCCGATTTCTGTTACCCTATAATGCGCTTGAATTTTTGGCGTAAGTGGCGTAAGTAGCGTAAGTTTGGCGTAAATCCGCTTTTGCACACTCCAAAAAATCAAGCAATTTCAAGGCTTTGCGGCGTCTCTTAGTACATCCCGCCCATGTCAGGGGCCGGAGCAGCCGGAGCCGGGGGTTCCGGCAGGTCAGCGACAAGGCTCTCGGTGGTCAGGACCATCGCGGCGACGCTGGCGGCGTTCTCCAGAGCGGTGCGCGTGACCTTGGTCGGGTCGACGATACCGGCCTCGATCATATCCTCGACGTACTCCTCCTTCTGGGCATCAAAGCCGTAGTTGGGCTTGTTGGCCTTCAGGATGTTGTCGATAACGACGCTGCCCTCAAGACCAGCGTTGGCAGCGATCTGGCGCAGAGGAGCCTCCAGCGCTTTGCGGACGATCTTCGCACCGGTGCGCTCGTCGCCCTCCAGCTCGCCGACCAGCTTGTCGACAGCGGGGATGGCGTTGATGGTGGCCGTGCCGCCGCCGGCGACGATGCCTTCCTCAACGGCGGCCTTGGTGGCGTTCAGGGCATCCTCGATGCGCAGCTTCTTCTCCTTCATCTCGACCTCGGTAGCGGCGCCGACCTTGATGACGGCCACGCCGCCGGCCAGCTTGGCCAGGCGCTCCTGCAGCTTCTCGCGGTCAAAGTCAGAGGTCGCAACGGCGATCTGGCTGCGGATCTGGGCAACACGGTCTGCGATAGCCTGCTTGTCACCGGCACCGCCGACGATGGTGGTGTTCTCCTTGGTGACCTTGACCTGGCGGGCCTTGCCGAGCAGCTGCATGGTGGCGTCCTTCAGCTCATAGCCCAGGTCGCTGCTGATAACCGTGCCGCCGGTCAGGGTGGCGATATCCTGCAGCATCTCCTTGCGGCGGTCACCAAAGCCGGGCGCCTTGACAGCGACAACGTTCAGGCCGCCGCGCAGACGGTTGATGATGAGGTTGGACAGAGCGTCGCCCTCGACATCCTCTGCAATGATCAGCAGCTTGCGGCCGGACTGGATGACCTGCTCGAGCAGAGGAACCACATCCTGGAATACGCTGATCTTCTTGTCGGTGATCAGGACAGAGCAGTCGTCGTAGACGGTCTCCATCTTCTCGGTATCGGTGACCATGTAGGGGGTCACATAGCCGCGGTCAAACTGCATGCCCTCGACGACGACCTCGGTGTAGGTCTCGGCAGTGGTCTTGTTCTCCTCGATGGTGATAACACCGTCAGCGGTGACCTTCTCCATTGCGTCAGCGATCAGCTGACCGATCTCGGCATCGCCTGCAGAGACAGTGCCGACACGGGCAATGTCCTTGCTGCCGTTGACCTTCTGGCTGTGCTGCTTGACAGCGTCGACAGCAGCGGCGACGGCCTTCTGCATGCCGCGCTTGATGTCCATCGGGTTTGCACCGGCGGTGACATTCTTCATGCCCTCATTGACGAAGGCCTGTGCCAGAACGGTAGCGGTGGTCGTACCGTCACCGGCGGCGTCGTTCGTCTTGGTGGCGACCTCGCGAACGAGCTGTGCGCCCATGTTCTCGAACTCGTCCTTCAGCTCGATCTCCTTGGCGATGGTGACACCGTCATTGGTGATGAGCGGGCTGCCGAACTTCTTGCTCAGCACAACATTGCGGCCCTTGGGGCCTAGGGTGACCTTAACGGTGTTGGCCAGCTGGTCGATACCTGCGCAAAGCGCCTTGCGGGCGTCCTCGCCCTGCTTGATCTGTTTAGCCATAATGAATCTCTCCTTTTATCTGAAAGAAATCGGTGAAATCAAATTTACTCAACGATTGCGAGGATGTCGCTCTGGCGGACAATGGTGCATTCCTCGCCGTCAACCTTGACTTCGGTGCCGGAGTACTTGCTGGTGAGGACCTTATCGCCAACCTTGACGATCATCTCAACGTCTTTGCCATCGACATTGCCGCCGGGGCCGACTGCGATGACCTCGGCAACCTGGGGCTTCTCCTTGGCGGAGCCGGACAGGATCAGGCCGCCCTTGGTGGTTTCTTCTTCTTCGACCAGCTTAATGACAACGCGGTCTGCAAGAGGTTTGATTTTCATAGTGGAAGTTCCTCCCTATAAAAGATTTCTCTTTTGATTTTTAGTTTAGCACTCAATCTCTCTGAGTGCTAAATATATAATACTCACTTTACTGCAAAAAATCAAGTGTTTTCTATATAAAATTTTTGTGAACAAAAACACACCGGCGCATTCCTGCACCGGTGTGTTTGCAAATTATTGCTGGGACGCCATATTTTTGTAGCGCGGGCGCATCATGCCGTGCTCGATGCGTGGCTCGCCCCCTGCCACCGTATCCGCATCGATGGTCACCTTTGTGATGGTGGCGTCCGACGGGATGTCGTACATGATCGGAATCAGCAGTTCTTCGACGACGCTGCGCAGACCGCGGGCACCGCTCTTGCGCTCCACCGTTTTCTTGGCGATGGCGTGCAGCGCGTCCTCGGTAAAGACGAGCTCGGCATTGTCGAGGTGGAACAGCTCCTTGTACTGGCGCACAATGCTGTTCTTCGGCTCGGTCAGAACTCGGACAAGAGCTTCCTCGTCCAGCGGGTCAAGCACCGTCACAACGGGCAGACGGCCGATCAGCTCGGGGATGAGACCGAACTTGACGAGGTCGTCAGGCTCGACCTTCTTCAGCAGCTTCTGGCGCGTCTCATCCTTGTCCAGCGTTGTGCGCAGCTGGCTGCCAAAGCCGAGGGAGGCGTTGTCGGTGCGCTTCTGAATGAGCTTTTCCAGCCCATCGAACGCGCCGCCGCAGATGAACAGGATATTCTTCGTGTTGATCTGGATGAACTCCTGCTGCGGGTGCTTGCGTCCGCCGTTGGGCGGCACGTTGCTGACCGTGCCCTCCACGATCTTCAGCAGCGCCTGCTGTACTCCCTCACCGCCGACGTCACGGGTGATGGAGGGGTTCTCGCTCTTGCGGGTGATCTTGTCGATCTCATCGACGTAGATAATGCCGATCTCGGCGCGGGCGACGTCAAAATCCGCCGCCTGAATGAGCTTGAGCAGGATGTTCTCGACATCCTCGCCGACGTAGCCTGCCTCGGTGATCGTCGTGGCGTCCGCGATGGCGAACGGCACATTGAGCATCCTGGCCAGCGTCTGGGCCAGCAGCGTCTTGCCGGTGCCGGACGGGCCGAGCATCAGCACATTGGACTTCTGCAGCTCCACGTCGCTGCTCTCGCGGGAGAGAATGCGCTTGTAGTGGTTGTAGACAGAGACAGCCAGCACCTTTTTGGCGGCATCCTGCCCGATAACATACTGATCCAGCCCCGCCTTGATCTCGGCGGGGGTCAGGATATTGATGCTCTCGAGCGGGTCATAGTCATAGTCCGCACCGGGCTGCGCGGCTGTGCGGCGGCGGTTCCGCGGCATACCGGCGCGCGGCGGGGCCGGGCGCTCGCCGTCCTTGTACAGGGCATTGTTGCACATATCCAGGCAGTCCTTGCAGATATTGACGCCGGGGCCAATGATCAGCTGCTCTACCTCATTTTGCGTCCGCCCGCAGAAGCTGCAGACGAGCTCGCGTCCTTTTCCGTCCTTGCCGGACGTTTGATTTGCCATGTTGTTCCCCCGAATCAGTGTTTATAGAGGATGTCGTCGATCAGGCCGTACTCCTTCGCCTGCTGCGCGGTCATATAGTTGTCGCGCTCGGTGTCGCGGGTGATGACGTCCAGCGGCTGGCCGGTGTACTGGCTGAGCAGCGTGTTCATCTTCTCGCGGATGCGCACGATGTGGTCGGCGTGGATCTTGATGTCGGTAGCCTGGCCGGAGATACCCTGCCCGCCGATAAGCGGCTGGTGAATCAGGATCTCGGAGTTCGGCAGGGCAAAGCGCTTGCCCTTGGTGCCGCTGGCCAGCAGGAAAGAGCCCATCGAGGCCGCCATGCCGACGCAGATGGTGGAGACATCGCACTTGATGTAGTTCATCGTGTCGTGGATGGCCATACCGTCAGAGATCGAGCCGCCGGGGCTGTTGATATAGAAGTAGATGTCCTTCTCCGGGTCCTGGCCCTCGAGATACAGCAGCTGTGCCACGATGACGCTGGCAGAGGCGGAGTTGACGTCCTCGCTCAGCACAATGATGCGGTCATTGAGCAGGCGGGAGAAGATGTCATAGCTGCGCTCACCGCGCGCAGTCTGTTCGACAACATAAGGTACAAGGCTCATTCTGGTTTCCCTCCTTGGTGCTTTAGATAAAGTATGGGTGATGACAAAGGAACCGATACGGCGGCATAGCTGCGCAACCGTACCGGCCCTTTTACTCAATGTTTACGGATGCCCGCAGGGTGATTACTCGCCCTTGGTCTCCTCTTCCTTCGGCTCCTCGTCCTGCTTGGCGGCAGCCTTCTTGGTGGTCTTGCGGGTGGTCTTTTTGGCGGGCTTCTTCTCCTCGGCAGCACCGGCGACGATGTTGGCCTTGGACTTCACGAAGTCGATTGCCTTGTTGACAGCCAGATCCTTCTTGACGGCGGCAGCATCGACCAGGCTCTTGACCTTGTCGGCCTCCATCTGGTAAGCATCGGCAATGCGCTTGATCTCGGCCTCGAACTCCTCCTCGGTAGCCTCGATGGACTCCTTGGCGACGATAGCCTCCATGGCCAGGCGCATCTTGACCTGCTTGTCGGCCTGCTCACGGAACTGCTCCTTGAACTGCTCCATGGTCATGCCCATATACTGCAGGTACTGCTCGAGCTTGAGGCCCTGCTGGGAGATGCGATACTGGAAGTCCTGCACCAGCTCCTCGATGCGGCTCTCGATCATGGCGTCGGGGATCTCGGCCTTCATGCCGCCCACGACCTGGTCGATCAGGTCGTTCTCGACCTTCTGGTCAGCCTGCTTCTCGTGGTTGGTCTCGATGCCGTTGCGGATGGAATCCTTCAGCTCGTCGAGAGTGTCGTACTCGCTGACGTCCTTGGCAAAGTCGTCGTCCAGCTCGGGCAGCTCCTTGTACTGGACCTCATGCAGCTTGATCTTGAAGGTTGCATCCTTGCCAGCCAGCTCGGCAGCGCCGTACTCCTCGGGGAACTTGACGTTGACATCGAACTCTTCGCCAGCGGAATGGCCAACAACCTGATCCTCGAAACCGGGGATGAAGGAGCCGGAGCCCAGCACCAGAGAGTAGTGCTCAGCCTTGCCGCCCTCGAAAGCGACGCCGTCAACGAAGCCCTCGAAGTCGATGTCAACGGTGTCGCCGTTCTCGGCAGCACCCTCACGGGTCAGCAGACGGCCATTGCGGTCCTGCATGCGCTTGATCTCGGCGTCAACATCAGCCTCGTCAACAGTCTTGACATCTTTGTTGACGGTTAAACCGGTGTACTCGCCCAGCTCGACCTCGGGCTTGACGGCGACCTTGACCTTCAGGGTAGCGCCCTCGTCCTCGGACATAGAGACGACCTCGGGGTCAGGACGGCCAACGACCTCGATACCGGCCTCCTTGACGGCGGCCTCGTAGTTCTCGGGGAACAGGTCGTTGATGGCGTCATACTGGAACAGGTCCTTGCCATACATCTTCTCGATCATGGCCTTGGGAGCCTTGCCCTTGCGGAAGCCGGGGATGGCGTACTTCTTGCCCTCGCGCTTGAAAGCGGTATTGACAGCAGATTTGAAGGTCTCCGCGTCAATGGAGAACTGCAGTTCGACCATGCTCTTTTCGAGCTTTTCACAGGAAATCAGTTTCATTTATAAATTCCTCCAAAAATAGATGTACATAAAAATACAAGTTATTATACCATGCCTGTGCGGAAAATACCAGTCTTTTTTGAATTTTTTAACAAATCAGACGGTAATTTCTGATTTTTCACGGGAAAACACCGCCGCCAGACAGAAAACCAGCGGCAGACACCCCGCCACCGGCAGGAAATAGCGCATACAGTCATTGACCGGGGACGCAATGCAGGTCAGCCAGAAGATGCCAAGGCCGATAAAAACCGGCAGCACAGGCTTTGCTTTGCAGCGCGCCAGCCAGAGACCAAGCACGGCAGTCAGCCACGCCATGAACCCGATGGACGTGGTAAGCCCCACGAGCGGCAGCTTTTCAAATGCCGAGAGCGCCTGTACAAAAGCATACCGCAGATAGCCGGATTTATCAAGATAGTGGACGTTCATTTCAGACATTTCCATGCAAATGTCATTATTGAACGTGTAGTAATCGTTGATGGCGCGGCATTTCGTGATGGTGTAATACCCGTGGGAGTTTGCGTGCGTTGCTTCAAAATAGCAGACCGGGTGCTTGAGCAGCATTTTGGCCCAGACCAGCATATAGCGGGCCAGGTCACCCTTGCCGGGATTTTTGTAGTACTGCTTGACGCCGTCGGACAGCTCCGGCATGTAGCTTTGGGCAATGGCGTCGTAGTCGAGGACCTTCTCAATGGCGGTGCGCTCGTCGTCGGTGACTTCATTGCCGTAGTCGCGGATATAGCGGGCGGTCTGCTGCATCGGGACCGAGAGCGCCTCCCCCACGCTGCCTGCAGGGATGTCGAGGACTTTTTCGGTGAACGTGTCAAACCCGAACGAGCCGATACAGACGGCCAGCAGCACCGCCAGCACGGGGCGGCGCAGGCGCTTTTCACTCACGGTGAAGGCCGACGCCAGCAGCATCGGCACAACGGCATAGATGCCGTTTTTGCGCAGCAGGCAGCAGAGCACGCCGAGCACCGCGTAAGCGGTCAGGCGCGGGCGGCTCCCCTGCCATTCCTGCGGAAAGAGCAGCAGGTCGGCGGTTTTCAGCACGAACAGGACGAACAGTCCCGTGTAGAGCGTATCCTTGACCTGCGTCTGGATGAACGCGCCCCAGATGGGGTCGAGCGCAAAGAACGCTGTGACCGCATACTGCACACCGCGGGAGCAGCCGAGCCTGGCGGCAAAGGCCGTTACCTGCCCGAACACCCACGCACAGACGAGAAACTGCAATACTATGTAGAGAAACACGCCGAGATTGTCGCTGCCCAGCGCACGGCCCAGCCGGAACAGCCAGCCGTGTAGCCAGGTGGAGAGCACCGTATGGTGGGCGGTCATCTCCTGCACCCCAAGCACCTGCGAGATCTGCCCCCAGGAGTCCCAGTCCACGGAGCCGGGCCAGAACACGGCGACCCACGGCAGCCACGCCGCGCCGATGAGCAGCGACGACGCGCGGCCCGGTGCCTTGGCGAACCACGCTGCGAAGCGGGTCTGCGGGAAGTTCTCCCCGCCCGTCCGGCTGCGGCCCAGCAGGGCGTACAGCCCCCAGACCGCGTGGTAGAACAGCACCGCGTACCCGGCCATGCAGAGCACGCCGACGCAGAGCTGATACGGATTTTTAAAGACAAACGCCCAGCTGCCCAGCTTGCAGATGCTCAGGCCCAATACCTCAGCAATGCCAAAGACAATGCTCAGCACCAGCTCCGTACGCTTGGGTTTCGCCTCACGCTGACCGCGCACCCAGCAGAGCAGCACGGCCAGCCCCGCGGCGGCAGGCCCCCAGGCCCAGCCGTCCAACGGAAAATTCTGGTGCAGCATGACCAGCGCCGCAAGCCAGCCGGGCACGGCGTCAAGGTCGAGGCCCGTTGTCTCGTACTGCATGCCGATCAGCAGATCCGCGCGGGCGGTCTCCCAGTCCGGCACCGTAATGACGGCGGACAGTGTTACCGCGCATAAGACCCCCAGCAGCAGCGCCGTGACAATGCTTTTTGTTTTCTGCTTCATCCGCATCACCTGATTTTATATGGGCAGAACGACAGACCGTCGGCGGAGATCAGCCGGTAGGTGATGCCGTCGCGCTCGCCCTGCGTTGCGTAGCGGATGGACTTGCCGTGCAGGTGGCCGTAGTAGCACTCGGTCACGCCGAACTCATTCAGCACATCCACCAGCTCCTGCGCCTGTGCGCCGGGGTAGATGGGCGGGTAGTGGAGAAAAGCGATTTTTTCTGCCGCATCCCCCGCCGCCTGCAAGGACATGCGCAGACGGCCCGCCTCCCGCGCCATGAGCTTTTCGCCCTGGGCGGCAACGTCGTCAAACGGCCAGCCGCGGGTGCCGCACAGCGCCACATTGCCCACAGTGCAGGCGTTGTTGTGCAAAATATGCAGCGTGTCAAAGCCGTTGGCAGTCAGGAAGTTCTCCATCTTGCGGGTCGTCGTCCACCAGTAGTCATGGTTGCCCTTTAAGAGCCACTTTTGGCCCGGCAGGTTTTGGATAAAGGCAAAATCCGCTTTTGTGTCGTTCAGGTTCATGGCCCAGCTGGTGTCACCCGCCAGAACAACGGTGTCGTCCGGGCCGATCAGCTTGCGCCAGCTGGCTTCCAGTCGGGGCAGATACCCCTCCCACCCCGGGAAAACGTCCATGGGCTTGTCCGTTCCCAGCGAGAGGTGCATATCCCCGATTGCAAAGATGGCCATAGGGCCCTCACTTTCTAGTTGTTGCTTTTAACGAAGAGCCGCGGTGCGGATGTCGGCGGGCTGTAGCACGGTCTTGAACCGCACCTCGAGCTTATCCAACTCACGCAGCGAGGCGGGAGCCTCGGCACCGGTCTCGGCGGTCAGCGCAGCCATGGCGGCAAAGTCGCTGGCGGGGGCCTCCACGCCCAGAGCCGTCAGGACGTCGCGCGGAAACTTGAACGGGCTGGCCGTGGAGAGCACGACCATCGGCGCGTCGGTGCGCCGGGTCTCGGCCACGCGGAAGGCCACGGCGGTGTGGGTGTCGCAGAGGTAGTGGTCGCCGTCAAAGCGGGCCTTGATTTCAGCAGCACCGTCGGCATCGTCGGCGTAGCCTGCGGCGAAGCTCTGCTGGATTTTTGCCAGCGTCTCGACGTCAACAGTGTACTTGCCGGTGGCGGAAAGCTCCTGCATCCAGCCCGCGACCTTTTCGCTGCTGCCGCTGACGTGGTAGAGCAGACGCTCGAGGTTTGAGGAGATCAGGATGTCCATCGACGGCGAGGTCGTCTTGTAGAAGGTGCGGCGGGCGTCATAGGTGCCGGTGCGCAGGAAGTCGGTCAGGACGTTGTTCTTGTTGGACGCGCAGACCAGCCTGCCCACGGGCAGACCCATCTGCTTGGCGTAGTAGCCCGCCAGAATGTCACCGAAGTTGCCGGTGGGCACGCAGAAATCCACGGGCTTGCCCCATTCGACTGCGCCCTGCTCGGCCAGACGGAAGTAGGCGTAGAAGTAGTAGACGATCTGCGGCACGAGGCGGCCCCAGTTGATGGAGTTGGCGCTGGACAGGCGGATGCCGCGCTTTTCCAGCTCGGCGGCGACGTCGGCGTCGGCAAAGACCTTCTTGACGCCGGTCTGGGCATCGTCAAAGTTGCCCTGCACGGCGTAGACCTGCACGTTTTCGCCCTTCTGGGTCGCCATCTGCAGATGCTGGATCTCGCTTGTGCCGTCGTTCGGGTAAAATACCTCAATTTCAATGCCGTCGAGGTCGGCATAGCCCGCCAGCGCGGCCTTGCCGGTGTCGCCGGAGGTTGCCACCAGAATGCGGGTCGTCTCGGTGCGGCCCAGCATCTTCTTGGCCTCGACAAGCAGCTTTGGCATGAGCTGCAGGGCGTAGTCCTTGAAGGCGCAGGTCGGGCCGTGCCACAGCTCGAGAGAATACAGGCCGTCGCGGACCTTGACGGTCTCGCCCGCCTTGCCGCCAAAGGCAGCGCCGTAGGTAGATGCCGTTGCGGTGTGCAGGAAATCAGCGCTGTAATCGGTCAGAAAACCGGCCAGGACCTTCTCGGCCAGCTCGGGATAGGAGAGATTTTTCCATGCGTCCAAATCGGCCTGGGGGAAGGTCTCCGGCACGAACAGACCGCTCTGCGGTGCCAGACCGCGGACGATAGCCTCCTGTGCGGAAACGCGGAGTGCGGAATCTCTGGTGCTCAAATACTGCATACGTTTACACCCTTTCTCTTATTCTCTTTCCTCTATATGTATAAGCCTTTTTGGCGCTATACCGTTGCTGCGAGCGGCGGATTGCGGGCGGATACGGAATGCGCCCCTACGGGTTGCAGGGGGCGATGTCCGTCATCGCCCCGGAAAGTGTGCGGCTGCCGCAAGGTTCTCTCCCCCACCCGCTGCGGCGGGAGCCCCCTCGCAGAGGGGGCCAAGAGGGGCTCAACACTCAAACGCGCCCGGGATGCAATGCACCTGCCAGCCACGGGCGGCGGGCGTGACCTCCACCACATCAAAACGGATGGCGGCATCGCGGTAGGGGCTGTGCTGCAGGTATTGCTGGGCCGCCAAAATCAGGCGGTTCTGCTTCCGGGCGTCCACCGCGGCGGCGGGGCGGTCCAGCATCGCGCCGGTGCGGGTCTTGACCTCGGCAAATACGAGGGTGTTTTCCTTATACAAAATAAGGTCCAGCTCCCCCATGCGGGTGCGGTAGTTGTGGTTCAGCAGCAGCCAGCCGCGCTGCTGGTAGTACTTGGCGGCGACGGCCTCGCCCGTGTGGCCGACGTCAGTCATGCCAGTAGCCCTGCTTTTTCAGAAAGCTGCGGCGGTAAAACGGCTGGATGCCGTACTGCGCGATCAGCTCGTAGTGCAGCTTGGTCGGATAGCCCTTGTGCCTGGCAAGCTGGTACTGCGGGTACTGCTTGTCCAGCTCAAGCATATAGCGGTCACGGCTGACCTTTGCCAGAATCGACGCCGCCGCAATCGACGCACTGTTGGCGTCGCCCTTGACGACGGCCTCGGCGGGCTGTATCAGCCCCGGCGGGCAGCGATTGCCGTCGATCAGCACATAGTCGGGCGTTATTTCCAGCCCCGCCACAGCCTGCGCCATGCCGTCCATGGTAGCCCACAGGATGTTGCGCTCGTCAATTTCCTGCGGCGAGATGAAGATAATTTTATACGCCAGTGCGCGCTTTGTGATTTCCTCATACAGCGCGTCGCGGCGCTTCTCGGTCAGCTTTTTGGAGTCGTTGACACCTTCGATGGGGTCATCGGGGTTCAGGATGACCGCCGCACAGCAGACCGGGCCGCACAGCGGGCCGCGGCCCGCCTCGTCCACGCCGCAGACAGTACCGTGTTCGGCGCGTTTGGCGGTGTCAAAGGCGTAGAGTGCCTCGTTACTGTTCGTCGTCCCAGTCGTCCTGCGGGGCATCGTCCGTCACCTCTTCCCTATCTTCCTGAATGGCGTGCCGGGGCGGGCGCTCAAGGGAGAGCCGCCCCCACTTGCTGGCGCGGAACTCACCGACCAGCATTTTGGCGGCACGCTCGGTGTCAACCTCGCCGCCGGAAATCAGCATACCGCGCTTGGCACCGATGGCCTGCAAAAGGTCATACGGCGGCAGCGTCAGTGCCTCGGCGTCCAGCTTGTAGCGGGCCAGCAGCTGCTGCGGATAAATGCCGCGCACGCTGGAGAGCAGACCGCAGGCCAGCTCCTCAATGTCGAGAATATCGTCGCGGATGGAGCCTATAAACGCAAGGTTCGACGCCGTTTCCAGCGAATCGAACTTTTTCCACAGCACGCCGGGCATGTCCATGAGGTCAAAGCTGTCAACCGAGATCCACTGCTTGCCGCGGGTCACGCCGGGCTTGTTGGCAGCCTTGGCGCGGGTCGTGCCCGCAAACGAGTTGATGAAGGTGGACTTGCCGACGTTCGGGATGCCCACGATCATAACGCGGATGGCTGCGCCGACCATGCCGCGGCTGCGGCGGCGCTCCATCAGCGCGGAAAGCTCCTTTTCGATCAGGCCCTTCGTAGCCGTGGCGCGTCCGCGCTGCTTGGAGTCCATCGCAATGCAGCCCGCACCCGCACTCTTGAAGTAGGCCAGCCATTGCCTGGTGATCTCAGGGTCTGCCAAATCAGACTTATTCAATACGTACAGATGCGGTTTGCCCGCGGTGATGCGCTCGATCTCGGGGTTCAGGCTGGAAAGCGGGATGCGCGCGTCGAGAATCTGCAAAACGCAGTCGACGTTGCGGATCTCCTTTTCCATCAGGCGCAGGGTCTTGGTCATGTGCCCGGGGAACCACTGGATCTGGCGGCTGTTGATAATGTCACTCTGGCTCACTGGGCCGCTCCTATCTTGCCAAAGGGCAGTACGCGCAGCACGGCTGCGCCCATAATGTCACGTTCGTCCACGCAGCCCACGCGGGTATCGCGGCTGTCGGTGGAATTGTTGCGGTTGTCCCCCATCAGGAACAGGCAGCCGTCCGGCACCGTGATGGGAAAGTCCACGCTTTCATATAAATACGTAGGCTCGGCGGTGTAGGGCTCGTCGAGGGCCTCGCCGTTGCGGTAGACGATACCGGCGGTAAAGTCAATATCGATGGTGTCCCCGCCCTTGCCGATGACCCGTTTGACGAGAGGCCTGCCGTATTCCGTGTAGCCGTCCACGACAACGATGTCGTCATAGTCGGGCTTTTTTAAAAGGTTGATAAGGATGCGTTCGCCGTTAGAGAGGGTCGGGTCCATTGAATGGCCGTCCACCTTGACGATGCGCACGCCGAAGGTGAACACCAGCGCAATGACCGCCACGGCCATAGCGAGGGCGTCGTACCATTCCAGCGTTTCCTTATTGCGGCGGTAGCGGTCCTTGAAAGATGCTGCCATGTTTTCCACCACCCGTTTAAAAAAATACGAAAAAAGGGAGAACGCCAACCGTCCTCCCCTTTTCGAGTATGCTCAGATACGTGCCTTGACCTTGGCAGCCTTGCCGGTGCGCTCGCGCAGGTAGAACAGCTTTGCACGGCGAACCTTACCGCGGCGAACAACCTCAACGTTCTCGACGAACGGGCTGTTGACCGGGAACACACGCTCAACGCCAACACCATAAGAGGTGCGGCGGACGGTGAAGGTCTCCGCGATGCCGCCATGCTTCTTAGCAATAACGGTACCTTCAAAAGCCTGGATACGCTCCTTGTCGCCTTCCTTGATACGGACGGACACGCGAACGGTGTCGCCGACTTCGAACTGGGGCTTGTTCTCTTTGATCATACCCTCGGTAAAATGCTTCATTGCGTCCATGGTTTGAATTCCTCCATTTTATTGCGACGTTCATACACGATTGTTCGTCAGAGGACCGCCTGTATAATGATGTGTCATTATCCCGCCGATGGCTCGGCGGCACTAACGTTTTAGTATTATAGCATTGTGCAGCGCGTTTGGCAAGGGGGTTTTGACAGAAAAACGAAGATTTTTTCAGCTTTTGCCTTCACCTGCGGGGAAAGGTGGCGCTGCAGGGCCGGATGAGGGGCAAGTCCCCGGCAGTTACCCGTAAACGGGCTGTGCCCGGAAGGCTGCCCCTCATCCGCCCTCGGGCGGGGCCTCGGGCACCTTCCCCCGAGGGGGGAAGGCTGCGTGTCAAAAACCTTCCTCTGCGAGGGGGCCAGGGAGCTTACTCGAAGTCTTTGCCCGCTTTATTATAAAGGTGCGTCCGCACCACGCGGCACTGCCAGACGGGAGCAGCCCCCTGCGTGCGGAGGAAGTCGGTCAGCAGGGACGGGTTCAGGTTCAGTGCCTCGCCGCTTCCGCAGGGCAGCAGCGCCGTAAAGCGCAGCGTGCCGCCTTCAATCGTGTACTCAATGCGGTCAAGGTAGTGCTTCAGCTCCAGCGTTTTGCAGCCGCGCTTCGTCTTTTTCGTGACCTCGGCGTGCTCGGCATTGTTGTAGGCGTCAAGGGCGATGGCTGAGCCGGCGGGCATCGTGATTTCATAGGCTGCCGTCTCGATCTCGCCGACCTTCTCCACAGCCGGGGCGACCTTCGTGATGACGATGCCGCGCGGCATCAGGGGTTGCAAGGCGTCGATCCATGCCTGCGGGTCAATCGTCTCCTGCTCGGTCTTGACCTCGCAGCTTTCGCAGAGGCTCTCCTGCCCCAGGGACAGCGGGCAGGTGAAGGACAGGTAGATGTGCGGGTTGAAGCCCTGCGTGTAGTACACGGGCAGGCTGCTCATTTTCAGCATCCGGTGAAAGACCCGCTGCAGGTCAAGCAGCGAGATATAGGCGGACTCGCCGCACTTCTCAAAGAAGATTCTTACTGTAGTCAAAGCACGGTCCTCCGATCAGCTTGTTGGCACCGCAGGCGCTGCACTGGCGGTTGCAGGGCTGGGTCGTTCTTGCCTCGAGCGCCTTGTTGTACTCGCGCACCAGATGGGCCTTTGTCACGCCGACATCCAGATGGTCCCAGGGCGTGACCTCGTCCAGGCCGATGGTGCGGTAGTTGTAAAAGTCCGGGTCAAGGCCGCAGGTCTTGAACGCATCGAGCCAGCGGTCATAGTTGAAGTATTCCTCCCACGTATCAAAAAAGGCACCGTTCTCGAACGCCGTCTCGATGACGCGGCCCAGACGGCGGTCGCCCTTGGCGAACACACCCTCCAGCACGCTGGTGGCGCTGTCGTGATAGTTGACCTTGATTTTGCGCGAGTGCACACAGCTGAGCAGGTACTTCTGCTTTTCGCGCAGGGTTTCGCGGCGGTCCTGGGCGCAGAACTGGAACGGCGTGTCGGGCTTGGGCACAAAGCAGGCGACGCTGATCGTGACCTGCACGCCCTTGCCCTTCGGTCGATTGGGGATCTTATAGAACAGGTCCACGACCTGCTGGGCGGTATCGGCAATGCCTTTGATGTCTTCCAGTGTTTCGGTGGGCAGGCCCATCATAAAGTAGAGCTTGACGGAGGTGTAGCCTTCCGCGAAGGCAATGCGGCAGCCGCGCTCGATCTGCTCCCACGTGACGTTCTTATTGATGACGTCGCGCAGGCGCTGGGTGCCGGCCTCGGCGGCAAAGGTCAGACCGCTCTTGCGGACCTTCGTCGTCTTTTCGACCAGCGATTCCGAGAAGTTGTCCACACGCAGGGACGGCAGCGACAAGCTGACGTGGTCAGCCTCGGCCCAGGAGTTCAGCTCGTCGAGAATTTCTTCCAGCCGCGAATGATCGGAGGTGGACAGGCTCGACAGGCTCAATTCATCGTAGCCGGTGTTGCGGCAGAGCGCGCGGGCGCTGTCGCTGATGAGCTTGGGGCAGCGCTCACGGAACGGGCGGTAGAGCTGGCCTGCCTGGCAGAAGCGGCAGCCGCGCACGCAGCCGCGCAGCACCTCGACGCAGGCGCGGTCCTGCACCGCACCGACGAGCGGCACAACAAAGTTTTCCGGCGGGGTGAAGCTGTCCATATCCCTGACGATGGCCTTTGTCACGCGGGCGGGAACGCCGGGACGGTTCGGGGTGACGGCCTCAATGCGGCCATCCTCCCTGTAGGTCACATCGTAGAAGGACGGCACGTAGACGCCGGGAATTTTGGCGAGTTCCAAACAGCAGCTGTTCTTTGTTCCAGCCCTGCTTTTTGCCCCGCTCGACTGCGGCGCAGATGTCCTGGAGCATCTGTTCACCCTCGCCCAGCTGCATGACGTCAAAGAAATCCGCCATCGGTTCGGCGTTGCAGACGCAGGGGCCGCCGGAAATGATCAGCGGCCAGCGCTCGTCACGATCCGCAGCGCGCAGCGGAATACCCGACAGGCGCAGCATGGCCAGCACGTTCGTGTAGGCCAGCTCATATTCCAGCGAGAAGCCGATGATGTCAAAATCGGTCAGCGGATCCTTGCTCTCAAGGCAGTAGAGCGGAATGTCCAGCCGCTCCATCTGCTCCTTCATATCGGTCCAGGGCATGAACGCGCGCTCACACCACCAGTTTTCGTGGCGGTTGAGGATGTCGTAGAGGATCTTTTCGCCGAGGAACGACATGCCGATCTCGTAGGTATCGGGGAAGCAGAACGCCATGCGCACATCGACCCTGGACTTATCCTTATAGACACAGCCCGGCTCGCCGCCGGTGTACCGGCCCGGCTTCTGCACAAGGCTTAATGCTTCTTTAAATTTCGGGGAAAATTCCGCCATATTGGTGAACCATCCTTAGCTTTTTAGTGTATCAGTTTATTGTACCCTATTTCCGGCCAAAATGCAACAGACACGCGGCAATATGCGCGCCGTCCAGGCCGGGCAGCGGCAACAGATTGCTGGCGCCCACCAGCAGATTGCAGCAGGCAAACCAGTAGCCGCCATAGGTATAGGCCGTGGCGCGCATGAAGGCCAGCACTGCCGCACAGGCCAGCAGGTTGACCGCCGGGCCCGCTGCAGCCAGCAGAAGCTCCTGCAGGTTCGTCATCGGCAGGCCGCGCAGCCGCAGGCAGAGGCCGAAGGGCGAGACCTCGATTTCCGGCCAGCGCCGCCACAAAAGGCGGTAAGCCAACGCGTGGCCGCACTCATGCAGCACGGCGCAGCCCAGCCCTACCCGCAGGATGCCGCTGCCGTCAAACGCCAGCAGCAGCGTTAAGGTTGCAAGGGTAAGCAGCGGCTGCCGCCAGCGGATCTTTGCGCGGCTACAACGCATTCTGCAGGGCCTCGGCGGGGTCATAGCGCAGACCGCGGTGCAGGATCTCAAAGTGCAGATGCGGGCCGGTGGCGTTGCCGGTCTCGCCCACGGTGCCGAGGATCTGCCCCGCGGTAACGCACTCCCCCGCCTTTACGAACAGATACTGCATGTGCGCGTACAGCGTCTCGTCGCCGTCGGCGTGGAGAATGCGCAGGTAGTTGCCGTAACTCTTATGGCTGCCCGCCATGCGCACCACACCGTCCGCGGCGGCCAGCACCGGCGTACCCTGTGCCGCAGCCAGGTCGTTGCCGATGTGAAAGTCGTCGCCAAGGCCGCCCATCGGATCGGTGCGCCAGCCGTAGCCGGAGGTTTTACGGCTCTGCCCGGGCAGCGGGAATTGCAGTGGAAAGCCGGGCGTGTAGCTGTCCGTCCTGGCGTAGGCAGGCGGCGACGGCTGGCCGTGAGCTGTGCGGGCGCTCTCCGGCGTGGCGGGCAGGGTGAAGTCCTCCCACATGCTGCGGGCGGAGTCGGCCAGCTCCCCGGCGGTCTGCTCGGTGAATTTCAGAAGGTTGCGCTCCTCGCCCAGCAGCAGCGATTGCGCGGGCTGCATGGCCGCCGTGAACGCGCGGCGCAGCTCCGGGTAAACCGGCCAATCCAGCGCCCCGGCGGCCAGCACAAGGCCGATGGCAGCAAGACAGAGAAGGATCTGCGCCCATAGGACCAAATCCTCCTCGGAACCGGCGCAGCGGGCAGGCGGCCTCGACGGCTCATTTTCCGGCAGCGGCGCGGCGTTTTCCCACATGGCGTACACCTCCCGTGTTTTTTATACACGGTATGCGGGCAGGGAAAAAAATATCCGCCCCCGCAGATAACAGGAGCGGACAATATTTGCGCTGCATTTGCAGGGGCCGGGCACGCCCGGCCCGCGCGTGTAAGGCAGACGGGCTTTCATGGGAAGGCTGCGGGCCGCACATGTGCGGCCCCTACAGGGCTGTAAACCAAGGACCTTTTACGCCCCCAGCGTCTGGCGGAGCATCTCCAGACGCTCGTTCAGGAGCTTTTCGGGCTTGGCGAAAAGGCCCAGGCCGTTGACATCCAGCGTGCATTCCACGCTGGTGGCGTCACCGCCGCCCAGCAGCAGCGCCGTAAAGGTGCCGCTGATCTTGCCCTTCTGGAAGTTGCAGCTCAGGCACCGGGGCTTTTCCTTGCGGGTAAAGACGATCTGAGTCTCGCTGCCATCGGTGTTCTTTTCGGCAGCCTTCAGGCCGTCGTCGCTCTCCTCATAGCTGCTGACGTCCCTGCGCCAGCCGTTGAGGGTCGGCTTGGTCAGATACAGCCATACCTTGTTGGGGTCACAGGCATAATTTGCGGTCACTACACAGCTTTTCATAGTTTGGGTTCTCCTTATTTTTTCCCGCGTCCGAACAGACTTTGCAGCAAACCTGCACGTTTGGGGCGCAGTGCCGCACGCTGCCGGGGCACGGGTTTTACAGCGGCCTTTACGGCTGCCGCCTTGGGCCTGGGTTCTGTTTTTGGCTTCTCGGGCTTGTCCGTTTCCTGCGCAAAGCCGTTCTGGAAATAGCCGAACATCGCCATCTGACTGTCCACCGGGGGCTGACCCTCGGCGGGGCGCACCTTCACGTAGGTGCCGTCCGGCTGCATCTCGCGGGCATTGACGGTGTCGCGCAGCTGCAAGTCAAGGATGCCGCGCAGCTTTTTGGCAATGGCCGGGTCATCCACGCGGACGCCGACCTCAACGCGGCGCTCGGTGTTGCGGGTCAGGAAGTCACCGGACGCAATGTAAATGCGCATGGCCTCGCCGCTGCCGAAGCAGTAGATGCGGGAGTGCTCCAGATAGCGGCCCACCAGGCTGCGGATATGCACGTTTTCGGTGCGGCCCGGCACACCGGCACGCACGCAGCAGATGCCGCGCACGATCATGTCCACACGGACACCCGCACAGCTGGCCTCGCTGATCTTGTCGATGATCTGCGGGTCGTTGATGGAGTTGTTTTTCAGGATGATGGACGCGGGCTTGCCCTGCATGGCCAGCGCGATCTGGCGGTCCATTTCCTCGAGCAGTACGGTCTTGAAGCGCAGCGGTGCGACCAGCATCGTGTCTGCCTCGCTCGTCAGGCGCTGCAGGGCCATGTTGTTAAAGACGGCGCTGGCCTCCTCGCCGATCTCCTGCCGGGTCGTGATGAAGGACAGGTCGGTGTACAGCTCGCTTGTCTTTTCATTATAGTTGCCGGTGCCGATCTGCGTCAAGTATTTATATTGGCCGTTGACGCGGCTGGTGATAAGGGTCAGCTTGGAATGGACCTTGTAATCGTCGAAGCCGTAGAACACGGTGCAGCCCGCATCCTCGAGCTGCTTGGACCAGTCGATGTTGTTTTGCTCGTCAAAGCGGGCGCGCAGCTCGACCATCGCGACGACCTCCTTGCCGTTCTCGGCAGCGGCGATCAGGGCGTTCACGATCTGGGAGTCGCTGGCCATGCGGTAGAGCGTCATTTTGATCGACACAACGTCGGGGTCAGCGCCCGCGCGCAGCAGCATCTTGATAAACGGGCGGATGCTCTGGTACGGGTAGGCCAGCAGCACATCATGCTTGCGGACCTCGGTGTACAGGTCGTACCCTGCCGGGGCCTGCATGGGCTTTGCCGCGGGATAGAACAGCGCCGTGTGGCCGCCGTCAGCGGAGATGCGCCCGGCCAGCTTGAACAGCGAGCCGGAGTCGAGCGGCGACGTCTGGGTATAGCAGCGATCCGCGGGCACGACGAGCTTGTCCCGCAGGAATTTGACGATCTCCTGCGGGGCGTCCGGCCAGAATTGCAGGCGCACAGCCGCGAGCTTACGGCGCTTTTTCAGCAGCTCGCTCATGACATCGCGGAAGTCGACGTCGTGATCCATCATGCCCTCGTCCACCGTGATGTCCGCGTTGCGGGTCACGCGGAACAGGCACTGCTTCTGCACCGTGCTGGCGCTGAAAATCGTCGCGGCATAGTGGGCGATCAGTTCCTCCACAAAGGCAAAGCAGGTCGTCTCGCCGTCCTTGACAAAGAGCACCCGCTCAAACTGGCTGCTGACCGGTACGATGCCGTAGCTGATGCCCTCATTTTTGGAGTGGAGCTGGGCAATATAGTAAATGTCCTTGTTGTTCAGGAATGGGAACGGGTGGCGGGAATCGACGATCTGCGGGCTGAGCAGCGGCAGCAGCTCGCGCTGGAAGTAAGTTTTCCAGAAATGCTCCTGCGGCTTGGCGAGCTTGGCGAAGTCTACCTTTTTGTAGCCCTCCTGCGCCAGCGCCGATACAAGGTGCTGGAAGTATTTATCACATTTTGCCTGCAATTCCGCCACGCGCGGCGTGATGGCAGCAATCTGCTCCGCTGCCGTCATGTGGGTGACGTTGTCGGTCTTATTGTTTTTGAGCAGCGTCTGGTCGTAGAGCGAGCCGACGCGGACCATGAAGAACTCGTCCATATTGCTGCCGAAGATAGCAGCAAACTTGATGCGTTCGCCCAGCGGCACGGTCTTTTCCTTGGCAAGGGCCAGCACGCGGCTGTCGAAGTCAAGCCAGCTGAGTTCACGGTTGATGAAGATGCTTTCCGGCTTTTTTTCCAAGTGTATCTCCTCCTAATGATTGGCAGCGGCCAGGCCCGCCCAGCTTTCTGTCATGCGCAGGGATATGCCCTTGACCGCAGCGGCGTCCGCCAGCGTGGCAAACGGGCCGTGCGCCTCGCGGTAGGCTACGAGCGCAGCGGCCTTCCGGGGGCCAAGGCCCGGCAGGGCGGTCAGTTCCTCCGCCGTGGCCGTGTTGATGTCGATGGGGGTCGGTGCCTCCGGCGCGGCAGTGTGTACCGCCGCCGGGACATACGCAGCGGCAGGGCGCTGCGGCTGCCAGACCGGAGCAATGAGGAACAGCGCCCCCGCCGCGATGAGCACCGCGGCCAGCACGGTCAGCACTGCCAGTCTACGCGTGGTCTGCATGGCCGATTCCTCACTTTCCGCCTGTTGAATTTTAATTATAGCATAGTATCCCAAAAAATACAGCCGATTTTGCGGAATTTTACACAAAATATACGATTTGCAAACATCAGCGGCGGCGCGCGCCGGGCAGCGGCCCGGCATCGACCATGATGACGTCGGTGCCGATGGTGCGGATACTCTCCCACGGGAGGATCAGGTCATCGTCGCAGCCCAGCAGACCGAAGCAGTGCGCCCGTCCGCGCAGAATGACCGATTGCAGCTGGCCGCCGTGCTCGTCAAAGACCACATCGTCGATGCGGCCCAGGTTCTCCCCGGTTTTCAGCTGGATGACGTCCTTGGCTGACAGATCGCGCAGGGTCATGGCGTGCCTCCCTTTCCGGTATTTCCGGTCTATTCTATGCCGGGAAAGTGAAATTGTTGCCTTGCCCTATCGCCCCGAGGCGTGTATAATAAAGGCAACACACACTGCTCCGCAGGGAGGTTTTTATGTACAAGAATATTATTTTTGATTTCGGCGGCGTTGTCGTCAATTTTAATCCCAGGGATTTTCTGATGGACCACTTCATGAACCGCCGCGCCGAGGAGGAGACCTACGACATCGTCTTTGGCAGCCAGGAGTGGCAGGATCTGGACCGCGGCATCATCACCCGCGAGGAAGCCAATAAGATCATGCTGGAGAAGGCCGCCCACGCCAACCGCGTGTTTGAGGTGCAGACCTGCCTTGACGAGTGGTTCACGATGCTGGAAACCAATAAGACCACTGTGCAGATCATGCGCAAGCTGAAGGCCGCCGGGTACCGCCTGTACTACCTGACGAACATCCCGACGGACGTTATGGACGAGCTGCGCCAGCGGGAGTGGTTCTCGCTGTTTGACGGCGGCATTGCCTCGTGCGATGTACACCTGTGCAAGCCAGAGCCGGAGATTTTTACAACGCTGATGCAGACCTGCCACCTGGCCTACGATGAGTCGATTTTTGTTGACGACAACAAGGCCAACGCCCAGGCTGCGTACAATCTGGGGATCACCGGCATTTTGTACAAGAACCCGAAGTCCTTCACCCGCGCACTGGGAGCCTGCGGGATCGAGGTGGAATAGCAGAATGTAAAACGGCAGTCCGGATGGGCTGCCGTTTTTGTGTGCAGAGAATGCAGGGGCGAGCATTGTTCTCCCGCAGGTCATGTGCGGCAGTGGCCAAGCTCCCGGGCGGATATGGAATCCGCCCCTACGGCGTAGGGGTCGATGCTCGCCATCGACCCGGAAGATCCGTACTGCCGCAAGGCTTCAGCGGGCGAACAATGTTCGCCCCTACAAAGCATTTTTGATAATTAAAGCTCAGTTCGCGCAGATCTGCTCTTTGATATGGTTGAGCGCGGCCTTTTCCAGGCGGCTGACCTGGGCCTGGCTGATGCCGATCTCCTTTGCCACCTGCGTCTGGGTCTTGCCGTTCAGATAGCGCAGGGCAATAATGCGGCGCTCCCGCGGTGTGAGTGCCCTGACCGTGTCGCGGAACATCATGTCGCTGATCCAGCTTTCCTCGCCTGTGGCGTCGCGCAGCTGGTCCAGAAGGGCAAAGCTGTCCTCGCCGTCGGAGTAGACCGGCTCATACAGGCTCGTCGGCGTCACAGCGGATTCCAGCGCCATAGCGACGTTCTCCGGGCTCTGGCCGACCCGGGCGGCGATTTCGGAGAGCTTCGGCTCGCGCCCGTTCTGCTTTTGCAGCTCCTCCCGCGCCTGCATCGAATGGTAGGCCAGGTCGCGGATGGAGCGGCTGACCCGCACGGCGTTGTTGTCCCGCAGGTAGCGCTTGACCTCGCCGACGATCATCGGCACGCCGTAGGTCGAGAACCGCACGTTCTGCGCCGGGTCAAAGTTGTCGATGGCCTTGATGAGCCCGATACACCCGACCTGAAACAGGTCGTCCATGTTCTCGCCGCGGCCCGCAAACCGCTGTACAACGCTTAACACCAGCCGCAGATTGCCCTGCACCATCTCCTGCCGGGCCTGCCTGTCCCCCGCCCGGGCCGCCTTGATGAGGCGGCTTTTTTCGGCCTCGCTCAACACGGGCAGACGCGCCGTATCCACACCGCAGAGCTCTACTTTTCCTGCATACATCCTGCTGACCCCCAGTTTTTATTTACCGGGAGTATGGGCGGGTATGCACGGCGGCAAACCGGTAAATTTTGCACACGGCGCACCGCCGCGGCATAGCATACGGAAAAGGAGGGATTTTTATGGTAGATTCCCTGTGGTTTGTCCTTGCGCTGGTGCTGCTGGCCGTGGTGTCGGTGGCGCTGGTGCTTGTGCTGGTCCTGCAGCGGGAGGAGGCGCACTGCGGACGCGAGACCCGCACCGAGTATCTACAGCCCAACTATGGGGAGACCGGCGGGTTCCGCGTCTCGTCCGCGCCCTGCAATGAAACCATCATTCCCTACCGCTACTGGCTCATTGAGGGGCAGGTCTCGGAGATCGACTACGACATTGTGCCGGGCCGCCGCATGAGCCTGCGCACGGCCAGGACCGGGCAGATGCTTTACCCCGTCGGCTTTTTTGACTTGGCATTTGAGGATGTACAGCAGTACGACATTGACGGTGTCACCGTGACCCAGCGCCAGAACGCCGGGCGCATCACCGGTATATCGTGGACGCGGGAGGGGTACGAGTACCTGCTGTACTCTTTGCAGCCCGAGATGAACATGATTGCCGGGCTGGCGGTGGAGTTTGTGACGAACACCCGGGCGGAGGCGGTGGTGTAAAAGGCATTGCCCTGTAGAGGCCGCACCTGTGCGGCCCGCGGCTATCCGGGGGCTCCTGCTGACGGGCAGGCCGCGGGCCGGGTATGCCCGGCCCCTACGGGGCTGCAGATTTTTTATCCCACTGCCTCCAGCTCCCGGCGCAGGCGGCGGATGATGCGCTTTTCGAGCCGGGAAATATAGCTCTGGGAGATGCCCAGCGTGTCGGCGACCTCCTTTTGGGTGTGCTCCGTCTCGTGGTTGAGGCCGAAGCGCAGCTCCATGATGCGGCGCTCCCGGGGCGACAGCCGCCCCACCGCACCGCGCAGGGCGGCGCGCTCGGCGCTGCGCTCCAGTTCCTCGCCGACCTGCGGGTCGTCGCTCGTCAGCACGTCCATCAGCAGCAGCTCGTTGCCGTCGGTGTCGGTGTTCAGCGGCTCGTCTATGCTGGCGTCCTGCCGCCGGTTCGAGCTTTTGCGCAGGTACATTAAAATCTCGTTTTCAATACATCGGCTGGCGTAGGTTGCCAGCTTGATGTTTTTCGTCGGCTCGAATGTGTTGACCGCCTTGATAAGCCCGATAGTGCCGATGGAAATCATGTCCTCGATGCCCGCGGTGGGCGTTTCAAACTTCTTGGCAATGTACACGACCAGCCGCAGATTATGTGTGATGAGCAGGTCCCGTGCCTGCGGCTGCCCCCGGGTCAGCGCATCCAGGGCGGCGCGCTCCTGCTCCGGCGGCAGGGGCGGCGGCAGGGTGTCGGCCCCGTTGATATAGTGCAGGTCCTGCGGCGCGGCCAGCCGCAGCCACAAAAGGTACAGCTCCTTGAGCATAGCAATTTACCCCCTTACATAAAATCGTTTCCGTACAGTGCCTCGTAGGCGGTGCTGCCAAAGCTGCGCGGCGCAAACACCACGGCGCTGCGCCCCAGCCCCAGCACGCCGTTTTCGGTGATCAGCCCAATGCCCTGCACTGCAAAGCCGGGCAGCAGGCTCTTTTCTGCCGCCGTGCCGCAGGGCACCAACCGCAGCCGCGTGCCGGGCGGCGGGTCGGCCCGGGTGCCCCCGGCAAACCACTGGTCCAAAAAGGTGTTGACCGCGTCCGGCAGACGGGCCTTCGCATCCGGGTAGCTGACGACGAGCACCGGCAGGCAGGTGACGGGGTCGTGCAGATGACAGCCGGTGTCAAGCGCCGCGCGCAGCCGGACGGGCTGGCCGCAGAGCTCCAGCTCCAGCCCTGCGGTTTTGGTGGGTGCCTCCCGCCGGGTGAAAAGCCGCAGGCCCAGTTCTACCGCTGCGCAGCAGGCCCCGGACAGTGCCAACAGCAGTAGCGGCGAAACACGCAGGTAGACCGTCAAATTTGCCGTATCCGCCACGCGGGTGCCGGTGCGCAGGATGACGAGAAGGACCGCCCCCGCCAGCGCAATGTTCAGCGCCGCGTACCAGCAGGCCGCCGTCACCAGCCGCCGCCTGCTCCGCCAGCCGAACGTTGCCGCCGTGATGCCCAGCGCCGTAGCGGCCTTGTACGCGACCTGCACGGGGTACGGCTGCTCGGGCGCGAACAAAATCAGTGCCGAGAGCGCCGCCAGTGCGCTGCCCGCCAGCATCCGGGCAAACGGCGCACGCTGGCCGCTCAGCGCCCCCGCCGCCAGCAGCAGAAGGTACGCCGTCAGGAAATTCGTCAGCAGCAGTACATCGAGATACACCACCGTTTTGATACGCCCACCTCCCCTTTTTGCCGCCATGCTACCACTATATGCGCCGGTTGGAGAGAAAATCCGCGGACGGTGGGATGTGCGAAAAGCTGACAAGATGAATGCCTTCCCCACGGGGGAGCCAAACCAAACAAAAACGCCCCGCTGCAAATCACAGCGGGGCGTGAAATGTTATTTATGCGATTTTACTTGGATGCGCAGGCGGAGCAGCTGGCGCAGGAAGCGCAATCGGGGTGCTCCTCGGCCCAGATGCGGTCAGCGGACGGAGTCCACTGGTCAGCGTAGGGGCGGCAGCGGCGGAAAACATCGTCCGTAGATTCCGGCTGCTGCATATCGGTGCTGTGGGCGCCGGAACGCTTGACCATCTCACCCAGCAGCTCGGGGTTCTCGAGCATCGGGCAGGGGCGCAGGTGGTTGTGGTTGAAGGGCTGACCCTTGCGGTATTCCAGGAATAGCGGCTGCTGCAGGCACTCCAGCAGGCTCTTGTCGTGGATGTTCGCGTTGGAGTAGTGGATAAAGACGCAGGGCTCAACGTCGCCCGCCGGGTTGATGTGGGCATACTGGCGGCCGCCGGCAATGCAGCCGTCGATGTACTCGCCGTCGTTCTGGAAGTCGATGCAGAAAATCGGCTTGCCGCCGGTGTAGCCGCGGATCTCTCGCACGCGGTGGATCATATACTCGCGCTGCTCGGCGTTCAGCATCAGGTCAACGTTTGCACCGTCACCGATGGGCATATAGTGGAAGTACCAGTTGAAGCGTACACCGTGGCTGATGAGCATATCCATGAACTCATCACTCGTGACGGCCTTGTAGTTGGCGCTGGTGTAGCAGATGGAGGTGCCGAACAGCAGGCCGTTCTCCTTCATCAGGTCCATGGCGTGCATGACGCGGTCATAGACGCCCTCGCCGCGGCGGTCATCGGTGGCATCGCCGATGCCCTCGATGGAGATGAAGAAGGCCATGTTGCCGACTTCCTTGACGCGATCACAGAAAGCCTGGTCGATCAGCGTACCGTTGGTGAACAGGTGGAACACGGAGTTCTGGTGCTTGGCAGCCAGCTTGAGCAGATCCTCCTTGCGGCAGGTCGGCTCGCCGCCGGTGCACATGTACCAGTGGATGCCCAGCGCCTCGCCTTCCGTGACGATGCGATCCATATCCTCAAAGCTCAGGTTCAGGCGGTTGCCGTACTCGGCAGCCCAACAGCCCTTGCAGTGCAGGTTGCAGGCGGAGGTCGGGTCGAACAGCAGGATCCACGGCATGTTGCAGTCATACTTCCTGCGCAGCTCCATGACGTAGTTATAGCCCGCGAACATACCCTCATACACAAGGTTCAGGGTGTTCATCTTGAGGATGTGGGGGTCGATCTCGTTGATAGCCTTGTAGGCGTACTCCATCCACTTGCTGCCGGGGTCGGACACAAAGGCGCGAACTTTGTCCCAGTCGGCATCGGGGTAACGGTGGGCCAGCAGAGGCTGGGCCAGGTTGACAAGCTTGACGGCCTGCTCGGCCATATTTTCAGGGCCTTTGCCGCGCACGGCCTTGATGGCAGAATCAATGGCAGCGCTGAATGCAGCGCGCTGAGCGGCATGAACCACTTTATTCATCGGCATGATAGATTGCTCTCCTTTTTCTCTCCGTTTGGGACACTCATTTGGTATGGCACTATTTTATGCTTATTTTCGGCTTAGTGTACATAGACAAAAGCCGTGGAATGTTCAACTTGACAGCCCGGAAACCCTGCTGCTGCGGGCAAAACCAAACACTCCGCGCAAATTGTCATACAACATCTGCGTGGTCTTGCCTTTTGTTCTTCTTTTGTTCTTCCCACAAAGCATTGCACTTTATGTCGAATTTGTGTTATAATGCAGGTATGTAATTTTACCACCTACCGTACAGGAGGATTGCTATGCCTCGTTCCAATCAAACCAAGCAGCTGCTGGCCCAGAGTCTGCAGGAGCTGATGGCCACGACTCCGCTGGAGAAAATTTCTGTCAACGACATTGTCGATCACGCCAATGTGGGCCGCAACACCTTCTATTACCATTTTGAGGATAAGTACGATCTGGTAAACTGGTATTTCCAGAGCGGCATCACCCGGTTTCTGGTGGAGCTCAGCGCCTATTCCAGCTGGAATGCCCTGCTGGCGGCGCTGGAGACCTATTTTCTGGAAAACAAGGTGTTCTACTGCAATGCCCTTGCCTATAACGGGCAGAACAGCCTGCAGCAATATATGTTCGATTATCTGCGCTCCATCTTTGAGCAGAACGTGCGGGAGCTGAGCCCCGATGCCAGCGCCGAGGATACCCGCAAGATCGGGCAGTTCTTTGCCGGTGCGATGATGGGTATCCTAATTCCGTGGGTGCTCAGCGGCATGAAGAGCAACGCCCTGTCCAACATGTCGGAGCTGTCGATCCCGGTGTTCAACCACGAGATCATGCAGAAGCTGCTGCGCGGCGATCCGCAATAAACGCAAAAATAAACCGACCCCGTATCCGATCATAGCATCGGTACGGGGTCGGTTTTTGTCATTTTATGCGGCAGTACTTGCCTCCCTCGGCGAGGGAGGCAGCCCGAAGGGCCGGAGGGAGCGAATTTTGCCATAACCCGAAGTATTTCGAGCTGGCGTAAGGTTCTCTCCCCCACCCGCTGCGGCGGGAGCCCCCTCGCAGAGGGGGCCAAGAAGTCAGCCCAACTGCAAAGGGAAGGTGCTGCCCTCCGGCAGGACGCTGCCGAAGGTCATATACTCCGAAATACGGTTGTTCAGATAGCGCACATCGCCGTCCCAGTCGAGCAGCAGCACGGGCTTGCCGGTCTCAAGGCGTCCGTTCACGATGCTGCGGCGCAGCTTCCGGGCGGTTTCGTCCGATGTGCCGGGCTTGCGGGCACACATGCAGCAAAGCGTCTCCTGCGCCATGCTCTCGAGCCAGTCGTCCTGCATGACCTCGCCCGCGGTCTCGTCATCGATGAGAACCGTCAGCACATAGAACATCTTTTGGGCTTTCAGGCGGCGGGCGGCGCGGCAGACCTCGGGGGTCAGCTCCGGCGTCTGCAGCAGCGGCATGACCACCAGATTGCGGCATGCCGCAAGCGTCTTGACGCAGTCCTCGGTCAGTGCGGACGGGTCAGCCAGCAGACCGAAGGCGCTCTGCGGGTTGGCCTTAGCCAGCAGCACGACCTGCGCGGGGTCGGTATCCGTCGCATCCAGCAGCCAGACAAAGCTGCCGTGCCTGGCGGCCTTTGGCACCAGCTCGCTCAGGCGCTCGTCGCCGCAGCGGGCCGCCGTGATCCAGGCAATGGGCTGACCTTCGAGGTCAGCCTGCTTTTTCAGCTCACTGGCACCGTAAATCAACCCGCCAAAGCCCATATTGACGCCGACGGTGCAGATGCGATCCTCATCCACGGAATCCAACAGACGGTGGATAAGGCTGTAATAGCAGCTGTCCGTGCGCTGCAGAGCCTTCTGCGCGTAGGCAAAAAAGTCCTTCTGCTGTTGATTTTTAGCCAGTGTGGCACACATATCCACATAGTTGCGCAGCTGGCGGAAGCCGCCGCGGCGGATGTCCCCCACAGCGCGGTGTGCCAGCGTCATGGTAAAGCTGCGTGTGCTGTTGTAATCCATAGCCAAAGCGTTCACTCGCTCTCTTGTTAATTTAGTATTGAAATGATTATCATAATACTGTTAGCATAGCAAACGCGGTGAACGATTGCCATAGACAAAACACGCGGATTGTTTTGATTTTCACTTTAATTCCACAACGGTCACGCCGGCCTCGCCCTCGCCGTAGCGGCCCAGACGGAAGCTCTTGACGGCCTTGTGGGTGCGCAGATGCTTCTGGATGGCCGTGCGCAGCGCGCCGGTGCCGTTGCCGTGGATGATATAGAGCGTGGACTGCCCGCGCAGCATACCACTGTCCAGGAACTTGTCCACCTCGTTCAGGGCCTCGTCCACGGTGTAGCCCAGCAGGTTCAGCTCCATACTGGTCTTGCGGCTCTTGTCGAGCTGCACGCGGGTCGAGCGGCGCGGTTCGGTCGGCTTGCGCTTCTCCATCTTATCGGGCGCGCGCAGGTTCGTCAGCGGCACCTTCGTTTTCATGATGCCGGCGCGTACCTCGACCATGCCGTTGCGGTCAGGCCGTGCGGTGACAGTGGCCGTCTGGCCAAGGTCTGCGATAACGACCTCCTGCCCGATTTGTACCTCCTTCAAAGGCACAAACTCCTTTACGGGCTGCGGCTTGGCGTCGGTCTTTTTCAGCAGTGTCTCGGTATCCCTGCGGGCAATTTCCCGGGCGCGGACAGCACGCTGGGCAGCGCTGGTCTTTTCATCCTTCTGGATGCGGCGCAGCTCGTCGGTCAGGCTGTAGGCCTCGTTCTGCACCTGCTGCATCAGGTCATGGGCCTGGCGGCGGGCATTTTCGAGTTCTTCCTCACCCTTTTTGATCAGGTCGTCGCGTTTCTTCTCGGCACTTTCCAGCGCGTGTTCCGCCTCATACCGGGCCTGCTCGGCCTCGGCCTGGGCGTCCTTCAGCTGGACCTTCAGGTCATCCAGCTGGGACAGCACGCTGTCGAGGCGCTTATCGTCGTTCGACATGTGATTGCGTGCGGCGTCGATAATTTCCTGCGGGATGCCGAGCTTGGCGCTGATGAGAAAGGCGTTCGATTTGCCCGGCACGCCGACGCTCAATTTATAGGTGGGCATCAGCGTTTCGACGTTGAACTCGCAGCTGGCGTTGACGACGCCGGGCGTTTCCAGCGCGTAGACCTTCAGCTCAGCGTAGTGGGTCGTGGCCATGAGCAGACTGCCCTGACGGCGCAGCCGCTCGAGAATGCTGACGGCCAGCGCCGCGCCCTCGGCAGGGTCGGTGCCCGCGCCCAGCTCGTCAAGCAGGGTCAACGTGGCGTGGCCCGCCAGGTCGAGAATGCCGCTGATGCGCTTCATGTGGCCGGAGAAGGTGGACAGGCTCTGCTCAATGCTCTGCTCGTCGCCGATGTCCACAAGGTACTCGTCAAAATGGCAGACGATGCTGCTTTCGTGCGCGGGGATCAGGAAGCCGTACTGGGCCATCGCGTTGAGAAGGCCCGCAGTTTTGAGCGAAACGGTCTTGCCGCCGGTGTTCGGGCCGGTGATGACGAGGGTGTCGTACTCGCTGCCCAGCTCGATGTCCACAGGCACGACCTTTTTCTTGTCGATGAGCGGGTGGCGGGCCTTGTTCAGCTTGAAGTGCACCGTGTCGCTGACGGCGGGCATAAAGGCGTTCTGCTCCACAGCCAGCCGGGCCTTTGCCAGCAGCAGGTCGATTTTGAGCATCGCGTCATAGCTGTAGGTGAACTGCGGCTCCAGCGAGCCGACCTGCGTCGAAAACGAGGTCAGGATGCGGGTGATCTCCTCCTGCTCCTGCGCACGCAGCTGCATGATGCGGGCGTTGGCCTCGACGACGGCGGTAGGCTCTACAAAGACCGTTGCGCCGGTGGACGAGACGTCATGGATGACGCCGCCGACCTCACCGCGGTACTCGGCGCGGACGGGCACGACGTAGCGACCATTGCGCAGGGAAACGACGGCATCCTGCAAAAATTTATTGGTGGTGGAGTTGCGGATGATGTTATCGAGCTTGGTGCGGATGGAATCCTCGGTCTGGCGGATTTTGCGGCGCAGATCGTGGAGGGTCACACTGGCAGTGTCGGCCATCTCCTCGGGAGAAATAATGCTCTCCGAAATCTGCTTTTCCAGCACCGGCTGCGGGGCCAGCGCAAAAAACAGGTCGTCGGTGGGCAGCATCTCATGCTCGCTCAGGCCGTACCACTGGGACAGGCCCGAGAAATTGCGCAGGGTCGCGGCAATTTCCAGCAGCTCACCCATCGATAGGATGCCCCCCTTGCGGGCGTGGGCAACGATGCGGCGCACCTCGCGCACGCTACCGAAGCGGGGACTGCCGTTCTTGATGAGCAGCGCGTTGATGGCGTTGGTCTGGGTCAGGTCGTAGCGCTCATCCTCAATCGTGGGGGCCGGCTCCAACGCCTGCATCATTTCTTTCGTTTCCTGGCAGGCGCAGAGCTGTACAGCGCGGTTCAGGACCTTGTCCAGCTCCAGTGTTGTTTTATAGGCGGTATCCATAACAGGGTTTAGGTCTCCTTATTCAAGTACAGATTTGAGAAAATCCAGGCTTTTCAGCCCATGCTCCAGATGCGCCAGCGTGTACTGCTCGCTGGTGCGGGAAAGCTCCTGTAAGCTCTCGGGCGAGATTTTGAACCCGAACAGCTTTTTATCCTCGGCCAGGCAGATATGGCGCAGGGCGTACAGTGCGCCGTTGTCCAGATTCGTGATATGGTGCGCTTTTTCGGCACAGTCGGCGCAGAGCAGACGGCCCTCGACAGGGTCAAGGTAAAACTCTCCCCCGTCGTATTTACCGCAGCCCGCGCAGGCCAGCACGTCCGGCATATAGCCCGCCAGCGTCAGGGCGCGCAGCTCATAGATGGCTTTGAGCTGCGCGCAGGGATAGTGGCGCTCACTGATCATATACAGGCAGTTGAGAAGCAGGCGCAGCTGGGCGTCGGCCTCGGGCGGCGCGGGGGAAAGCTCCGCCGCGATCTCCGCCATGTAGCTGGCCAGAGCCATCCCCTCAATGGACGCAGAGATGCCGTGGAACACCTTTTTGACCTGCGCAGTGTCCACAAAATAGTGGCTGCGCCCGCTGGTGAGCGTGAATTCCGAGTAGCAGAACAGCCCTGTTGCACTGAACAGGGCGCTCTTCATCCGCAGACTGCCGCGGGCCGACGCCGACACCACGCCGAGGTCAGGCGTCAGGATCGTCAGGATCCGGTCTGCCTCGCCCACCTTGACCTGCCGCAGCACAAGGCCCGTTGTTGCCACCTGCATATACGTCCTCCCGTGCTGTGTTTTGTTGATTTTTGTACGTCAGATAGTCGTAAATGCTGCCTGTCTGCGCAAAGCGCCGCCAGTCGTCCGCCGTTTTGTCCATGCCGTTCACCCCCATGGCTACAGTGTAGCAGAGGGGGCGCGGGGATGTTGGCGGAATGGGGAATAAAATAAATTTGCGGTTGCTGTAGGGGCCGGACATGTCCGGCCCGCGGCCTTACGGATAATGCTCTATAACGGGTAGGCTGCGGGCGGGGCATGCCCCGCCCCTACGACGTGCAGCATCGTTACGGCTTCGCAAATCCCAGCGAGTTCAGCTGCAGTTCGTTATCGCGCCAGTCCTCGCGGACCTTGACCCAGCATTGGAGATTGACCTTGACGCCGAGCAGTTCCTCAATGTCCATGCGGGCGGCGGAGGCAATTTTTTTCAGCATCTGGCCGCCCTTGCCGATGATCATGCCCTTATGGCTCTTGCGCTCACAGTAGATGTCCACGTCAATGTCGATGAGATCCTTGTCGGGGCGCTCTTTAAACCGCTCGACAACGACGGCGATGCCGTGGGGCACCTCCTCACGCAGGAAAAGCAGTGCCTTCTCGCGCACAAGCTCTGCGACAAGCTCCTTCTCTGGCATATCGGTGAAGGCGTCATCATCGAAATAGTGCGGGCCCTCGTTGCCGTAGGGCTTGAGCATGGCAAACAGTTCATCGCAACCCGTGCCGTCCTTAGCCGAGATCGTGACGATGTGGTCAAAGCAGCCGAACTCCTCCAGCTGCTTCTTGCGGGCTTCCAGCGCGGCAAAGTTATCCAGCAGGTCCACCTTGTTGATAACGGCAATGGCCGGGCCGCCCTTTTGCAGCGCCTTGACCATCGTCAGCTCGGCGTCGGTGAACTCCCCTGCCGGTTCAAACAGCATCATCGTCACATCGACGTCCTTCAGGCTGGCGGCGGCGGTCTGGGTCATGCGGGCGTCCAGCTTGTTGCGGGCGGCGTGGATGCCGGGGGTGTCCATCAGCACATATTGCACGGGGCCCTTGGTGATGACGCCGGTAATGCGGCTGCGGGTCGTCTGGGGCTTTTTGGTCACAATAGCGACCTTTTCGCCCACAAGGTAGTTCGTCAGGCTGGATTTGCCCACGTTGGGGCGGCCCACCAGCGCCACAAAGACGCTGGACGGCATTTCAGGAATCGGTTTTGCCATTCGGTTGTTTGCCTTTCTCTGTTGAGTTGGAAGAACGGAAAATGAATTTGCAGAAGAGGACCAGCGTCAGCACCAGCCACGCCGGGCGTGTGGGGCGCAGCGTAAAGTTAGCCCACAGCGTGCCCAGCCGCGGCCAGAACACGCAGAGGGCCACGATCAGCGTTCCCACCGCCATGACGAGCACCGCACCTGCCGCCATATCCTTGGCTGCGCCTGCGGTCCACCAGTGGGTGGTATCGGGCTTGTCCACCGCGCGCTCAATTGCGGAGTTGACAAGCTCCAGCGCCAGCACCGCCGCCACACAGAGCGCGATCAGAGCTGTTTCCACCGCAGGCAGCTGCGCCCAGTAGGCTGCCACAAAGGCATAGAGCGCCGCACACAGATGAAAGCGGAAATTGCGCTCTTCCCGTATGGCGGCGCGTATGCCGTTGTAGGCATAGACAAAGCCCCGCGCAAAGCGGGTCAGCTGCTCAAATTTCATCGCTGGTATAGGAAACAGTGCGCGGCAGGCCGAGCTGGATGAGCACAGCCTCCTCCTTCTCGCGCATACGCACGGCCTCCAGGCCGCCGGCTTCGTGGTCGTAGCCCAGCAGGTGCAGCATGGAATGCACCGTCAGATACGCGACCTCACGCTGCAAAGAATGGCCGTACAGCTCGGCCTGCTCCATGGCGCGCTCCATCGAGATAACGATGTCGCCCAGCAGCTTGCAGCCGTTGTCCTCGTCAATGTCATACTCGCCGTTTTCACCGAGTGGGAAGCTCAGAACGTCGGTGGCGGAATCCTTGTCGCGGTACTCCTTGTTCAGCTCGTGGATGCGGTTGTTATCCACGAAGGTCACGCTGATCTCCGCCGGACCGTCAAAATGCTCGAAATCCAGCACCGCGTTGCAGCTGCGGCGGATCAGGATGCGCAGCCCGGAAGGGACCTTGACCACGTTTTGATCGTTCGTAATCAACACCTTATTGGACACGTTAATCGACCTCCATTGTTTGTTTATGGTTGTGGCTGCCGGGAGCCTTCTCCTCGGCGGCCTTTTCATACGCTTTTACGATCTGCTGCACCAGGCGGTGGCGCACGACGTCCTTCTCGGTCAGGCGAACCTGCGCGATGCCCTCGACGTCCCGTAGGACATGCAGGGCATCAATGAGGCCGCTGCGCACCTTATCCGGCAGGTCGATCTGGGTCACGTCGCCGGTGACCACGACCTTGCTGCCGACGCCCATGCGCGTCAGGAACATCTTCATCTGCTCGGGCGTGGTGTTCTGCGCCTCGTCCAGGATGATGAAGGCATCATCCAGCGTGCGCCCGCGCATATAGGCGAGCGGTGCGACCTCGATGACCTGCTTTTCAAACAGCTTCTGGAACGTCTCGGCCCCCAGCAGATCAAACAGTCCGTCGTAGAGCGGGCGCAGATACGGATCAACCTTGTTTTGCAGGTCGCCCGGCAGAAAGCCGAGCTTCTCCCCCGCCTCGACGGCGGGGCGGGTCAGGATGATGCGGCTGACATCCTTGGACTTGAACGCCTTGACCGCCATTGCCACAGCCAGATACGTCTTGCCGGTGCCCGCAGGCCCGACGCCGAACGTAATGGCATTTTTGCGGATGGCGGCGAGATATTCCTTCTGGCCCAGCGTCTTGGGGTGGATGGGACGGCCCTTGGCCGTGACTGCGACGAAATCGTCGGTCAGCTCCCGCAGGCGCTTTTCCTCGCCCCCGTGGGCCAGGCTGATGCAGTAGCGCACGGTCTGCTCCTCCAGCGGGGTGTGGTTTTCCATCAGGGTGACCATGCCGTCCACGGCGCGGGCGGCGGCGTCCACATCCTTCTGCTCACCGGTAAAGCGCAGCACCGAGCCGCGGCAGACCGCCGTGACGTGGAATTCCTTTTCCAGCAGGTGGATATTCTGGTCGCCGCTGCCAAAGATAGCTGCTGCCAGTTCAATGCTGTCCAGTTCCAAAGATCGTTCTGCCAAATTTTCATCCTCCCGGTTCCATGGTGTAGCAAATAGCTATACATTTAGATTATATCACAGTTTTTCGCAAAAGAAACTATGAATATTGCACAAAATTTTATCAGCCATTTCGTCATACTAAGCAAAATGTGTCGAATCATGGCGGTGCGGCGATGTTGGCGGTGAAAATATAGGTCACAGCTGCCGTTTCTGTGCCTTCCTGCGCGGAAATTTCGCGCTGCTCTGCCTCGATGACCGCATCCGGGAACTCAGCCAGCAGCGCGGCGCGGCAGGCGCGCAGGGCCAGTGCGGCGGCGGCAGCCTCGGAATACTGCACCGTGTCCGGCAGCTGCTCCCAGGTCGTCACGCGGCAAAGGCTGGCGGGCAGGGCCAGGCGGCCCAGCTGCACGGGCAGCCAGTCGGTCTGCGTGATGCCGGTCAGCGGGTCCTCCGGCTCGTCTGTATAGCTGCGCCACGGCAGGTGCAGCGTCGTCTGCACGTGGCTGCGGCCCGTGTAGACGGGAGCCTCTGCCGTCAGGGACTGGCGGGCTGTGTAATGCTTTTGTACCCGCGCTATAACGCGCCCGCCGGCGCCCTGCGGCACAGCGTTGCCCTTGCGGTCCAGCCGCTCAGCAGCAGCCAGCAGCTGGCCCCGGGCGACGGTCTGCCCCACCGTCACCGCTGCAAAGCCGCTCTCGATCTCAACAGCGAGTATTTCCCCGTCCGCACTGGCGTACAGGCCCTGCCGGGGCGGCGGCTCCCGCACGGTCTGGGTCTGGGAGGGCGTGCTCTCGATGGCAAGGCAGCCGCCCGTAAAGTTCAGGCTGACCCAGCCGAACACCTCACTGCGGCGCAAAGCCTGTGCCTGCGCGGTCTGCAGCAGCGGCTTTGTCAGGAGCACACCCTCATGAATGCCGCAGTCCGCCAAAAGCCGGCGCATGGCGGGCTGCAGACCGGGGTCCATCGCGCCAAAGTTGATGCACCAGACAAGGCCGCCCAGCGCCCGCACCAGCAGCAAAAACAGCACGGCCCCCGCGGCCAGCCCAGGGCGGCTCTGCAGCAGGCGCTCCGTGTGTTTTCCCGGGCCGCGGCGGGCGGTCACGGCAAGCGTCCAGCCGCCCTCCCGCGCGATTCTCTCCAACCGGCGGCGGTCTGTACCACCAGCTGTGGCCGCATAGCCGTCCCGCTGCCAGCGGACGCGCCGCAGCCGCACGCCCGCCGCAGCGGCACGGTTCAAAAAGCGGTGCGGCTCCGGCCCTGTGACCGAAAAGCGGAGGGTATCCGCTGCCCAGAATTGCAGCCTCATTCCTGCGGCACCTCCCACTTGCTGCGCAGCTCAATGCGCGCGAACCGCCCCGCCGCGATCAATCTTTTGCCCGCGAAGGATTCTATCCGCAGGTCCGCGCCATACAATGTTACCAGGGTGTCCCCCATGTCCAGACAGATGCGCTGCGGCGTGAAGTCCAGCACCCTGCGGCAGCCATCGGTCAGCAGATTGCCGCCGCGCAGCTCCAGCTCCGGCAGACGGTAGAAGTCCGCGGGCGGCGGAGCCGCCAGACGGCGCAGGTCAGGGCGCTCCCGCGGCTTGCGGGGACGCGGCTTTTTCGGTTTCATGGCTGTTCCCTCCCCGCACAAGACTTGTCAGTCCAGTATACGCAGTGAGGTACGCAATATGAACAACGGCAAAAATCGGCAGGGACTTACAGCAGCAGCGCTGGCGTTTGGGGTGCTTGTGCTGGCCGTGCCGGAGGCCGCTACCCGGGGATTTGCCGGGGGCACGGCGCTCTGCCTGCAAAGCGTTTTACCCGCGCTGTTTCCGTTTTTTGTCGTGTGCGAGCTGCTGACCGCTGCCCCGCCGCCCGCCGCCCTGCTGCGGCCCATGCAGCGGGTCTTGGGGCTGGAATCCGCCGAGACCGCACGGGCGCTGCTGCTGTCCTGGGTTGGCGGATATGCAGTGTGTGCGCGGCTGGCCGGGCAGCTGTGCGGGGCGGGGCGCATTACGCGGCGGGATGCTGCACTTTTGCAGGTGCTGGGCTGCTGCTCCGGGCCCGGGTTTGTGATCGGCTGCGTCGGCGGGGCCCTGCTGGGGAATGCACGGCTTGGCGTGGTGCTGTACGCGGCGCAGATCGGGGCGAATTTGGGGGCAGGAGCGGTTTGTCAGCTGCTATCCCACATTGTAGGGGCGAACATTGTTCGCCCGCTGGCTGTTTCCGATGGGAGCGGCCTTTCCGGAAAAGCACAGCCACGCCAACTTGACGGGCGAACAATGTTCGCCTCTACAGACTGCACCCGGGAGGTTTCGGGGCGCAGCAAGGTTCTCTCTCCCACCCGCTGTGGCGGGAGCCTCCTCGCAGAGGGGGCCAAGGGGTTGCCGCAGGCCATATCCTCCGCGGTCACGTCGTCGCTGTCGGTTTGCGGGTGCGTTGTATTCTTCCGCATAGTGGGCGCGGTGCTGCTGGCAGTGCTGCCGCTGCCGCCGACGGCTGTCAGCGCGGCGCTGGAGGTCAGCGCCGGATGCGCGGACTTTGCGGCGCTGGGCGGGGCGGCGGCACTGTACGGCTGCTGCGCCTGCCTGAGCGTGCTCGGTGTCTCGGTCTGGGCGCAGCTGCGGCTGTTTGCCGGGGCGGCGTACCGCCCGCGGCTGCTAGTTTTCAGCCGCGCGGTGCACCTTGTACTTTTGCAGCTGCTCGTCAGGGTGTGTGCGCAGCTGCTGCCCGGCAGCGTTACGGTATGCAGTACACTGGCCGCCCGCGTCCTGCCGGTTTTCCGTCTGCCGCCGGACGCCGCGGCGGCGGGGTTTGTCTTTCTCTGCGCAGCTCTTTACAAGGCCCGGCAAAGTCTTTATAATACTTTATAATAAATGATAGTATATTTTGTGGTTTGAGGGTGAGTCTAATGTTTAAAAAGACCTATTACGGCGCACATATTGCCCCGGCGTGTGCTTATTGCCTGCACGGCTCCACCGCCGCCGACCCCAAAATGATTTTATGCAAGCGCAAGGGCGTTGTGTCGCCCTACTACTGCTGCCGCAAATTCAGCTATGACCCACTGATGCGCATCCCCCGCCGCCAGGTCCTGCCCGAGCTGGACCCGCGGGATTTTACACTGGACGACTGAAAAGGAGAAGTCATGGATCACCCGAAACTCGAAGAATGGAAAACCGTCTGGCGCGAAAGACGCTCCGTCACGATGGTGTATATCCTGCTGCGCATCTCGGTTGTGTTGGTCATGCTGGCACAGATTTTCAACGGCAACTTTGAAAACGTTTTTCTCTGCGTGCTGACGCTTATCCTGTTCATGATGCCCAGCGTCCTGGAAAAAAAGCTGGACATCACCCTGCCGAACACGCTGGAAATTATCATCCTGCTGTTTATCTATGCGGCGGAAATCTTGGGCGAGATTAACGCCTATTACGTTACCTTCCCCTATTGGGATACCGTGCTGCACACCCTGAACGGCTTTTTGTGCGCGGCCGTCGGGTTCTCGCTGCTGGACATTCTGAACCGCCACAGCGAGGCGCGGTTCCACCTGTCGCCGCTGTATCTGGCCATCGTGGCATTCTGCTTTTCCATGACGGTTGGCGTGATCTGGGAATTTTTTGAGTGTACCATGGACCAGCTGTTTTTGCTGGATATGCAAAAGGACACCGTCGTCAACACGATTGGTTCCATCATGCTGGACCCCACGGGTGGCAATACGTCCACTGTGCTGAAAAACATCACCGACGTCATCGTCGTGCAGGCGGACGGCACCCAGACCGCACTGGGGCTGGGCGGGTATCTGGACATTGGTCTGCTGGACACGATGGAGGATTTGTTCGTCAACTTCATCGGTGCGCTCACGTTCTGGATCATCGGCTACTTCTACGTGTGCAGCCGCGGCGAAAACAAGTTTGCCAAACGGTTCATCCCGGTAGCCAACAACAGCACCCGCCCGAAGGATGCACCGTCCGAAGCACCCGAAAAAAACGAAATTGAGTAAGAGGCTCTCTTAAACAGGAGCCGACCTCTCACGCTGCCGTGCGCACTGACCGGCACACGACTCGCAGTAGCTGAGGACGCTGAAGCATCCCGCCGCTGCGAGTCTTTCGTTATGAATACAGGCAAAAAGAAAGCCCCGACGCATCGTGTTTTCAACGATGTATCGGGGCTTTTTACTTGGAGCTAGTGGCCGGACTTGAACCGGCGACCTGCTGATTACGAATCAGCTGCTCTACCAACTGAGCCACACCAGCACGCAGGACAACAATAAATATTATACAGATTTTCCCGGATAAGTCAATACCCTGACGAAAATTTTATTGCTGTCCTGCGGGATGTAGTTTACTCCGCGTCCTCGCAGAAGGCCTTGAAGGTCAGGTAGGCCATGTAAACGTCGGCCTTGGAGACGATCTCAAACGGAGAGTGCATCGAGAGCACGGGTACGCCGATGTCGATGGTGTCGATGTCCTGATTGGCGACATACTTGGCAACCGTGCCGCCGCCGCCCAGGTCGAGCTTGCCCATCTCGCCGATCTGCCACACAACGCTGTTGGCGTCCATCAGACCGGTCAGGTAGCTGACGAGCTCGGCGGAGGCATCGCTCGTGCCGGACTTGCCGCGGGAGCCGGTGTACTTGTAAATGGCCACGCCGCGGCCTGCGTAGGTGCCGTTGTCGGGCTCAAAGGCGTCTGCAAACGTCGGGTCGTAGGCCGCCGTAACGTCAGCAGACAGGCACTTGGCGGCCTTGCAGGCCGTGATGTAGTCCGCCCCCTGCCCTGCGCAGAGCTGCTGCAGGAAGTGGAAGGTGTACATGCTGTTCAGGCCGGTGACGCCGTCGGAGCCGGTCTCCTCCTTGTCGGTCAGGACGCAGACGGAGGTATAGGCGGGGTTCTTGGTCCCGATCTCGGCCATCAGCGCAGGGTAAGCGTCCACGCGGTCATCGTGGCCGTAGGCACCGATCATAGCGCGGTCCAGACCGATGTCGCGGGCCTTGTAGGCAGGCACGACCTCGATCTCGGCGCGGGTGAAGTCGCGCTCGGTGATGCCGTAGGTCTCGTTCAGCATGCCCAGTACGTTGAGCTTTACGCGCTGCTCGGCGTCCTTATCCTCGATGGGCAGGGACGCAATGATGACGTTGAGGTCCTCGGCGGTAATGCCCTCGGCCAGCGTCTTGGCGCTCTGCTTGGCACCCAAATGCGGCAGCAGGTCGGTGATGCAGAACACGGGGTCGTCGTCCTTCTCACCGATGCAGACGTTGACCTTGGTGCCGTCGGCGCGGTAGATGACACCGTGCAAGGCAAGCGGGATGGTGGGCCACTGGTACTTGCGCACGCCGCCGTAGTAGTGGGTGCGCAGGTAGCCGATGTCGGTCTTTTCAAACACGGGCACGGGGCGCAGGTCGAGGCGTGGGGAGTCGATGTGGGCAATGTTCAGGTGGAAGCCCTCCTCGAGGTTCTTCGTGCCGATGGTCGCGGCCAGCACACACTTTTCGCGGTTGATGGTGTAGACCTTGGTGCCGGGGGCGTAGCTCGTGCCGGGCACAAACTTCTGATAGCCGGCGGCGGTCAGCAGCTTTTCGCTGTAGGCCGTGGCCTCGCGCTCGGTCTTGGCGTTGTCCAGGAAGGTCTTGTAGCCCTCGCAGAAGTCCTGCGCGGCGGCAATGGCATCGGGGGCCGCGTCGGCTACCGTTTCATTTTTATAGAGCAGATTTTTCAGTTCCTCGGTGGTTTTCATTTCGAGAATCCTTTCTAAAAATTATTTATAAATCTCCGAGTAGTGCTGATAGCTCTCGGTGATTTTTTTTACGTAGAGCCGCATCTGCGGGTAAGGGTAATGGTCCAGCGTAACGCCGTCCGTTGAGTACGCCTCCTGCCCGAGCAGACCGTCCACGGTGCCCACGCCGCTGTGGTAGGCCGCGGCGGCGGTGGCCAGATGGCCGCTGTAGCGGTCCAGGCAGTAGCTGACAAAGTAGCTGCCGAACCGGATATTCGTCTCGGGGTCGTAGAGGTCGTCGAACGTCAGGCTCTCCTTCGGGGCGATTTTCATCTTGATCCAGTCGAACGTAACCTCGGTGATCTGCATGAGTCCCCTGGCCCCGGCGTCGGAATCTGCGTTCGGATCAAAATTGCTCTCGGTGCGGATGAAGGCGTATAAAATCATCGGGTCTATGCCGTATTTCCCGGCGTAATACTCAACGTACTCTGTGAAGCGCTGCGGGTATTCCCAGTGTTCGATCTTATCGCGGAAGGTGCTGAACAGCAGCGTTCCCGCCAGGGCCAGCACCAGCAGCAGCGCCAGGATCGGTGCTAAAATGCTTCTTTTTCGCTTTTTGGCTTTTGGCATGTTCCCTCCTTCTCCAATCCATTCAAAACGGATCGCAGCTTTTCACGCAGGGCATCCGGCGTGCTGTCGTTGACCAGCTCTGCCGTGGCGGCAGCGCGCAGCGTTTCCAGCGGGGTCTGCGCATCCAGACGGCGGCGGGCCATCTCGGGCGCGATGCCGTCGCGGGCACAGATGCGGGCCACACTCGTCTCATAGGGGGCCGTGACCAGGATCAGTGCGTCGCAGCGCGCCTCAAACGGCGTGCCGACAATGACCGCACCGTCCACAAAGGCAAGGTTTGCCCCGCCCCGCCGGGCCTCGTCCAATGCGGCGTCGATGCGGCGCAGGATCTCCGGCTGGGTGATGTCTGTCAGGGCCGCCGTGCCCTCCGGCGTGGCAAACGCGCGGTCTGCCAGCAGGCGGCGGCGCACCGTGCCGTTTTCGTCGGCAATATCCGCGCCGAACACCTGTTGCAGCTGTGCAATGCAGGGCGAACCGGGCAGCAGCACCTCCCGCGCAACTAAATCTGCATCAATACAAGGATAGCCCTTTTCCCGCAAGAAATTTGTCGCACTGGACTTGCCGCAGCCGCTGCGGCCTGTGATGCCGACTACCTTCATAGCTCGACCACCCGGAACGCCGCGGCGCGGATGAGTCTGTTGTAGACCGCCATCGAGACGCCGTCCTGCTCGGGGCAGCGGGCGTAGACGACCTGTGCACCGTGCTTGTCCAAATCGCGCAGCGCTGTGAACAGGTGGTGTGCCTGGGTCACGCCGTCATGGTTTTTGCCGTACTCGATGAACGGCACGCCCAGCTGTGCGCCCTCCCCGTCAAAGCAGAGCGCCCAGACGCCGGGTTCGGTATGCCGCTTGATAAATTCTTTGTATTTAGCAAAATCGCCGCGCAGGATCGTAACCTGCGCCTTGGGGGCGTAGTGCTTGTACTTCATACCGGGCGAGCGCGCGACCTCGCCGTCCTTGAGCTTTTCAAGGATGGCCGGGCTGACGAGGACCTCCTCGCCCAAAACGGCCTCCATCTGCTCCTTCGTGACGTAGCCGGGGCGCAGGAGCATCGGGTGCTCCCCCGTCACGGCGACGACGGTGGACTCGACACCGACATTGGACTCGCCGCCGTCGAGAATCAGCGGCAGACGGCCATCCATATCGGCCAGCGTGTCAGGCGCATTCGTCGGGCTGGGCTTGCCGGAAAGGTTTGCCGACGGCGCGGCAAACGCGACGCCGCTGGCCTTGATGACCTGCTGCACTACCGGGTGGGACGGCATCCGCACGCCGACGGTGTCAAGGCCCGCGCAGGTCACGTCGCTGACCTCGGGGCCGCGGGGCATGACCATGGTCAGCGGGCCGGGCCAGAAGGCGGCAGCCAGCTTTTTGGCGCGCTCGGGCACCTCGGAGACGATGCCGTTCAGCATCTCCATGCCGCAGATATGCACAATGAGCGGGTTATCCTGCGGGCGGCCCTTCGCTTCAAAAATTTTCTTGACGGCCTCGCCGTTGCGGGCGTCGGCGGCAATGCCGTAGACCGTCTCCGTCGGCAGGGCGACGAGCTCACCCTGCTGCAAAAGCCGGGCGGCCAGTGCCACGCTCTCCGGCGTGATGGGCAAAACATGTGTTTTCATAGCTTCATTTTCCTTCTTCTGTACTGCTTTGCTTCAGTTTTTCTTCCCGGTCTGCCAAAATCAGCGGCTCGACCACGCGGTCCAGGTCGCCGTCCAGCACACCCTGCAAATTACGCAGCGTCAGGCCGATGCGGTGATCGGTCACGCGGTCCTGCGGGAAGTTGTAGGTGCGTATCTTTTCGCTGCGGTCACCGCTGCCGACCTGGCTCTGGCGGCGGGCGTTGTATTCCTCGTCGTAGGCGTCCTGCTTCTGCTGCAAAAGACGGCTGCGCAGGACCTTTAAGGCACGGTCCTTGTTCTCCCGCTGGCTGCGCTGGTCTTGGCATTCCACGACCATACCGGTGGGCAGATGGGTCACGCGGATGGCGGACGACGTCTTGTTGATGTGCTGGCCGCCCGCGCCCGACGAGCGGAATGTGTCAATGCGCAGGTCTTTTGGGTTGATTTCCAGCTCGACCTCCTCGGCCTCGGGCATAACGGCTACGGTGACGGTGGAGGTGTGGATGCGGCCCTGCGTCTCTGTCTCGGGCACGCGCTGGACGCGGTGGACGCCGCTCTCGAATTTCAGGCGGCTGTAGACGTCCGCCCCCTCGACGGAAAAGACGATCTCCTTCACGCCGCCGAGCTCCGTCGGGTTTTCGCTGATTGTCTCGCACTGCCATCCGCGCCTGGCGGCGTACATTGTGTACATGCGCCACAGGCTGTGGGCAAACAGCGCGGCTTCCTCGCCGCCGGCACCGGCGCGAATCTCCAGAATGACGCTTTTTTCGTCATCGGCATCCTTCGGGATGAGCAGCAGACGCAGATTCTCTTCGCTCTGTGCCAGATTCCGGCCAATTTCGCACAGCTCCTGCTGTACCATAGCAGCAAACGCCGGGTCCGACTCTGCGGCCAGCATTTCCTTTGCGTCCGCTTCCTGCTGCTGCAGGTCGGTGTAACGGCGGTATTCTTCGATCAGGGGGGTAAGCTCTTTGTAATCACGCATCATCCGCGCGTACTCGTCGGCGTTGGCCGCCGCATCGGGCGTGGACATTCTGTGGGCCAGCTCCTCATAGCGGCGCTCGACCTCGTAGAGTTCGGTAAAGTTCTGCATAGGTTCTCCTTTGGCTGTAGGGGTCGGCGTCCCCGACGACCCGGGCGCTTTGCGGCTGCCGTTGCGTTCCGCGGGCGAGCAATGCTCGCCCCTACAATGGGCAACCCGCGTACTTATGCAAAACCCCGCTACTGCTCCCCCGCGCGCAGAACTTTTTTGATGTTGCGCTCGATCTTGGCACGCGGCAGCATGATCTCATGCCCGCAGCCCTGGCATTTGATCTTGAAATCCATGCCTACGCGCAGTACATCGAAACGGTTCGCACCGCAGGGGTGCGGCTTCTTGGTCTGGATGACGTCCCCGACCTGTACGTCCATACGGCACACCGCCTTTCTTTCAAAAATATCATTCTTATTATAGTACAGCCTGTGTTGTTTTGCAAATCTCCCGCATAAAAGTTTAGTAAGTAATCGCAAACCCACCACAAATCTTATAAGAAATGAGGAACCGAAAATGTTGGAATATCGAGCCGAAGGCCTTTGCCGCAATGCGAACCACCTGAGCCGCGAGGAGCTGAGCCGCTGCATGGCCAGCGGCGAGGTGCTGCAAAGCACAGCCCTGGCCTACGACACCGGGCACCGCCTGCGGTTTGAGCTGGGCGGGCTGCGCGGCATCATGCCGTTTGCGGACTGTGTGGACGCCGCGCCCGGCGAGACCGTCAAGGACATTGCCGTGCTGACCCGGGTGGGCCGCCCGACCTGCTTTGTCATCATGGGCACCGAGTTTGACGATAACGGCGAGGAATACTACCTGCTCTCCCGCGCCGAGGCACAGCGCCGCTGCCGGGCACAGTACCTTGACACGCTGGAGGCCGGCAGCGTCATCCCCTGCACCGTGACCCACATTGAGAATTTCGGCGCGTTCTGCGACATCGGCTGCGGCATTGCGGCGCTGCTGCCCATCGACTGCCTGTCGGTCAGCCGCATTGCCTCGCCCGCGGACCGGGTGCAGGTCGGCCAGCAGCTTTTGTGTGCCATCAAGAACCGCGACGTGCAGGGACGCATTGTGCTGACGCTGCGCGAGCTGCTGGGCACCTGGAGCGAGAACGCAGCCTGCTTTGCCGCCGGGGAGACCGTCGTCGGAATTGTGCGCAGCGTCGAGGAATACGGCGTCTTTATTGAGATCGCACCGAACCTGGCGGGGCTGGCGGAGGCGGACTCCACACTGCGCCCCGGGCAGGCCGTGAGCGTGTACATCAAGAACATCCTGCCCGATAAAATGAAGATCAAGCTGGTCGTGGTCAACAAGAATTTGGGCCAGCCCCTGCGGTTTGAGCCGCACTATTTCGTGACCCGCGGGCGGCTCAAGCGGTGGACCTACTCCACACCGCAGAGCCGCAAGCAGATCGAAACGGTATTTTGATTTTGGCGTCCGATTTTTGTCACTTTTGGATTTTGCCATCTTGCCACGGCCCGCCGCGGCGTGTATAATATGAGATAGATGAAATTTTGTCGAGGAAGTGGTTACGATGGCAGAGGCATTCACCGCCGGGGTGCGCCCGGGCGGCCTTACAGACGATACGCAGATCCGTATGTTGCTCTGCTACCTTGTCAAAGTGGCAGGCCCCGTAAAGCGCGAAACGATGCAGGGTGCGCTTTTGCAGGAACAGCTTGTCAATTATTTTGAGTTTGCCGACGCCCTGGCCGAGGTCGAAAAGCAGCAGCTTGTCACCGTGGACGAGGACGGGCGGTATACCATTACACGCCGCGGCACCACCGTGGCGGACACGCTGGCCTACGACCTGCCCCGCACCGTGCGGGAGAGCGCGATCCGCGCCGTCATGCAGATCCGCAGCTGGCGGCACCGCGCCGCGTCGAACCGCGCCGTTGTGCAGGAGAAGGACGGCCAGTTCAGCGTGGTCTGCTCGATTGCCGACATGGGCAGCGATGTGTTCCGCATGGAACTGGCCATGCCGGATAAGCTGACCGCTGAGATGATCAAGAACAACTTTATTGCGCACGGCAGTGATATTTTCCCGAAGCTGCTGAACGCCCTTACCCAGCCCGGCAGCGAGGATGACCGCCCCCCGGCAGGGCTGATGTAAGCCTTTTTCCCTGTGCTCTCCATGAGCACGGGGATTTTTTTGTGCCATTCCCCTTGACAACCGTGTATAGTGTGTATATACTGTAAATATCGGATATGTACAGTTCGACTACAAGGAGCTTCTGACAATGCAGATTTATCTTTCCAACTCCGGGCAGGAGCCGATCTACGCGCAGATCACGCGGCAGATCAAGCAGCAGATCCTGTCCGGCGCGCGCTGCGCCCGGCGACGCACTGCCCAGCATCCGGCTTTTGGCCAGGGGAGCTGCGCATCAGCGTCATCACAACGAAGCGCGCGTATGAGGATCTGGAGCGCGACGGCTTTATCCTGACCCAGCAGGGCCGGGGCAGCTTTGTCGCCGAGCAGAACCCCGCCCTGCTGCGCGAGGAGCATTTAAAAAAGGTCGAGGACTGCCTGCAGGGTGCGGTGGACGCCGCGCGGCTGGGTGGCATCGGCTATGACGAGGTTGCAGAGACGCTGCGCCTTTTGTGGGAGGGCTGACCTATGGCAGCAAGCACCGCCGCTTTACGCGGCATCACGAAGCAGTACAAAGACTTTACCCTTGGGCCGGTTGATATGACCGTGCCCGCGGGCAGCATCGTCGGGCTGATTGGCGAGAACGGCGCAGGCAAGACGACGCTTTTGAAAATCCTCTGCGGCGTCAACCGGGCGGATGACGGCACGGTTGACCTGCTGGGCGGCTCCCCTGCCGATGCCGCCACTCGCGCTAAGATTGGCGTTGTGTTTGAGGATGCCTTTCTACGGGAGCTTCACCGCCGCGCAGGTCGCGCGCAGTCTGGCCGGAATGTACGGTGCGCGGTGGAATGCGGACAGCTTTTCCGCCTATCTGCGCCGCTTTGGTCTTGACGCAGGCAAAAAGCTCAAAGAGTACAGCCGCGGCATGCGGTTAAAACTGAGCCTGGCTGCGGCGCTGGCCCATGACCCCGAGCTGCTGGTGCTGGACGAAGCCACCGCCGGTCTTGACCCGGTGGTGCGCGGTGAGCTGCTGGACCTGTTTTTGGAGTTCATCCAGGACGAGCGGCACAGCATTGTCATGAGCAGCCACATCACGGCGGACCTTGAGCAGATTGCGGATTCCATCGCGTACCTGCACAACGGGCAGCTGCTGTTTCAGGAGAACAAGGATGACCTTTTGCAGGAATACGGCGTGCTGCACTGCGGCGAGGATGTACTGACTTCCCTGCCCGCCGGGTTGGTGGTGTTCACCAGGCGCGGGGCCTATGGGTGTGAAAGTCTGGTCAGGGAACGGCGCACCGTGCAGGAGCTTTGCCGGAGGCCGTCTGCGACGCGGCAAGGCTCGATGATATTATGCGATTTTACAGCGGGAGGGATGCACAATGAAAGGGCTTTTGTATAAAGAATGGGCCACCCTGACAAATTCCTACAAACAGACTGTATTTTTTATCGCGTTCCTCTACGGCGGCATCAGCATTCTGACCGGGCAGACCGGGATGGCCTATGCATTGCTCGTTGTATTTTCCATTCTGATCACCTCCACGATTTCGTTTGACGAGAACTCCCATTGGGACATCTACGCCCGCACGCTGCCCGTAACACCCGCGCAGCTTGTGGGCAGCAAATACCTGTTTGGGCTGTGCGGGCTGGCGCTGGGCACAGTGTGTACGGTGTTGATCGTGGCGCTGAACAATGTGCTGCCGCCCCTGCTGTTTTGGCACACCGCGTATAAAGTACCGCCCCTCGAGTGTTTGGCAGCCCTGCTGGCCTGCGGCAGCATGGCGCTGCTGTTGGTCGCGCTTTTGCTGCCGCTGTCCTATCGCTTCAACAGTGTCAAGGCCCGCAGCTGGTTGTTTCTGATCATCGGTGTGCTCGGCGGTTGTATTGGGCTGGTCGCTTCCGTCTCGCCCGATTTGATGCAGCTGTTCAATGCCTCCGACGAAGTGTTGCTGGCGGGGCTGGTTGCAGCGTTTGTGGGGCTGCTGGCGGTGTATTTTGTAAGCTATAAGGTATGCGTGGGGATTTATAAGCGGAAGGAATACTGAGTTCCTGCCGCAATGTGCCCGGGCGGATATAGAATCCGCCCCTACGTGTGTGTGCGGCTCCCCTGCGGGCGAGCAATGCTCGCACCTACAAGGGAGGCTCTATAGCAAAAAATCCTGTGCCCTTTTGCGGACACAGGATTTTTTAATATGCATTTATTCGCAGCCCAGATATGCTTTGCGGACCTCGATGTTGTTGGCGAGCTCAGTGGCCTCGCCCTCCATCTTGATCGTGCCGGTCTCCAGAACATAAGCGCGGTTGGCGATCTCCAAGGCCATCTTTGCGTTCTGCTCCACCAGCAGCACGGTCACGCCGTTGCGGTTGACCTGGCGGATGATCTTGAAGATTTCCTTGACCAGCAGCGGGGACAGGCCCATGGACGGCTCGTCCAGCAGCAGCATTTTGGGCTTGCACATCAGCGCGCGGCCCATGGCCAGCATCTGCTGCTCGCCGCCGGAGAGCGTACCGGCGGGCTGGTTGCGGCGCTCCTTCAGACGCGGCAGCAGGTCAAAGACCATGTCGAAGTCATTCTGGATGGCCTCCTTGCCGTCGCGGCGTGTGTACGCGCCCATCTGCAGGTTCTGCTGCACGGTCAGGCCACTGAATACGCGGCGGCCCTCCGGCACCTGCGCCAGGCCCAGGCGGATGATCTTGTGCGCCTCCATCTTGCTGATGGTCTGGCCGCAGTAGTCGATCTCGCCGCTCTGCAGCTTCAGCAGACCGGAGATCGCGTGCATCGTCGTGGTCTTGCCCGCGCCGTTCGCACCGATCAGGGTGACGATCTCGCCCTCATTGACATGGAACGAAACGTCCTTGATGGCGTGGATCGAGCCATAGTAAACATTGATATTTTTGACAGAAAGCATCTCGCCCATCGTCAGTCACCTCCCAGATATGCCGCAATGACCTTCGGGTTGTTGCGGATGGCTTTGCCGTCGCCGCGGGCAATCACACGGCCATAGTCCAGCACGGTGATCTCCTCGCAGATACCCATAACGAAGTTCATATCATGCTCTATGAGCAGGATGGCAACGCCGAACTGGTCACGCACGCTGTGGATGGTGTTCATCAGTTCTTCGGTTTCGTTGGGGTTCATACCGGCTGCGGGCTCGTCCAGCAGCAGCAGTTTCGGGTTGGTAGCCAGGGCGCGGGCAATTTCCAGCTTGCGCTGCTTGCCGTAGGGCAGCTGGCTGGCCTTGTAGTCGGCCTCCTTGTCCAGGTCAAAGATTTTGAGCAGCTTCATGGCCTCGCGGTTCATCTCGTGCTCTTTTTCTTTGTAAGCAGGCAGACGCAGGATGCCGGTCCACATATTGTACCTGATCTGGTTGTGCAGACCGACCTTGACGTTATCCAGCACCGTCATATCATTGAACAGGCGGATATTCTGGAAGGTACGTGCAATACCGGACTTGCTGATAAGCTCGGGGTTCTGGCCGGTAATGTCCTTGCCGTCCAGAATGATGTTGCCCTCGGTGGGCTTATAGACGCCGGTCAGCATGTTAAAGACCGTCGTCTTGCCCGCGCCGTTGGGGCCGATTAAGCCGTACAGATGACCCTTTTCAATGGAAAGATCGAGCTGCGCAACGGCCTGCAGGCCGCCGAACGCAATACCCAGGTTACTGACCTCCAGCAGTGCCATTTACGCCACCCCCTTTTTCTCTTTATCTTTGGCACCCTTGCCCTCGGCATCCTCCTTGCGGAAGCGCGCGGTCAGGCGCTTGCGCAGGGCAATCATTTCGGGGCTCTGGTTGAAAATCATGACCACGATCAGCACGATCGCGTAGATCAGCATACGGTAGTCGTTCATGCTGCGCAGCAGTTCAGGCAGAACGGTCAGCACGGCGGCGGCGATGACCGAGCCGCGCAGGTTGCCGATGCCGCCCAGAACAACAAACACCAGAATTAAAATTGAGGTGTTGTAGTCGAACTTCTTCGCGACCAGCGAGGAGTAGTTCAGCGCGTAGAGCACGCCTGCAACGCCCGCAAAGACGGCGGAGGTCACAAACGCCATGAGCTTGTACTTCGTGATGGGGATGCCGACGGAGCGCGCGGCGATCTCGTTATCGCGGATGGCCTTGATGGCGCGGCCCGCGCGGGAGTTGACAAGGTTCAGAATGACCAGCAGCGTAATAATGACCAGCACGATGCCGATGGTGAAGGTGGACGCCTTCTTGATGCCGGTGATGCCCATAGCGCCGTTGATCAGCACCTTGCCGTCTGTCTCCAGGTTCAGGGAGGCGGAATCCTTCAGGGAGAAGTGCAGACCGTGGGAATCCACGCCCAGATAACAGGCGTTCATAACGTTCTTGACGATCTCGCCAAAAGCCAGCGTGACGATGGCCAGGTAGTCGCCGGACAGTCGCAGAACGGGGATGCCGACGAGCACGCCGAACAGACCTGCCACCGCGCCGCCGACCACGAAGGCCAGCAGCAGTGCAAGGGGCTGCGGGGCGTTTTCGGACATGACGACATAGACGAGCGTGCCGGAGAACGCGCCGACGCTCATGAAGCCGGCGTGGCCGAGGCTCAGCTCACCCAGCATACCGACGGTCAGGTTCAGCGAGACCGCCATAATGACATTTAGGCGCAGATGGGCACGAGCTGGCCGGAGAAGGAGTTTGTCAGCGCACCGGCTGCACTCAGAATTTGAATCAGAACATAGAAGCCGACGACAATGCCCAGCGTAATGACGTTGCTTTTGGTGGACTTTTTCATATTTTTCAACATAGCAGCCACCTCAAACCTTCACGTTGACCTTCTTGCCCAGCAGGCCGGTGGGCTTGACAATGAGCACCACGACCAGGACAAGAAATACGATAGCGTCAGACAGCTGGGTGGAGATGTAAGCCTTGCTGAGGTTTTCGATGATACCCAGCAGGATACCGCCCAGGAAAGCACCGGGGATAGAGCCGATGCCGCCAAAAACCGCTGCCACGAACGCCTTGATGCCGGGCATTGCGCCGGTGGTGGGCTGCAGGGTCGGATAGGACGAGCAGAGCAGCGCACCGGCCACAGCGGCCAGCGCAGAGCCGATGGCAAAGGTCAGCGAGATCGTCGCGTTGACGTTGACGCCCATCAGCTGGGCAGCGCCGCGGTCCTCCGACACAGCCAGCATGGCGTGGCCCGCGGGGGTGTTATTGACGAACCAGATCAGCACGACCATGATGACAATGCAGGCAATGATGGTCACGACGGTCTCTGCCGAGATGGTCAGCTGCCCGCCGAACAGACTGATGGGCTTGAGCCCGGAGACAACAGAGGTAAAGCTCTTGGGGTTGGACGTCCAAGCCAGCTGGGCCACCTGCTGCAAAAGGTAGCTGACGCCGATGGCCGTAATCAGGACGGCCAGAGACGGGGCCTCACGCAGCGGGCGGTAGGCGACGCGCTCGATCGTAACGCCCAGAACGGTGCAGACGACCATCGAAAGGACAATGGCCAGCACGGGGTTCATACCCGCAGAGCCAAAGGCAAAGAACACAACATAGCTGCCAATCATGATAACGTCGCCGTGGGCGAAGTTCAACATCTTGGCAATGCCGTAGACCATCGTATAGCCCAGGGCGATCAGCGCGTAAACGCTGCCCAGACTGATACCGTTGATCAGGTAGGATAAAAATTGCATTGCGGAATACACCTCACTCTAACTTTTCCCCTGCTGATCGTTATGCCGCAGGTAAGCAGGAAAATATGAATCCATAGTAGCACAAATCTGCGGGCAAAACAATGGGTTATCCTGTATTTCTGCAAAAAACAAGTGTATTTGTCGAGACCTGCTTCTACCAAACCAAAAAGGGCTGCCGAACCCTATGTCCGGCAGCCCCCATTGGCAACGGAAAATTCAGTTTACGTGCGCCGTACCGGAATTACATAGCAGCGTAAGCGCCGTCCTTGATGACAACAGCCTTAGGAGCCTTGGAAACCGCACCGGAGGCATCCCAGGTCATGCCATCGCCGGTCAGACCGTCAAAGGTCATGCTGGTGAACTGAGCCTTGAGAGCATCGCAGACGTCAGAGGCATCCATGTCGCCGTTGATGCCGCCGGCAACCGCAGCCTGATAGATGGCGTAGACGACATCGTAAGCATCGGCAGCGAACTGGTTCGGGGTGTCACCGTAGGCCTCCTTGTAAGCGGAGACAAAGGCCTGCGTCTTTTCATCCTGGGCGTCTGCAGCGAACGGGGTCAGGAGCATCAGACCCTCGGCCAGAGAGGTGTCAAAGCCCTCAATGGTCAGGATGCCGTCCATACCGTCGCAGCCAAAGAAGGTGGGCTCATAGCCGCTCTTGTTGGCGGCAATCAGGATCTGAGAAGCCTCCTGATAGTAGATGGGCAGGAATACGAGATCAGCACCGGCCTGCTGGCACTTGGCAACCTGCGTGGACAGGTCAGACTTGTTGTCAGCGGTAAATGCCTCAGCGGTAACGATCTCGAGGTTCTTCGCAACAGCCTCGGCCTTGAACTTCTCATAGATACCGGAAGAATAGGCATCGGAGGAGTCATAGATGATGCCGACCTTGGTGCCGAGCTTGTTTTCTGCGATATAATCTGCGGAGGCAACGCCCTGGTTGGGGTCGGTAAAGCAGATCTGGAACACATTGTCGCCGCTCTCGATGACAGCGGGCGCAGAAGCGGAAGGCGTCATCATAAACAGGTTGTCATTGGCGGTCTCGGCGGCAACGGCAATGGACGGGGTGGTGGTGACAGGACCGGCCAGAACCTGCAGGCCCCAGTCTTTCAGGGTGTTGTAGGCGTTGACGCTCTTTTCGGCGTCATGCTCATCGTCCTCGAACTTCCACTCAAAGACATCGCTGCCATTGGCGGCGTTGATCTCCTTGACGGCCAGCTCCTCGGCGTTCTTAACGGCCTGACCGTAGATGGCGGCGCCGCCGGTAACAGGGCCAATGCCGCCGATCTTGATGGGGGTGCCGGTATAAGCGCCGGAGCCCTCACCTGCTGCCTCGGTGGTAGCAGCGGTGGAGGTGGAGGCAGCCTCAGAGGAGGATGCCGTATCGGTGGATGCGGAAGATCCGCAGGCGGCCAGGCTCAGGACCATGGAAGCCGCCAGCACAGAGCTAACGAGTTTTTTCATAATAGTGTTCCCTCCTAGAAATAAAGCAACGGCACATAACGGGTTCGCACAACCCCGTGCCGCTTCATTGACTAAATTATAAGCTTTTGTTTACAAAAATGCAATAAACCAAATCAACAGCGTTTTCTATGCTTTTTGACCGCTTTATGGGGAAGTTTCACAAATTTTGGTTACAAAATATTATCAACTTTACCTATTGACATTTTAGTAAGACTTTTTGGGGTAAAGGGCTTGCAAAATCCGCCATAATTTGTCATAATAGAATGAAACTGAGTTTGTGAAAGGGGCATCATCGCAGATGAAACTTTTGGAGGAACGTATTATGCAGGAAGGCCAGGTTCGTCCCGGCAACGTCCTGAAGGTCGACTGCTTTCTGAACCACCAGTTGGACGTAGACCTGCTGGACAAGGTCGGCGAGGAGTTCTACCGCATCTTCAAGGACGACGGCATCAACAAGATTCTGACCATCGAGGCATCCGGCATCGCCATCGCCTGCATGACCGCGCGGCATTTCAACGTGCCTGTCGTCTTTGCCAAGAAGGCCAAGAGCAAGAACATTGACGGCGAGGTCTACACCTCCACCGTCCATTCCTACACCTATGGCCGTGATTATGACATCACGCTGTCCAAGAAGTTTCTCTCCCCCTCTGACAAGGTGCTGATTCTGGACGACTTCCTCGCCAACGGCAAGGCCATGAAGGGTCTGCTGGATGTCTGCGCGCAGGCAGGTGCGACCGTCGGCGGCATCGGCATCTGCATTGAGAAGGGCTTCCAGCCGGGCGGCGCCGAGCTGCGCGCTGCCGGCTACAAGCTGGCCAGCCTGGCCATCGTCGATACGATGACCGACGACCAGCTGACGTTCCGTGAGCAGTAAGCTTTTCTCTGATTTTACGTATGGCACAAAAAATTCCCGGGCCGTGAAAGTGGCCCGGGAATTTTTATTTCAGATGTTCAGAAGCAGAGATCACTTGCCCAGAGAAGCCAGATAAGCAGCATTCTGCGCAGCCAGCGCGGGCCATGACTGTCTGTTCAGATTTTTCATACGTCTCACCAACCAAAAACCGCCTGCGCGGTGCGCAGGCGGTCAATGCCTTATGTGGTTACATCAGCCCTTGATGGCAGCAGCAACTTCAGCAGCGAAGTCCTCGTTGCGCTTCTCCAGGCCCTCGCCCTTGGTGAAGTGGGTGAAGGCAGCGATCTTGATGTCGCCGCCCAGAGCCTTCGCGGTGTCAGCAACGTACTTCTTGACGTCCATGCCGCCGTCCTTGATGAAGGCCTGGTCGACCAGGCAGGCTTCCTTGTAGAACTTGCCCAGCTTGCCGATGGCCATCTTCTCCTTGATAGCGTCGGGCTTGTTGGCAGTCTTGGGATCGTTGGCCATCTGAGCCAGAACGATCTCCTTCTCCTTGGCCAGAACGTCCTCGGGCACGTCGGACTCGTTCAGGTAGCTGGGGTTAGCAGCAGCGACCTGCATGGCGATGTCCTTGCCGAAGGCAGCGAACTCGGGCTTGGCAGCGACGTCGTCAGAGGTCTCGAACTTGACGATGACGCCGTGGGTGCCGCCGCCATGGACGTAGGCAGCGCAGTGGCCCTCATAGCGGGCAAAGCGGCGAACCTTGATGTTCTCCTTGATGACGAGGATCAGAGCCTTCAGGGCATCGTCAACCGTGCCGTCGCCCATCTTGCAGGCCATCAGGGCCTCAACATCGGCGGGGTTCTCGTCAGCAACGACCTTGGCCAGGTTCTTGGTGAAGTCAACAAACTTGTCGTTCTTGGCGACGAAGTCGGTCTCGGCGTTGACCTCAACGACAACAGCGCAGTTGTCGAAGGAAACGGCATAGACCATGCCCTCGGCGGCGATGCGGCCAGCCTTCTTGTTGGCAGCAGCCAGACCCTGCTCGCGCAGGATCTCGATAGCCTTCTCGAAGTCGCCGTCAGCCTGAGTCAGTGCCTTCTTGCACTCCATCATGCCGCAGTCGGTCTGCTTACGCAGCTCCATAACGTCTTTTGCAGAAATAGCCATAGTGCTCAATGTCCTTTCTGAATTGTAGGGAGTAAATCAATCCTCTTTGGTCTCGGCGGCGGGAGCGTCCTGAACGCCCTGCTTGCCCTCCAGCACAGCGCTGGCCATGGCACCGGAGATCAGCTTGACAGCGCGGATAGCGTCGTCGTTGCCGGGGATGACGTAGTCGATCTCATCGGGATCGCAGTTGGTATCAACGATAGCAACAATGGGGATGTTCAGCTTGCGGGCCTCGGAGACAGCGATGCGCTCCTTGTGGGGGTCAACGATGAACATAGCCTTCGGCAGAGCCTTCATGTTCTTGACGCCGCCCAGGTACTTGTCCAGCTTGGCCATCTCGAGCTCGAGCTTGACGACTTCCTTCTTGGGCAGCAGGTCGAACGTGCCGTCCTCCTGCATGGTCTTGAGCTGCTCCATACGGTCGATGCGCTTACGGATGGTGCGGAAGTTGGTCATCATGCCGCCCAGCCAGCGAGCGTTGACATAGTGCATGCCGCAGCGGGTAGCCTCGTCACGGATGGACTCCTGAGCCTGCTTCTTGGTGCCGACGAACAGGATCTCGCCGCCCTGTGCAGCGGTGTCGCGGACGAAGTTGTAAGCCTCATCGAGCTTCTTCACGGTCTTCTGCAGGTCAATGATGTAGATACCATTGCGCTCGGTGAAGATGTACTTAGCCATCTTGGGGTTCCAGCGGCGGGTCTGGTGGCCGAAGTGGACACCGGCCTCGAGAAGCTGTTTCATAGATACGACTGCCATTGTTTGTTTCCTCCAAAAAATTTAGTTTGTACCCTCCGCACTGCGGGGTTTCTGTTTTCTAACCCTTTCGACGTGTTACCGCAAAAAAGGCACAAAAAAACAGCGCAATGCGTGTGTATTGCCTTAGTATAGTACCATACCCCGGCGCAAATTGCAAGGGGTTTTTGAAAATTTATCGTTGCAGGTGTGTTTTTAACGTGCTATGATACAGGCAGAGACGATACTGTGAAGTGTTTCCAGCGGGAGCGACGGGGGTGCCGGGATGGTCATTTGGATCAGCATTTATTTCATCGGGGTCTTTGTGTGCGGCCTTGTCCAGCTGTACACGCAGCATCTGCGCCTTGTCGGCGTGGACCGCCGCCGCTGGCACCATCCGCCGCCGGAGCGCAGCCCTTACAAGCCCATTGAGGTCTGGTGGATGTTCAGCCGCGGGGAGTTTGCCGCGTTTTTGCTGAACTGCTTTGCCGTGCCCGGGCTTCTGCTGCTCACCTTCCCGCTGGGGTGGTACATCGGCGGCGACGCAGCCAGCCTTATCACGGGGCTTGGCGTACTGTTTTTTGTGCTGTTCATCTCCCCCATTGCCGAGCGTCTGATCGACGGGTTTTGATTTTTCCGCATTCCGCATGTTTAAACTAAAAGAAAAGACCTGTCAGAATCTCTGACAGGTCTTTGTGGTGGAGAATACCGGGATCGAACCGGTGACCTCTTGCATGCCATGCAAGCGCTCTCCCAGCTGAGCTAATCCCCCCCATAGCTGGCGTCGCTTTGAAGCGTTTGTGTTTCGTGCGCTCCTGACGACGCCATTTATTATAGCAAACCGTTTTTCAAATGTCAAGCGGTTTTTTGAAATTATTTTAGGATTTTTTAATCGTTGCTTCTGCGGCCCAGCATACGCAGGATATACAGGAAGATGTTGATGAAATCAAGGTAGAGGTTCAGCGCACCGATGATGGAGGACTTGTGCAGCATGGCCGCGTCGCCGCCGAAGTAGGAGTAGTAGTATTTCAGCATCTGGGTGTCATAGGCGGTCAGGCCCATGAAGATCAGCAGACCGACGGCACAGAGCACAAGGTCCATGATGCCGAAGCCAAAGCCGAACAGGCTGAACAGCCCGCCCACCAGGCTGCAGACGATCAGGGCAACCAGACCGCCCATGAGCTTGGGGCCCCAGCCGGTCAGGTCACGGTTGGTGACGTTGCCGTACACCGCCATAACGCCGAAGTAGACCGCACCGACGAGGAACGCCAAAATCAGGCTGCCGAAGTCATACACGAGGAAGATGGAGCTCAGATTCAGGCCGTTGAGCACCGCGTAGGCGAAGAAGATACCCGTGGCTGTGGACGGCTGCAGCGTCTGCACCCGGGCCGACAGCACGAACACCAGCACCAGCTCCGCGATGGAGGTCAGGATGAACAGGCCCGAGGTGATGAGCGGGTAGATCAGCCCCGTCGTCACTGCGCCGATGCCGACCAGGAACGTGACCAGCAGACCGGCAAACATCCAGCCGAAGGTCTTGGACATAAACTCGGAAAGCGTACCAAAGGGGCTTTCCGCATACGAAATATCAGAATAATTGCGATTCATAGTTGCAATCCCTTTCTCTAGGCAGTATTATAGCGTGTTTTTCACTGTAAATCATCAAGAAATTGTGAAATTTACTTCTTTTTAAAACTATAGTCAGGCAGTGCTTTCTGTGCTATAATAGCAAATAATGCTTTCCGTTTACATTTATATAAAGGGATGTGATTTTTATGACAGCAGCCGAAATCGAGGCCCTGGGCGGTTACTACGGTGCCACCCCGCGCCCCGATGATTTTGAGAGCTTCTGGCAGGCGCGGATGGCCGAGGCTGACGCGGTGCCGCTGCACTACACCGTCACCCAGGCGCAGGAGGTCCCGAGCTGGGACAGCTGCGAGTTTCTGGACCTGTGGTTCACCGGCATGGAGGGCGCACGCCTTTACGCTAAGTTTTTACGCCCGCGCCGGAGCGAGCCGATGCCGCTGGTTCTGCAGTTTCACGGCTACCCCGGCGCATCCCGCAGCTTTGCCGAGCAGGCGTCGTTCGCGGGCATGGGCATGGCGCTGATCGCCATGGACTGCCCCGGTCAGGCCGGCTACAGTGAGGATGTCGGCGGCTTTTTGGGCACCACCGTGTCCGGGCATATCATTGCCGGGCTGGACGGCCCGCCGGAGCGGATGTACTATGTGCGGCTGCACCAGAACATCCGCATCCTCTGCCGCCTGGTGCGGGAGCTGGACGGCATCGACACGAGCCGTGTCTTTGTCAACGGCGGTTCGCAGGGCGGCGGGCTGGGTCTGGCCTGTGCGGCGCTGAACCCGGAGCTTATTGACCGCGCGGCCATCCTCTACCCGTTTTTGAGTGATTTCAAGCTCGTGTGGGACCTTGGCGCGGACGAGATCGCCTATGAGGGGCTGCGCTACTACGCCCGCTGGTTTGACGCCGACGAGCACCAGCAGGATCGGTGGTTCCGCCAGCTGGGCTACATTGACAGCAAAAACTTTGCGCCGATGATCCGCTGCCCGGTGCTGTTCGGCACGGGATTGGATGACGTTATCTGCCCGCCGCAGACCCAGTGCGCCGTGTACAACAATCTGCGCTGCGCCAAGAAGCGGTATCTCTTCCCCGGGTACGGGCATGAGGAGATCCCGGAATTTGACGATATGCTGGACTTTTTCACCAGCAAGGAGGCTGTGCTATGACCATCACCGAGCAAAAGGCATTTTTGCGCAGCTACACCGGGCAGGCGCAGGCCCCCGCTGATTTTGCGCAGCGCTGGCAGGAGACTGCGGCGGCACTGCACCCCGCGGTAAGCTGTGCGCCCGTCGCGTTCGGCAACCCCTGCGGTGTGTATGAGCGGCTGACCGTCACCTTTGACGGGCGCAGCGTCACGGCCCGGGTCATCCGCCCCGCCGCGGGCGGCGTGCATCCGCTGCTGCTGATGTACCACGACCTGAACCGCGGCGTGCGCGGCTGGCACCATATAACGCGGTTTCTGGCGCTGGGCTTCGGCGTTGTCGCGCCGGAGGCCGAGCCGTTCCGGGAGGATTGGAAGGTGCAGCCCGCACAGGCGGCGTTCCGCCAGCGCTATCTCGACGCGCTGGCCGTGGCAAAGGCCGCGCTGGCGCAGCCGTGGGTGGATACAGACCGCGTGTACACGTTTGGCGAAGGCTTCGGCGGCGGACTGGCGCTGCTGGCAGCGTCGCTCTGCCCTGCAGTGTCCCGCTGCGCGGCGCTGAATCCGCTGCCGGGAGATTTTGCCGGCCTTGGTCTGCCCGGATACGACGAGTTGGATGCAGCGAATTTCGCACCGCTCTGCCGTGCCGAGGTGCTGCTGGGCACCTGTCTGATGGACGAGTACGCCCCGCCCAAGGGTCAGGCCGCGATTTACAACCGCCTGACCTGTCCGAAGCAGTGGAAACTCTACCCCAAATACGTGCATGAGCGCGTCAACTTTTTTGAAAATCAGATGCTGTGCTTCTTCAAGGACGGCATCCCGGAAGCATAAGGTACACCATGTCTGAAGCAACACCGTTCGGCATCTATCTGCACATTCCCTACTGCAAGGCAAAATGCCGCTACTGCGATTTTTATTCAGCCCCCGGTGCGCGCGGCGTGCCGCAGAGCTACGTGGACGCGCTGCTGCGGGAACTGGCGAAAAACACCCGCCGCCCCGACACGCTGTACTTTGGCGGCGGCACCCCGGCACTGTTGGTGCCCGCGCAGGCGGCGGCTTTGATTGAGGCTGCCAATCCCCTGCCCGGCGCGGAGATCACGCTGGAGGCCAACCCCGATGTTGTCACACCGGAGACGCTGCGGAGCTTCCGGGCAGCAGGCGTGACCCGCATCAGCTTTGGCGTGCAGAGCGCCGACGACGCGCAGCTGCGCCGGTTGGGCCGCACCCACACCGCCGCCGGGGCCGCGCAGGCGCTGGCATGGGCGCGGGAGGCGGGCTTTCCTGAAATTTGCGGTGACATCATGCTGGCGCTGCCGGAATACACAAACGCTGAATTCGACCGCACGCTGGCCCTGCTGCGGGACGGCGGCTGCACGCATATTTCGGCCTATTTATTAAAGGTAGAGCCGGGCACGGCGTTTTACCGCAATCCGCCCGCGGGTCTGCCCGACGGCGACGCGGCGGCAGATTTTTACCTGTATGCCGTGCAGCAGCTCGAGGCCGCAGGCTACCGGCAGTATGAGATCAGCAACTTTGCCCGCCCGGGCCACGAGGGGCGGCACAATCTTTTGTACTGGAACTGCAGCGATTATTGGGGCGTCGGCCCTGCCGCCCACAGCTGTGTGGGCAATGTGCGGCGGTTCTGGCCCGACGACGTGCAGGGATTTATCGCGGGTACCGTGGCCGAGCAGCGCGAGGGCGACTGCACGTCGGAGGATTATCTGTTGATGCAGCTACGGCTGGTCAGCGGACTGAACATCCCTGCGTATGAACGCCGCGGCGGACGGTTTACGGCGGCACAGCGCGTCTTTATGCGGCAGTGCGTCGGGCACGGGTACGCCGTGTGGGACGGAGAGGTGTTCCGCCTGACCCCCGCCGGGATGGTCGTGCAGAATGCGATATTGGAGGAATTGATGTAAGCGGCAGCCTGCGGGCGCATATAGAATGCGCCCCTACGCTGTAGGGGTCGATGCTTGCATCGACCCTGAGCCTTGGCGGTTGCCGCTATGCTCCGCGGGCGAACAATGTTCGCCCCTACAATCTCAACAAAAAAACGCACACGCGGAAAATTTCCGCGTGTGCGTTTTTTTGTACTTTTATACTTCTCTCACCGGCCAGCCGAGCAGATCGGCGGCGGTACGGTCATGGGTGACGAGGATCGTGGGGCGCTCCCCCGCCAGCCGTTTTGTGGCGGCGACGGCGTCCTCGACAAGCTCAGCGTCCATGCCGGTGAAGGGCTCGTCCAGCAAGAGCGTTTTCGCATCGCGGCAGAGCAGCGCACGCAGCAGAGCGGCACGGCGCTTCTGCCCGCCGGAGAGCCGCGCCGCGGGCAGCGCCAGCTCGGCATCCGTAAAGCCAAGGGCACGCAGCTCACGCTCGGCATTCTGCGGCGTCAGGCCGTGGCCGGTCAGCGTCAGGTTGGCGGCAGCGGTCAGCTGCGGGCAGAGGCGATCCTCCTGAAAGACGGCGGCGGGCGTTTCGACGCCGGTCACTGTGCCGGAGTCCGCGGACTCCAGTCCCAGCAGGATGCGCAGCAGCGTGGTCTTGCCGCAGCCGGAGCGGCCCATCAGCACCATGGGGCGGTCCACCGTCCAGGTAAAACGCTGCAAAACCGGCGTACTGCCGAAGCTTTTGCAGAGATCGGTTATCACAATGCTCACACGCGCACCTCCCCGCAAAGACGTGTCTTGGCCGTGCGCAGCAGGGCCGCCGCTGCCGCGGACAGCGCCGCCGACAGCAGCACGATGACCAGCGTCCAGGCGAACACATCGGGCGTGGACAGGGTGATTTTGGCGCGGTAGAGCGCGTCGCCGACCGAATGGTCCGGCAGGCCGATGACCTCGGCCGAGACGCCGCTTTTCCAGCACATACCCATGGCGGCAATGCAGCTTTCACAAAACGACGGGAAAATGCCGGGCAGCCAGATATACCGCAGCCTAGTGATGAGCGGCAGGCGGTAGACCTTCGCCATTTCCAGCAGCTTCGGGTCGGTGTCGGCAATGCCGCCCAGCACGCCCGCATAGACGACGGGCAGCACATGGGTAAAGCTGACGATGACCGACAGGTTCGCACTGCGCACCCAGAGCAGCGCCAGGATGACAAAGCTGGCTACTGGCATGGCGCGGATAAGCTGCATGGCAGGGTCCATGAACACCCGTACCCAGTGCCAACGTGCGCCCGCCGCGCCAAGAAGCAGGCCCCCTGCTGCTGCCAGCAGGAACCCGGCCAATATGCGCAGAGCACTGAACACGATGCGCTGCCAGAAACCAGCTGTAGGCGCCAGCTGAGCCAGCGCCCCCAGTGTCTGCAGGGGCGTAGCCAGAAACAGCCCGCCGTGTCCCAGCCCCATGGCGGCAAGTTGCCAAATCAGAATCCACACAAGGATGGCGGCAGCCTTTTGCCACAGCGGCGTTTGCTGGGGCGGATGCTTGCATCCGCCCGCAGCAGCGGCGGATCGATGCGAGCATCGACCTCTGCGGGGGGATTTAGCCTGCATAGTAGAAGTCGTCGGCAGGCAGGGCGCCGCCCACGCTGGCGGGGTCGGCGGCGTACAGAACCTTGAAGTAGGTCTCGAGGTCGGTCTTCATCTCGTCGCCGGTCTCAAAAACAATGTTGCACTGCGGCAGGGCCTTCTGGGCCAGGGCAGCCTTGGCGACAACGCCGTACTGCTCGCAGAGGGCTGCGGTGCCCTCGAGGTCAGAGTTTGCGGCCTCGACGCTGGCGGCATAGCCATCCATGAAGGCGGCAAAAGCCTCAGGGTCGTTCTCAACGGCATCCTTGCGGACGACCAGAACGCCGGTGACCAGCTTGGAGCCGGCGACCTTCTGCCATTCCTCGTTCATGTCAAGCGCAACGCGCAGACCCTCGACCTGGGACATGGCGCTGGTGACGAAGGGCTGAGGCAGCATGGCGATGGTGGCTTCGCCCGCCTGGACCTTGCTCAGGGCCTCGGTGGCCTCGCTGCAGTACTCGATGGTGACATCTGTCGGGGTCAATGCCGTTCTCGGTCAGGACGTAGCGCAGAACGTACTCGGGGGTAGCGCCCTTGCCGGTGGTGACGAGGGTCTGGCCCTTGAGATCAGCGACGCTGTTTATGGTCTCGCCATTTTCGACGATGTACAGCACGCCCAGCGTGTTGACGCAGGCAACCTCAACGGCACCGTTCGTCTTGTTGTAGAGCGTGGCAGCGAGGTTGGCGGGCACAGCGGCGGCGTCCAAGTCTCCCTTGACCAGCAGCGGCACGATTTCATCGGCAGCGCCGTACATCGTGAAGTTGTAGTTGGAGGCGACCTCGTCGCTCATCAGGTTGACGAGGCCCATCGTCGTGGGGCCCTTCAGGCCCGCGACGCGCAGGGCGGCCTCGGATGCGTCGGCGGTTTCTTCAGTAGCGGGGGCCTCGGTGACGGCGGGGGTTGCCTCGACGGCGGATTCAGCGGCAGATTCTGCGGCAGACTCGCTCACAGTCGCAGCCGCGCCGCAGCCTGCCAGAGAGGCGCACAAAGCAAACGCCGTTACAGCGGCGAAAATACGTTTCAGTTTCATAAAAATCTTATCCTCCTTGTTGCTTTTGCGGCCCTACTATACTATAATAAATGTGAATTGTCTGTTGCCCGTGCAACAGATACCCTTTTCAACCATTTGCAAGGAGCTGTATGGACTACACACCCTACTACGAAACGATGCGCCGCACAAGCCTTTTGCGCGGCATGACGGACGCCGAGCTGGACACGCTGATGGCCTGCTTTGCGCCGCGGGTGCGCCGCTACGCCAAAGGCGAGCTGCTGCTGATGGCCGGCTACGAGACCCACGAAGTCGGCCTTGTGCTGGAAGGTGCTATCACGGCAAGCAAGCCGCTGGCCGACGGCTCTACCGTCGTCATGGCCCGTATGGGGCCGGGCGGCGTCTTTGCCGACGTGCTGGCTGGCGGGCGCAGTCGCAGCCCCGTCAATGTCTCCGCCGCCGAGGCCTGTCTGGCACTGTATCTTCCCTGCGAGGCACTGCTGCGCCCCTGCGCCGCGCTGCACAGCGCACACCTGAAGCTGCTGCAGAACTGGCTGGAGACCATCAGCGACAAATATTTTGCGCTGGACCGCCGTTTGGAATTACTGTGCTGCAAGAGCCTGCGCGGGCGCATCTGCATGTGGCTGCTGGAACAGCGCGAGCGGTGCGGCGCGGATACGTTTTCCACCGCCATGACCCGCACTGAACTGGCCGCGTTTTTGAACTGTGACCGCAGCGCGCTTTCCCGCGAGTTGAGCCGGATGCAGGAGGAAGGGCTGATTGAACTGTTCCGGGGCAGCTTTAAGCTGCCCGACCCCGAGCGGCTGCACGCCGCCTGCCCGCAATTTTAACATATTGAGGTTATTTGTATGAACAACCGTACCGACCCGATTTTGTACATCGTCATCCCCTGCTACAATGAGCAGGAGGTGCTGCCCATCACAGCGCCGATGTTTTTACAGAAGCTCGCCGACCTGACCGCCGCGGGCAAGATCAGCCCGGAAAGCCGCGTGCTGTTTGTGAACGACGGCTCGAAGGACCGGACATGGGAAATTATCTGTGAACTGGCTGCACGTGACCCGCACTATGCAGGCATCTGCCAGAGCCGCAACCGCGGCCACCAGAATGCCGTGCTGGCGGGCCTGATGGAGGCAAAAGACCGCTGCGACATCACGATTTCCATCGATTGCGACGGCCAGGACGACATCAACGCCATGGACGGCATGGTGGATGCTTATCGGGACGGCTGCGACGTCGTGTACGGCGTGCGCAGCAAGCGCGAGACAGACACGTTTTTTAAGCGCTTCACCGCGGAGAGCTTCTATAAAATCCTCAACGCCATGGGCGCGGAGGTCGTCTTTAACCACGCGGACTACCGCCTGATGAGCGCCCGCGTGCTGGAGGAGTTTGCCCGGTTCAGGGAGGTCAACCTGTTCCTGCGCGGCATGGTGCCGCTGGTCGGCTTCAAGTCCACCTGCGTGACCTACGAGCGCCACGAGCGCATGGCGGGCGAGAGCCACTATCCCCTGTCCAAAATGCTGGCGCTGGCGTTTGACGGCATAACAAGCCTGTCCATCAAACCCATCCGATTCATCACAGGCTTCGGCGTGTTTGTGGCGCTGGTCAGCTTTATCGGCGTGCTGTGGGCCGTCATCGAGGCCGCGCTCGGCCTGACCGTGTCCGGTTGGGCGTCGATGACAAGCATCATCTGCTTTGTGTCGGGCGTGCAGCTGATCTGTCTGGGCGTTATCGGGGAGTACATCGGCAAAATTTATCTGGAATCCAAGCACCGCCCGCGGTATATTATCAGCGATGCAACGCCAAGCTTTGGCGAGATCAAGGAGGATGCGCAATGAGCCGACAGGTATGGAAAGGTTCTACCCTGCTGAACCCGGAGCCGCCGGTGCTGGTCAGCTGCGGGGCTCCGGAAAAGCCGAACCTTATCACGGTGGGCTGGACCGGCACGATCTGCACCCAGCCGCCGATGCTGTCCATCAGCGTGCGGCCCGAGCGGTACAGCCACCATCTAATTAAGGAAAGCGGCGAGTTCGTCGTGAACCTGCCCACCGAGAGCCTTGTCCGCGCCATCGACTGGTGCGGTGTCAAGAGCGGGCGCGACGTGGACAAGTTCGCTGCCATGCACCTGACCGCTGTCCCTGCGGCCAAGGTCGGCACGGTGTTGGTGGAGGAAAGCCCTGTGAATCTGGAGTGCAAGGTCACGCAGGTCATTCCGCTTGGTTCGCATGATTTGTTTCTGGCCGAGTGCGTCGCCGTGGATGTGGACGAGCGACTGCTGGACGAGAGCGGCAAGCTGTGCCTGAACAAGGCGAAGCTGATCGTCTACAGCCACGGGGATTATCTGACGCTGGGAAGAAAGCTGGGCAGCTTTGGGTACAGCGTCAGGAAGAAGAAAAAGGTGATCAAAAAATAATAGGGGCAAATTCCATATCCGCCTCTCGGCTAGAAGGAAGCCGCGCTGTAAATGCAAGGTTGCGGGCCGCACATGTGCGGCCCCTACAGCTCTGCTAAAGCACAAATAAAAACACCGTTCACAGAGATTTTTCTCCGTGAACGGTGCTTCTTTTTTTACAGTATCCCCTTACTCTTGAGGATGCCGACCAGCACAACGATGACCAGTGCGGCAACACAGACGCCGATAAAGACATCAATGTATTTCAGCGGAACTTTGGAGAAGTTCTCATAGAAATTCTCAAAGGCGTTCAGTTGGCTGTGATCCGGGCGGGAATCGGACTTTTGCGTTTCAGAGGTGGTTTTTTCTTCTTCCATATTACTTCTTGGCCAGGTACTTGCGCAGGTCAAGGGCAACGGCGATGACGATGACAAGGCCCTGTGCAATGTAGGTGTAAGCGGGGTCGACGCCCAGGAACTGCAGGCAGATCTTCAGGACTTCAAAGACCAAAACACCGACCAGAACGCCGGAGACCTTGCCGACGCCGCCGTTGGTGGAAACGCCGCCGATGGTGCAGGCTGCGATAGCTTCCAGCTCATAGCCGTTGCCGGTGTTGGTGGAAGCGCCGCCGGCCTTTGCGCCGACGAGGAAGCCACCGAGAGCATACATGCAGGAGGCCAGGATGTAGATGCGGATCAGGGACGCGGTGACGTTGACACCGGCAACCTGAGCGGCGTTCTCGTTGCCGCCGATGGCGTACATGTACTTGCCGTGACGGGTCTTATTGTACAGGAACCAGAAGAAGATGCCGACGATCAGCGCAAAGATGGCCAGGAACGGGATGGGGCCCAGCGTGCCGCTGGCAACGGTCAGGTAGCTCTGCTTGTAACCGCCCATGGGCTGGTTGTTGGTGATGACGGAGCACAGGCCGTAAACGATGGTCTGCATGCCCAGCGTAGCGATGAAAGGAGGAACCTTCAGGAATGCGATAATGCAGCCGTTGATGGCACCAAAGCAGGCCATGATTGCGATGACGATTAGCAGGGCCACGGGCCACGGAATATCGGGCAGCCAGGGCAGCATGCGGGCAGAGTAGTCAACACTCTGCAGCAGCATGGCGGAGAAGCAGGCGGCCAGGCCGACCTGGCGGCCTGCGGACAGGTCGGTGCCCTTGGTAATCAAGCAGCCGGAAACGCCGCAGGCGATGATGAAACGCGGGGCAACGTTCAGCAGCAGGTTTTTGCCGTTGGTACCAGTAAAGAAGTTCTGGGTCGTGCAGCCGACGAAGAGGGCCAGCAAAATGATCAAAATGATGATCGCGTTATTGGACAAGAACTTTTTCAAGTCGAATTTTTTCTCCATTTTCGGATCTCCTCCTTATTCAAACTGGGTAGCCAGCGTCATAATGTTCTCCTGGTTCGCCTTATCGCCATCGATAAAGCCGGTGCAGCGGCCATCGCACATGACCATGATGCGGTCAGACATGCCGATTAGCTCGCTCATTTCGGAGGAGATCATGATGATGCTCTTGCCCTGTTTGGCCATCTCGGCGATGATGCAGTAAATTTCATACTTTGCACCGACGTCGATGCCGCGGGTCGGCTCGTCCATGATGAAAACATCGGGGTCGTTGGCCAGCCAGCGGGCAATCAGCACCTTCTGCTGGTTACCGCCGGACAGCGATTGAATCTGCGTTTTGGAGGACGGCGTCTTGATGGACAGCTTGGCGACATTATCCTGCACGAGCTTTTCGATTTTGTTGTCGTCCAGCATGATGCCGCCGATCAGGTACTTATCCAGCGAAGCAACGGAAACGTTGTCGGCGATGGAAAGCACGCCCAGGATGCCGGTAGCGCGGCGGTCCTCGGTCAGCATGGCGATGCCGTTTTTAATGGCATCCTGCGGCTGATTGATGACCAGCTCCTTGCCTTTGTAAGTAATGGTGCCGGAAGTGTGGGCACGCAGGCCGAACAGACCTTCCATCAGCTCGGTACGCTGAGCACCGACCAGACCGGCGACGCCCAGGATCTCGCCCTTGCGGACGTTGAAGTTGACGTGACGGAAGCTCTTGGGGTTGATGGAGGTGAAGTCCTTGACCTCAAACACGACCTCACCGGGCGTATTCGAGCGCGGCGGGTAGAGGTTGGAAAGCTCACGACCGACCATTTTGGTAATGATCATATCGGTGGTCAGTTCCTTGGCTTCCCAGGTGCCGATGTACTGACCGTCACGCATGATGGTAACTTCATCGCTGATGCGAAGAATTTCGTCCATCTTATGGCTGATATAGACGATAGAAACGCCCTTGGCACGCAGCTCATCCACGATGGTGAACAGCGCTTCGACCTCGGCTGCGGTCAGCGAGGAGGTGGGCTCGTCCAGGATCAGAACCTTGCAGTCAGCAGAGACGGCCTTGGCGATCTCGACCAACTGCATCTGGGAAACACTCAGGGTGCCCAGCTTGGCGTGCGGATCATAATTCAGATGGACTTCCTTCAGGACCTTGGCCGCATCCTCATACATTTTGTCGTGGTCGATAACGGTAACGGGTCCGTATTTCTTGGTAGGATAGCGTCCGACGTAGATATTCTCGCCGATGGAGCGCTCCGGGATAGGCTGCAGTTCCTGATGCACCATTGCAATGCCGCGGTTCAGTGCATCAAGAGGTCCCTTGATCTGGACCTCCTGCCCCTCATAAATGACCTTGCCTTCGTCCATGTGGTAGATACCAAACATGCACTTCATCAAGGTGGATTTGCCGGCGCCGTTCTCGCCCATCAGCGCATGGACGGTACCGGGCTTTAATTTCAACTGTGCGTGATCCAGTGCCTTGACGCCGGGGAACGCCTTGACGACATCACACATCTCCAAGCGGTACTCTGACAATTCGCTGGCCCCCTTTAATCTTTTGTAACCTTTTCACGAAAAAAGGGTGCGTGCGCCTGCGCACACGCACCCCGATTGTTCTGGTTTAAGCTGTGGCTTTTGTCAAATTACTGGAAATCCTTGACGTTGTCAGGAGTGACCTTGACGTAGTCAACGTAGACACTCTGCTCACCAGCAGCGTAGGTCTTGCCGCCCAGCAGCTCTTCCATGCACTCAACAGCCTGGGTAGCCTGGCCGTTGGCATCGTTCAGAACGGTACCGGTCATGTTGCCGTTAGCAACTTCGTTCTTGGCAGCGTCCAGAGCGTCAACACCAACGAGGTAGATGTCCTTGTTGACGGTGCGGCCGGCAGACTGAATAGCCTGCAGAGCGCCGATAGCCATATCGTCGTTGTTGCAGAAGACAACTTCGATCTGATCGCCGTACTTGGCAAGGTCGTTCTGGCAGATTTCCTGGCCCTTGTTGCGGTCCCAGTCACCACGCTGCAGGTCGAGCTGCTCAACCTCGACGCCGGCATCGGTCAGAGCCTTGACGGAGTACTCGGTACGCAGCTGGGCATCGATATTCTCGGGGTCGCCCTGAATCATGATGTAGGAAACCTTGCCGTCGCCGTTGATGTCGCCCTTGTTCTCGGTGTCGAGGATCAGCTCGCCCTGGAAGGTACCGGACTGAGCAGCGTCGCAGCCAACGTAGACCAGCTTGTCGTAAGCGGACATCTGATCGGCGGTGGGCTCACGGTTGATCAGGACGGTGGGAACATCAGCATCCTTAACGGTGGAGATAATCTGGTCAGCAGCGGAGGTCATGACGGGGTTGATGATCAGAGCGTCGACACCCTGGGTGATGAAGGTGTTGATCTGCTCGTTCTGCTTGGCCTGGTCGTTGTTGCCATCGACGATGGTAACTTCGTAGCCCTTGCCCTCGAGGATCTCCTGCAGAGCATTACGGTAGGTGGTCATGAAGGCATCGTCGAACTTGTAGATGCAGACGCCGACCTTGCCGCCCTGAGTGGTCTCGGTAACGCTCTCGGCTGCGGACTCAGCAGCAGACTCTGCAGCAGAGGTGGACTCTGCGGGAGCCGTGGACTCCGAAGCAGCGGTGGAAGTGGAGGCAGAACCGCCGCAGGCGGCGAGAGAGACGGCCATGCAACCTGCAAGGGCCAGAGCAGCAAACTTTTTCATAATGAGTTTCTCCTTCTTTTTTAGATATGCAGTAGATTTTCGGGCGGGTCGCTTGTAGAGGAGCGAACCCTGTTGACAGTTATTATAATACTCGGGGACGGGTGAAAAAACAAGGTGAAATTTCACCGACCATGGGGTGGAAATTTTCACCGTTTAGGGCAGTTTCGCCAGTCGAAAGCGTTTGTTTTTGTGCAGAATGCGCAGCAAAAGTAACAAAAGGGTGTTTGTTGTTTTCATTTTGTAAGATTTTTGCGGGTGATGGAAAAATAAAAAAGCCCCTTCTCCGGCGTGGGAGAAGGGCTTTGGCGGTAGGCTCGTAGGGGCCGGGCTTCGGGGGTCATCCAAACGGGAACAGGGCCTTTTGCTTATCCATGGCAAACATATTTTCCCGGGTGATGGTGCGGGTGGCGGTGATGTTCGATTTTTCGACGCTGCTCCCCTGCCCAGCCAGCAGCTTATAGGCGCTTTCGACGCCGAAATAGCCCATGCCGTAGGTGTTCTGCACGATCAGCGCGTCCACCGTACCGGTCTGCAGGGCATCAATCGTCTCGATGTTCGAGTCGAACGCCGCGAGCCAGAGGTCGTCGGCGCGCTGCATCTGCTGGACAGCCTGCGCCGCGCCGACGGCAGTCGTCTCGCTGAGGGCGATCAGCACGTTGATTTCCGGGTGGGTGCGCAGCATGGCCAGCGTGTCCGCGCGGGCACTGGCGGCGTTGGGGTGTGTTGACACGGTGGCAGTGATCCTGGCGCGTCCGCTTTCCGCAAAAGCATCGCGCGCCCCCTGCTCCCGGTCCCGCCCGTTGGCACCGTTGACCTCATAGTTGATAAGCCCGACGCAGAGCGCCCCTTCCATGCCGTCCAGTGCGCTCTGGGCCACCATCCGGCCTGCGCCGTAGTTGTCCGCGCCGATGTAGGCCGCAACGTTGTCAGAGTTCACCGCGGAATCCACGCTGATGACCGTCACGCCCGCCGCGGCGGCGGCATCAATGGCGGCGGCGTTGGCCTCATAATCAATGGCGGAGAAAACGATAGCCTGTGCGCCGTCCTCAACGGCATCGGCAATCAGCTGGTTCTGCGCCGCATAGTCCTCCTCATCGTCGGGGGCCGTTATGGTCAATTGCAGGTTATATTCCGTGGCGGCGGCCTCTGCCCCGATAAAGACGGCGTCCCAGAACTCGGAATTCCGGTTGTTTTTGGCTATGAGCGCGACCCTGTAGCGGGCCGTTGTGCTGTCCACGGGCTGCATGGCACAGCCTGCCAGCAGCACGGCCAGGGCCGCGGGCAGCAGACGTTTAATGGTTTTTGTCATAGTCGCCCTCCCTGTCCTCCGGCACGCGCGGGGTGCGGATTGTCACCGTAGTGCCCTCGTAGGGGGCGCTTTCAATGGAGATACCGTAGTCCGCGCCAAAGTAGATGCGCAGACGGTCATTGACATTCTTGACGCCGATGCCGGTGCGGTCACTCGGTTCATTCTGCAAGAGGGCCGCGACCTGCTCCGGCTCCATGCCGATGCCGTCGTCCGCGACGATGAGCAGAATATCATCCCCGTCGGGCTTTACGGTGATTTCAATGTGGCCGGAATCGACCATCAGATCCAGCCCGTGAACAATGGCGTTCTCGATGATGGGCTGCAGCGTGATCTTGTTGCAGAGGTACTGCGTGCAGCTTTCATCCACTGTGAAATGGTAGGTAAACTGGTTTTTGTAGCGGTATTTTTGAATTTGCAGATACGCCTCGGCGTGCTGCAACTCCTTTTCGATTGGGATCAGCTCATGCCCGCGGCTGATGCTGATGCGGAACAGCCGCGCCAGGGCATGGACCATCTGGACGGCGTCGGCGTTTTTGCCGCGCTCGCACATCCAGGCGATGGAATCCAGCGTGTTGTAGAGAAAATGCGGGTTGATCTGCGCCTGAAGGGCTTTCAGCTCGGTTTTACGCAGGACGATTTCCTCCTCGCGGACGGTGGTCATAAGCTGCTGGATGCGGCCTACCATGTGGCCGAAGGAGTCCGAGAGGTTCTGCACCTCCCGCGTGCCGCGCACGGCCTGAAAGGCGAAGTGGTCGGCGCCCTGCTCAAACTGCTCCATGGCTGTTTCGAGCTGCTGCAACGGGCGGGACAGCAGACGGGACAGCACCCAGCCCGCCGCCAGCGCGGCCAGAAAAACAAGCCCCGCCGTGATAACCGTGATGCGCACCATCTGCCGGAAGCTCTCATTGACGGTTTCGTCAATGTAGCTGACACCGACGACGCGCCATGTGCTGCCCGGCACACGCTGTACGCTGTAGATGACCGTGTCCTCCACGTAGGTGCCGTCGCCGAGGCAGGCCAGCCGTCCGGCCTCCTCCTTTTTCAGCCCTGCGTAGAGCAGCTGTTGCTGGGGGTGGTAGACCATGTTGCCGCGTTCGTCCATCAAATAGCAGTAGCCGTGCTGGCCGATGCTGACGTTGTTGATCGTTGCGGCCAGCTCCTTGAAGCTCAAATCTACCGCAAGCCAACGGCTGCTGCCGCCGTCCCCCGGCACAGCGCGGATGACCGAGACGACCCACGGGTAGTAGCTGTCAAAGATCGACTCTACATGCGGCGTGCTGATGTAGCCATGCCCCAGGCGCCGGGCCGTGGCCAGGTCAAAGGAGAGGTTGCGCAGGATGTCGGCTTTCGGTGTGCGGCCCGCCTGGGCCCAGCAGTCCAACAGACTGCCGTTTTCGTCGTAAGTCGTGATGGCTGCGACCTCGGGCCGGACTGTCAGAAAAGCATTCAGAAATGCGTCCCGCATCGCAGGTTCAAGGTCAAGCTGCTCCAGCACGATGCCGACAACGCTATCCATCGTGTTGACGTAGTTATTCACCGCGCCTGCGACCTGGCTGACGACCTGGGCACTGTTCGTGCGCGCGCCCTCCACAACAGCACTGCGGTAGCTGCGCAGAAACAGTGTGGTGCAGAGGATCAGCGCCGCCACGGCCACGCCGGAGATCAGCGATGCCGCCAGGACTACGGTGCGGGGCGGGCGCTTCACAACCGGGCCTCCCCCGCGGCGCGGGCGCGGCGCAGCGCCACAGGCGACGTACCGCTGTACTTTTTAAAGCAATAGCTGAAATAATGCTGGTCGGTGTAGCCGCAGCGCCGGGCGATCTCCTGAATCTGCAGGTCGGTGGTCAGCAGCAGGGTCTGGGCAGTCTCCATGCGGCGGCGCACCAGAATGTTGATGAAGGTCTCCCCCTCCGATTTTTTGATACAGGCGCTCAGATGGTTGGGGCTGACGTCCAGCATGGCGGAGAGTGACGCAAGGGACAGGTCCTCGTCCATGTAGTGCTGCTCAATGATCTCCAGTGCGCGTTCGCACAGGCTGCCGGTCTTGCGGGCGTCCGCCGTAAAGCTGACGCCGCCCTCGCCCTCCGCCGCCGCGCGCAGGGCCTCGATCGCCTGTTTGTAGGCATCGTTCAGGTCGCTGAATCGGGCAAATTCACGGCTGACGCCGACGCTGGCACTGCGTCCCAGGGCACGGTCCGCCAGCTGGCAGATCTCGTCGGCCAGAATGTGCAGGTATTCTTCAAAGTCAGAGGGGTTGCCCAGCAGCAAAGCCACGGCACGCCCGCAGCCATAAAATACGAAATGCCGCAGATATTTGTTGGCGCTCTGCTCCACCAGCTGGGTAAACCCGGCCTCATAGTCCACCGGGCCGTCCAGCGCCGCGGCCATCACCACCAGCGTGCTGCGGTCATCGGTGCCGCGCAGCAGACCGCAGTCTACCGCTGCCTGGCGCAGGCGCGTCTCCAGATTCTCGGGGGCATTTTCATAACGGGCCAGTACCAGCGGAATGATGAGCGCTGCGCGATCCGCATGGGCCGAGTCAGCCCGGCGCAGCCCGGCATAGCGGGCGTCGATCTTCTCGTGGATGGCCTTCAGCTCGGCGGCCAGGCCGTCCATGGTGAGAGGCTTGAGCATGTAGCTGATGATGTTGTACTGGATGGCCTGCTTGGCGTACTCGAAATCATCGTAGCCGCTTAAAAAGGCAATGTGCATGGCGGGGCGGATCTCGCGGACCTGGCGGGCCAGCTCAATGCCGGTGATGAAGGGCATACGGATGTCGGTGAGCAGCAGGTCGGGTTCCAGCTGCTCGACAAGTTCGAGGGCGTCCAGGCCGTTGCTGGCACTGCCCACCAGGTGAAAACCGAGGGCTTCCCAGGGGATCATTGTGCAGACGGCTTCCCGCAGCTCGTCCTCATCGTCAGCCACGACGACGGTGTAAATGTTTTTGTCAGCCATACGTCCTTTTCCTTTTTAGGGTGCGCCGTCACAGCCAGAACTGGACCAGGCGGCTCACATTTTCATACAGGGCAGGGTTCTGCCCCATCAGCTGCGGCTCCGCCGCAAAGTAAACACAGAAATTGTAGCAGACGCCCGCCAGCACGGCCTGCGGCAGCGCCGTGCGCAGAGCTTTGGTCAGCGCGGGGATGGGGCGGGCCTGCAGGACACTTTCCGCAAAGAGCCACGCCAGCGCCGCCGCCAGCAGCAACGGGCCGAGCCAGTCGCTCTGGTAGCGGTAGAGCATTCCGGCCATCTGGCAGTCTACGACGGCCAGCGCTGCCGTGCAGACGAGCACAAGCCGGATGACGGTGCGCAGGTCGCGGCGGCTGCCCAACCGGCGGCGGGCCAGCGGCAGCGCAGCCAGCCCCCACAGCAGAGGCAGGCAGGCGAATGCGCCGCCGTAGAACAGCTCTGTAATGGTCAGGCCTATGTAGTTTGTCTGCATCCGCGTGGCAGTCAGGTACGGGAACACCGTCTGCACACCGGGAATGCCCGCGAGGAAGGTCACGGCTGCCGGGGCGATGCGCCCGACGGCAAAGCCGCGGCGGGTCATATCGTTGCTGGTCAGATTGTAGTTAGCACCAAAATCAAACGGCGAACCGAACCGCGCGGCGTTGTACCACATAAGGCCGACGGCCACAAGCACAACGGGCAGGATAAACGCAGCGGCTTCCCCTGCGCCCCGGCGGGTGCACAGGCGCTTTTCCGTGATATAGCGCGGCCAGAGGATGGGCAGGGCCAGCGCGGCAAAAAGCACCATCTGGGGGCGGCAGCCCGCGACCAACGCCATGCAGAGAGAGCCGAACGCGAGGTGGAAGGTCAGCGCTTTGCGGCGGTTTACCGGCGTGTTTGCGGCGCACAGCCACTGCCACAGTGCCCACAAAACGAACGTAGCACCGCAGAGGATCGCGTACTCATACACCGACGGGCGGTGGAGCAGATAGTAGATCTGTGTGCCCGAGGCCGCGCCCGCGGCGGTGAGCAGGTAGGCTGCGGCGCTTGCCTGCGGGAACCAGCGGCGCGCAGCCTGCTTCACAAAGCCAAAGACGGCAAGTATGTACAGCCAGGCAAGCAAAATCATCGGCAGTGCAGGCGGCAGGTCCCGGATGCCGGTCAGCGCCTCAAACGGAAGCTGGAACAGAAGGCAGGGCACGATGCCGAAATAGACGTAATAGCGTCCGTTATAGTAGGCCACATCCCATAGGGCATCGGGGGCGCGGCGGCCTGCCGGGCGGCGGTGTCGTAGGGGTTTTCCAGTTCGGCCATGGCGGCGGGCGGGTCCTTTTCAAGGTCAAGGCGGCCATTCAGCAGACTGTGCGCCAGCGCACCGTACTGGGCACCGGCGTTGGACGCCCAGTCGTTGATGTGCATGGTGAAGTCGATGCGGCTCGTACCCGACCAGTCGGGGGTGTTATAAAAGCTCGTGGCGACGCCCGTGTTGAAGCGGTCCCCGAAGGGCGCCAGGAACGCCGCCGCGCAGAGCACCAGCCCCACGGCCAGCACTGCCGGGCGGTATTGCTTTTCGTGGGTCAGGTAGGCGTCCTGCCACGCGGCACTGGCCGGGCGCAGGGCGAACGCTGCCAGCGCCAGTGCGAAGATGACCGCAAAGCGCAGGACGGAGAAATCCAGCGGGCGGCGGGCGTTGGCGTAAACCGTGGTCAACTGGGCATTGAGCGGGTAGCTGCGGTACTCGCCGGTATAGCCCGACGCCGTCAGCGTCAGGGTGGACGCCCTGCCGGAGAGGTCAAGGCTGTGGGTCCGGCTGCGGGCGGACGCGGGGGCGACCTCCCAGTTCCAGCTCTGGCGGGAGGCCGAGCTGGCCTCGTCGGTAGCGGCGACGTTGAGGGTCAGCAGAACGTTCTTCTGCTCCGGCGTGTCGCCGTCGGCCAGCGAGGTCAGGCCGTCGAGCTGCAAATTGTATATTGCAAAATCGAGGCCCGCAAATTCCAGCGTTGTCTGCTCATCGTTCAGCGTCAGCGGCGCGGCGGGGTCTGCGTCATTGACCAGATACGGGCGCAGGTCAACCGGCGTGTAGCCGTGGGTCGCCAGCCAGTTCAGGTTGCCGACGAATAATTCTATTCCAAGGCTGGCGGCCAGCAGCAGTCCGACAGCCGCCGGGGTGCGGAGCTTTTGCGGCAGTGTGCCGCGCAGCCGGAAGCCGCAGACGACCCCGCAGGCGATTGCCTGCATGATTAAAATCGCGGCCAGCCGGAAGGCGTCAAAGCCGACGGACAGCCCGGGCTTGGACCAGACGCAGACCGCCCACAGCCAGACCAGCGCCGACACCCCCGCCCCGGCGTACAGGTCCGCGCGGACGGAGCGGCGGTGATGGATACGGGCGGGCAGGAGTGTAAAGAGGGCTGCGAGGGCGAGAGAGAGGAAGATGGTTAGAATCAGCATAAGGATAAATCCATTTTGAATTGTTGTTGCGCTGTAGGGGCCGCACATGTGCGGCCCGCGGCCTTACCGGAAATGCCGTTTTCCGTACAGTTGAGGGTCGGGCATGCCCGGCCCCTACAGCGCGGCGATTACATTTTCATTATACACCATTACGCAGGGCGTTGTACAGCATTTCCGCCTTGGCGTGGCTGATGCCCTTGACTTCCTCCAAATCGGAGATGCTGGCGGCCTTGACGGCGGCCACGGTCTTGAAGTGGGCCAGCAGCGCGGCGCTGGTCTTTTCGCCCACGCCGGGAATGGCCGTGAGGGTGGCAGCGTAGGACTTTTTCTTCATCGCGCGCTTACGGTAGTCGTTAGCGTAGCGGTGGGTCTCGTCCTGAATGTTGGTGACGAAGGTAAAGATGTTGCGGTTGCGGTTGATGGCAATTTCGCCGCCCTCGTCGTCCACGATGGCACGGGTGCGGTGGTGGTCGTCCTTGACCATGCCAAAGGTGGGCACATGCTCCAGCGCGGTGCCGCGCAAAGCCTGTCTGACCGCGCCCACCTGTCCCCTGCCGCCGTCGATCAGCAGCAGGTCGGGCAGCGTCGCAAACTGATTTTGCGGGCCGTCCGGCTTCTCGCCGCGGCGGGCCATCTCGTACTCCGCCGCGCGGCGGGACAGCGTCTCTGCCAGCGAGGCGTAGTCATCGGTGCCCGCGACGGTTTTCATCTTAAAGCGGCGGTAGCCGGAGCGGTGGGGCTTGCCGTCCATAAATACGACCATGCCGCAGACGCTGGAGCCATCGCCCCAGTTGGAAATATCGTAGCTTTCAATCACGCGGGGCGGCTTTTTCAGGCCCAGCACCTGCGCAGCCTCCTCAAGCAGCTTTTCCTCGCGGGTATAGCGCCCGCTCTCGCGGCCCAGACGCTCTACAGCGTTTGTATAGGCCATCGTGACGAGCTTCGCGACGTCGCCGCGCTGGGGCACGTACAGCTCCACCTTGGTGCCGCGGGCCTGGTTCAGAGCTTCATTCAGTGCCTCCGCGTCAGGCGGCAGAGCGTCGACGGCAATCGTTTTAGGGACAGTCTCGCCGTTCAGATAATACTGGGGCAGGAATTCCTCCCGCACGGCATCAATGTCGGTGGTGTCGTGGAACATGAACTCCCGCTTGTCGGTCAGTCGGCCGTCGCGGTAGCGCAGCACAGCGGCGCAGACCGCGTGGTGCCCGCCAGTGCGATGACGTCCATCTCGGTGTCGCTCTCCATGACGACCTTCTGCCCGGCTGCCACGCGGTCAATGGCCATGATCTGGTCGCGCAGCAGCGCCGCGGTCTCAAAGTCAAGCCGCTCCGACGCAGCCTCCATCTTCTCCCGCAGCTGCCTGACGATGTCCTTTTTGCCGTAGCGGATCATCCGCAGTGCGCCCTGCACAGCGTCGTTGTAAGCAGCACAGGTGATTTTGCCGCTGCAAACGGCCATACACTTGCCGATGTGGGCGTTGAGGCAGGGGCGGCCCTTGCCGAAGTCCTGCGGAAAGCTCTTATTGCACCGCGGCAGCAGGAAGCAGTCCTGCGCCGTTTCCACCATCTCCCGCACGGCAAACGACGAGGTGAACGGGCCGATGTAGTCGGCATCGTCGTCATCCTTCTGCAGCGCGGCGGAGATGCGCGGCCAGGCCCCGCGCGTAACCTTGACATAGCTGTAGCCCTTATCGTCTTTCAGCAAAATATTGTACTTCGGCGTATGGGCCTTGATCTGGCTGGCCTCGAGGACGAGCGCCTCAAACTCTGACTGGCAGACAATCACATCAAAGGTGAAGGCATGGTTGATCATCTGGGTGACTTTGGCATCGTGGGGCACACCCTCGCGGAAATACTGCGACACGCGGGTCTTCAGGCGCTTGGCCTTGCCGATATAGATGATCGTGTCCGACTTGTCCCGGATGATGTAGACGCCGGGCAGCAGTGGCAGCATACAGGCCTTTTTATAAAGTTCAGCTTTTGTCATGGGGTGTTGCCTTTCCTATACAAAAAAAGCGGCGGGTCGCCCCACCGCTAATTTTTTGAGAATGGATTACTCGGCAAAGCCGGAGCTGACCAGCTTGACCAGGCCATCAACAGCAGCCTGCTCATCGGCGCCATCAGCAATGATGCGGATGGTGGTACCGCCAACGATGCCCAGGCTCAGGACACCCAGCAGGGACTTAGCGTTGACGCGGCGCTCCTCTTTCTCGACCCAAATGGAGGACTTGTACTCGTTCGCCTTCTGGATGAAGAAGGTAGCCGGACGGGCGTGCAGACCAACCTGATTCTCAACGGTAACTTCTTTGACGTACATAGTTATTCTCTCCTACTTTTGAAAATAATATGCCCCTGCGTATCTACCGTGGGCGACTTCCAGGCGGTCTATTGCGTGTTAATACGCCGCCTTGATTGCCTCTATTTTATCCTATTTAGTCGATTTTGTACAGTGGAAAATTGCAATTTTGGCAGGATTCTGTAATTCCGCCAAATCTTCGTTCTCTCGTTTGTGCAATATTGCCAGTTTATTTTCAACAGGATTGTGGATTGACGACAAAAACAACGGTCAGCCCCGATACTGCATCTCCAATTCCTCACAATATACCGCTGCAAAGGTGCCTTCCTCGGCGGGGTCGTAGCGGTGCAGCACTGTGCCCGTCAGCCGCCAGCCCATCCGCTTGTACAGCGCGATGTTGCGTGTGTTCGTGTTTAAGACCCCCATCGTCGGGTGGTCGTGCTCCGGCAGCTTTTTGCGGGCAAAGTCCAGCATTTTCGCACCGTACCCCTTGCCGCGGGCAGCCTCGGTCACAAACAGATGGCCGATCTCGCCGGTTTTGTGGCAGACGCCGACCATACCGTCGGCAACGTCCTTCGTGTAGTGCAGATAGAACGCCCATCCGTTCTTTTTCTCGTCTGTCAGGTCCGGCAGCCAGAAGTCCGGCGTCATTTTTTCGAGATATTCCTCGTCGCAGACCGGCGCACAGACCGTGCGGCGGCCCTCGGCCACGAGGGCCGCGCAGAGGGCGAGCTGTTCGTCATTTTTCACAAGGCGCATATTTTCGCCGCGCTTCCACTTGGGCAGCTCGGTCAGCGGGTGGCTCTCGCACCAGGCGTCGTACAAATCGGGGCGGCGCTCGCGGGTGCGCTCCCGGCTTTGGGCCCCGCGCCACTCGTCAATTTTTTTGTGGTCGCCGGTCAGCAGCACGGGCGGCACGGCGCGGCCCTCCCAGACCTCGGGGCGGGTAAACTGGGGGTATTCCAGCAGGCCGTCCCAATAGCTCTCGTCCTGATAGCCCTTTTCCTCGGCCAGGACGCCGGGCTGCAGGCGCAGGACGCTGTCGGCCACGACCAGACTTGCCAGCTCACCGCCGGTCAGCACGTAGTCGCCGATGGAAATCTCCTCGTCGCCGAAGGCATCAATGACGCGCTGGTCGATGCCCTCGTAATGGCCGCAGACCAGCGTCACCGCGTCATAGCCGGCCAGCTCGCGGGCCTTTTCCTCATTGTAGGGGCGGCCTGCGGCGGTCAGAAAGACGACATGCGGCTTGGTGCGGCCTTGGGCGGCGCACTGGTCCTGCACGGCGCGCAGGCAGTCGGCGATGGGTTGGGCATACAGTACCATGCCGCAGCCGCCGCCGTAGGGGTAGTCGTCGGTCTGCTTCTGCTTGTTTTTCGTGTAGTCGCGGATCTGGTGGCAGTGCGCCTCAAACAGATTTTTGGCGCGGGCGCGGCCCAGGATGCTGGCCGAGAGAAAGCTGTCGCACAGCTCCGGAAAAAGCGTTACAATGTCAATGCGCATCGGTTCAGTCCTCGTCGCCGTTGACGGCCTCGGTGAACATGCCTTCGATGGGCGTCACCAGGATTTTGCGCGCCTCGATGTCGATATTTTTGACAAATTCCGGCACGGCGGGCAGCATGTGCTCCCCGCCAGCGGTGTCGGTGACGGTATAGATGTCCTGCGCGGCGGGGCGGTCCACGTTCGTCAGTCTGCCGTACACGCGGCCGGTTTCGGCATCGACGACCTCGCAGTCCAGCAGGTCGTCAATGAAGAAGCGGCCCTTGGGCAGGCGTGCGTCCGCCTTAGCCAGATAGTACACCCGGCCCACCTGGGCGCGAGCGGCGTCCATATCGTTGACGCCGTCGAGGCGCAGTAAAATCACATTGCCCTGAGCGCGCACGCCCAGCACGCGGGTCTCCCCTGCGCCGTCGGCGGTGGTGAACAGGCGCTTGAATTTTGCCAGAAACGCCGCGCCGTCGCAGAGCGGCAGGGCTTTCATTTCGCCGCGCACGCCGTGGGTGGACACGATCTTGCAGGCGGGAAGATAGTTTTGCATAGTTCCTCCTGATGTGTTGTAGAGGTCTGTTTGCGGCAGCGGAAACGCCCCGGGCGGATATAGAATCCGCCCCTACGGTGTAGGAGTCGATGCTCGGCATCTACCCGCGGAAGTCTCCGCTGTCGCAAGGCTGCAGCGGGCGAACAATGTTCGCCCCTACATTGAAAAAAGCACTTTACCCTGCGGCAAAGTGCTTTGTAACGGGTCTTAGTCGATCTCAACGATGACTTTCTCGCCCTGACGGACGGCAGCGGCACGCACAACAACGCGGATCGCCTTGGCGATACGTCCCTGCTTGCCGATGACGCGGCCCATATCGGACTCAGCCACTTTGAGGTGATAGACGGTAGTGCCGTCATCACGCACGGGGTCAACGGTCACCTGCACAGCCTCCTTGTCTTCGACAAGGCCGCGGGCAACGGCTAATAAGAGTTCCTGCATGTGGCGTTCCCTCCCTGAAAAGCGAACAAATTACAGAACAGCGGCCTTCTTCAGGATCTCACGGACGGTGTCAGTGGGCTGAGCGCCGTTGTCCAGCCACTGCTTAGCCTTCTCAGCGTCGATCTTGACGACAGAGGGCTCCTTGGTCGGATCGTAGTAGCCGATCTCCTCGATGAAGCGGCCATCACGAGCGAAGCGGCTGTCAGCGACAACAACGCGGTAGAAAGGAGCCTTCTTGGCGCCCATGCGGCGCAGACGAATCTTAACCATAGTAATATTCCTCCAAAAATTGTTTACGGCCCTTGCGGGGCATCTGTTTATATTGTACATCCCGTGGGCCGTAAAGCCGAGCGGGTCATACCGAAATTGTGTCAGCGGCCAAAGCCGCGGAAGCCGCCGCCCCTGCCGCCTAAGCTGCCCAGGCTGCGCATAAAGCCCTTGGGATTGCGCTTTACCTTTTTCATCATCTTCTGCATCATGTCGTACTGCCTCAGCAGCTTGTTGACATCCTCGACCGTCAGGCCGCAGCCTGCGGCGATGCGGCGCTTGCGCTTGGGGTTGATGATGTCGGGCTTGGCGCGCTCTGCCGGGGTCATCGAGTAGATGATAGCCTCGATGCGGGGCAATGCCTTTTCGTCGAGGGAATCGGCGTCGATCTGGCCGCCGCCGGGCATCATGGCCAGCAGCGCCGACGCACCGCCCATCTTTTTGACCTGCTGGAACTGGGCGAGCAGATCGTTCATGTCGAACTTGTTCTCCATCAGGCGCTTGGCGGCGGCCTCGGCCTCCTTGTCGTTCTGGAGCGTCTGCGCCTTCTCGATCAGGGAAAGCACATCGCCCATGCCAAGGATGCGGTTCGCCATCCGCGCCGGGTAGAACGGCTCCAGATCCTCGAGCTTCTCGCCCGTGCCCTGGAAGTAGATCGGCATGCCGGTGACGGCCAGCACCGAGAGCGCCGCACCGCCGCGGGTGTCGCCGTCGGTCTTGGTCAGGATGACACCGGTGATGCCGATCTTCTCGTTGAAGGTCTTGGCCACGTTAACGGCCTCCTGGCCGGACATGGCATCCACGACCAGCAGCGTTTCGTCGACTTCGACATGCTGCTTGATGCGGACCAGCTCATCCATCAGGGCATCGTCAATCTGCAGACGGCCTGCGGTATCAAGGATCACGATGTCATTGCCGTGATCCTTCGCGTAGGCAAGTGCCTTCTGCGCGATGATTTCGGGCTTTTCGGTGCCCAGCGTAAAGACCGGGACACCGGCCTGCTCACCGACGACCTTCAACTGCTCGATGGCGGCGGGGCGGTAAATATCGCAGGCGACCAGCAACGGGCGGCGGCCCTGGCTGCGGTAGTACCGGCCCAGCTTGGCGGCGTGGGTGGTTTTACCGTTACCTTGCAGGCCGCACATCATCAGCACGGTCTGGCCCTTGTTTTTCAGGCGCAGGTACTTCGGCTCGTTGCCGCCCATGAGGTTGGTCAGCTCTTCGTTGACGATCTTGACGACCTGCTGGGCGGGGGTCAGGCTCTCCATAACCTCCTGCCCCATGGCGCGTTCCGAGACCTGGGCGCAGAAGTCCTTGGCGACTTTATAGTTCACGTCGGCCTCGAGCAGCGCCATGCGCACCTCGCGCATCGCGGGCTTGATGTCGGCCTCGTTCAGCTTGCCCTTGCCGCGCAGCTTTTTGAAAACGCCATTCAAGCGCTCTGTTAAAGACTCAAAGGCCATCGGCATCCTCCTGCGTGTCCAAGCGGTGTAAGATCGTGAGCATCTCCGCGGTGTCGTTCGTGATCCGCGGGTCCGGCGTGAAGGAGCCGGAGTTCGAGCAGCGAATCTCTGTGACGAGCAGCCGCAGGCGGTCTAAGTCAGCCTGCATCCGGGTGTGGCGGCGGGCGTTGCCGAGCTTTTGCTCCAGCTCATCGAGCGCGGCCTCACCGTGCTTGATGGCGTCCCGCACCCCCTGCCGCGTGATGCCGAGGTTCTCGGCAATTTCGGCCAGGGACAGATCCTCATCATAGTATTCTGTCAGGATGACGCGCTGCTTGTCCGTCAGGACCGGACCGTAGAAGTCCAGCAGGACGGAGTAGGCAAGGTTTTTCTGCGGCTTGCCGGCCATGCCCGCGCCCCCTTTTTGCTGCTTGTGAAGGCCGTGTAAAGTATTTTTTCTTTACATCAGCCTTTGAATTATAACAGGCGCAGGGAGAAAAGTCAAGGGGTCCGGGCGGATTTTGTGCCGATTTCCTGCGATTTTTTGAGGAAATCCGCGGACCTTCCGCAGCGGCCCCTACAACATTGCCCCACAATATTTTGCCAGACCCGTGGCAAACCCTGCCGAACTATGCTATAATAAGAATACTTTTGTTTACGGAAAGTGAGGTGCCCCGCTATGCCCATCCTGCACAGCTATTATCAGGACGTCTACCGCTGCCCCATCGTGCGGCTGGACGGCTATTCCGCGCAGCACGGGCTGAGTACCGGCATCCTCGCGTATCTCGATTTCGGCGGCGCGACGGGTTCCTCCAAGGACGGCCTAGCCGAGACGATGCTTGCCTTTGCCACCGAGCGCGGCACGCTGCAGCCCGGCATGCCTGTGGTGGAGGCCAGCTCCGGCAGCTTCGGCGCGGCGCTGGCCGTCAGCTGTGCCACAACGGGGCATCCCTGCATTCTGGTCGTACCCAGCAACCTGCCCATTGCCCAGCGCAAGCGGCTGCAGGATCTGGGTGCGCATATCATCGCCTGCAGCAGCAGCGGGCGCCGCGCCATGGAGCGCGTGGCCGAGGATACCGCCAAGCGCTACGGCGGATATTACACCCACTATTTTTCCAACGACGACAACCCCGAGTACCACCGCCGCGTGACGGGGCCGCAGATTTATAAAAACGCAGGGGATGCCATCGACGCCATCGTCATCGGCGTGGGCAGCGGCGGCACGATCACCGGCGTGGCCGAGTACATCAAGGCGTGGAACAGCATGGTGCGCATCGTCGCCGTGGAGCCTGCCGAGTGCGCCGCCATCTCGGGCGGGTTCATCGGCCAGCACGGCATTTCGGGCATCGGGCCGGGCTTTGTGCCGGAGAACTACAACCCTTATGTCGTGGACACCGTATTGACCGTGACCACCGCCGACGCCGAGCGCGCCGCGCGGGAGGTGCTGTTCTTTGACGGCGTGCCCGCCTGCACCAGCGCCGGGGCGACGCTCGCCGCTGCCGTGCAGCTGCTGGGCATGGGCAAGGCCAAGCGCCCCCTGTGCGTCTTTGCCGGGCGGCATATCTACGGATAAATTTGTAAAATTTGCGCGAACGCCCCGCACCGTATTTCCCGGTGCGGGGCGTTATGCTATACTGGTATTATAAAAAGGAAGGGCGGTGTGTGACCGTGAAAAGATCTTTGTTTTCCGTTTTGTCGATGCTTTTTTTGACAGGCTGTGCCGCCGGGGCGGTTTCCTCGGCGGCTGTGCCATCCACGGCTGCCCCTCTGCCCGGAACTGCGGAGACTGCCGGGACACCGCAGCCCGCCGGAACCGCCGAGGCCGCGGCAACGCCCGCCCCCACCGCTGACGCTGTGCAGCCGCCGCAGGGACTCGTGGAGACCGGCGCGGCGGTGCTGGACTACGATGAGATACGGCTGATCGACTATTTTCGCGAATATCAGCCCTACCCCGACACCGATTACTATACGATGTGCAGGGACGGCAAGTGGGGGCTGATGCGCAGCGACGGCACCGAGGTACTGCCCTGCCGCGCGTCCGAGCCGCTTTTCGAATGCAGCTGGAACGCCCACCATTGGCACGGGTACCTGGACGACCTGTTCGGCTCACCGGACTATGAAGCCGCGTATAAAGCAGCCTCCCAAACGCTGACAGAGAGCGGCGACGGACGCCTTTGTGCAGAACACGACGGCGGCGGCTACCGGCAGTTTGTCTGTTTGCAGGACGATAAAACCTACCTGTACAGCGGCAGCATGGGGCCGGGCCAGTTCATTACGCTCACCGACGACATCCTGCGGCTGTTCAGCGGCAGCACCAACGGCCTTGTGCCCGCGCAGAGCGGCACCACCACGCACGAAAGCGACGAATGGTACAACTTCGTCGGCGACGGGCTGTACGTGTATCGCTGCCGGAACAGCGGTGCAGCCAACAATTTTGTATACACCGCGGCTGACTGCTTCTTTGACGCGCCGCTGGCCGCCGCCCAGCGCGAGGGCAAATGGGTGTACCTGGACACAGCGGGCCATGAAGTGACCGCCCCCTGCTACGACGGCATATATCGGCCCAACCACTATACAGACGAGCCGCTGGTCTTTGCCCGCGCCGCGCCGCTGCTGAGCGGCTATGCAGTCGTCAGCCGGAACGGAAAGTTCGGTCTGCTGGACAACACCGGCGTAGAGCTTGTGCCCTGCGTCTACGACGGCCTTGCGTGGGACGGCGGCACGGCCTGGGTCAAGCTGGCCGACGGCTGGCACGAGTACACAATTCCCGGCGTGACGAAGCCCGACCCGCTGGCTGACCTGCCCGACAGCGTTACAGCCCCCGACACCTACCCCGCGCGGACGGACGCGGTGTTTTTCATGGCGGATGCCAACAGCACCAACCGCCTGAATCTGCGCGCCGGACCCGGGCTTGCGTACGACATCCTCGGCAAAATTTCTTCCTCCACCCTGCGCGTGTACGGGTATTCCTCCGCCGCCCCCGGCTGGGCACTGGTGCGGTATGACCCGCTGTACGATGTGCCGCAGTTTGGCTGGGTCAGTACGGCGTATTTGATTTCAACGGAATAATAAAGGCGGTGTGCTGCTATGAAGCTTTGGCTCTGCGTTCTGTCTGCCCTGCTGTTGGCGGGCTGTACCGCCGGGACGGATGTGCCCGGCAGCGTAACGCCCACTGCTGTACCCACCCCCGCCGCTACCGAGACCGGGGAAACAGCCGAGGTCGCGGCGACGCCCGCACCCACAGCTGACGCCGTGCCGCCGCAGGGACTCGTGGAAACCGGCGCGGCGGTGCTGGAGTACGACGAGATACGGCTCCTCCGCTATTCTCGGGAATTGCAGTCCTACCCCGAGGTCGAATACTACACGATGTGCAAGGACGGCAAGTGGGGCCTGATGCGCAGCGACGGCAGTGAGGTTCTGCCCTGCCGCGCGCCGGAGCCGCTGTTTGAATGTGGTCTCGGCAACCGCCATTGGCACGACTACACAAACGGTCTTTCGTGGGAGGCTGCCGACGCGCTGCGAAAGGAATATGCCCGTCAGCTGCAAGCCTGCGGCGATGGTGTGATCTGTGACGGGCACGACGGCGACGGCTATCTGGAATTTGTCTATTTGCAGGAGCATACTGTGTCCATATACAGCGGCAGCCTCGGCCCGGGCGAGTTCAGCGCCCCGACAGAGGATGATCTGCTGCGGTACAGCGGCAGCGCCAACGGCCCTGTGCCCACCTGCGGCGGTACAATACACCGCGAGAGCGACGACTGGTATTATTTTGTCAGCGATGGGCAATACGCCTACCGTTATAAAGACGGCACTGCCGCCAACGATTCCATTTATACATCCGCAGATTTTTTCTTTGATGCACCGCTAGCCCCCGCCCAGCGCGACGGCAAGTGGGTATATCTGGACACTGCCGGGCGCGAGGCAACAGAACCCTGCTATGACAGCGTCTATGCCCCAGACTATTACACAGAGGAACCCCTGGTCTACCGCCGCGCCGCCCCGCTGCTGAACGGCTATGCGCCGGTGAGCCGGAACGGAAAGTTCGGTCTGCTGGATTCCACGGGAGCAGAATTTGTCCCCTGCGCGTATGACGGCCTTGTGTGGGACGGCGGCACGGCCTGGGTCAGGCTGGGCGACGGCTGGCACGAATATTCTATTCCCGGCGTGACGAAGCCCGACCCGCTGGACGACCTGCCGGAAAGCATTGTCGCACCCGACACGCGGCCCACACGGACGGATATTGTATTTTTCTCGGTGGATACTGCCGGTGAGCGTCTAAACGTGCGTACCGGGCCGGGGCTGGAATACGACATTCTCGACAAGCTTTCCGATTCCGCGCAGGTGCGCCTGTACGGCGCCCTGAGCACTGCCCCCGGCTGGGCGCTTGTCAAATACGGACGTAAATTTGGCTGGGTCAGTCAGGATTTTCTGGTTTTGGGACGTTAAAATAAAAAATGCCCCGGACACGCGATGTGTCCGGGGCTGTTGCTTTGCGGTGGTCGGTTTGCATCGGGCAACCGTACAGTTCTCTCCCCCACCGCCTGCGGGCGGAGCCCCCTCGCAGAGGGGGCCAAGGGGTGAACGCACCTTTTTCGACAGTCTGACGGGAGAGACGAATCTCTCCCTTACTTCTTTTTGCGCGTTGTGCGCTTTGCCGTTCTTCGCGGCGCAGGCTTTTTGACCGGCTTCGGTACAGGCTTCACACGGACAAACTGGATGGGGTTGCCGTTTGCCAGAATGCGCTCCTCGACCTCGAGTTCCGGCAGGGATGCCAGGAATTTGTTCAGGCTCTTGGAGCCGAAGTTGCGCACGTCAAAGTCCGGGTAGCGCTTGATGAGCTGGTCACCGACGCGGGAGGTGCGCACCCAGCCCGTGCCGTCGTCCATTTCATCAATAAGGCCGTGGATGATGCGGCCAATGGAATCACGGTTGATGGCCGTGTCGTCCCCGGCGTTGGCGCGGGCGGCGGCCTCGGCGGCGGGGGCTGCGGGCGCGGTGTCGTCGGTCTCGCCGTGGTCGAGGATCAGATCCAGGTATTTGAACTGGTCGCACGCCTTTACGAAGGGGCCGAGCGCTTTGCTCTCGCCCATACCGATGACGAGTTTTCCGGCCTCACGCAGACGGGCGGCCAGCCGCGTAAAGTCGCTGTCCGACGAGACGATGCAGAAGCCGTCCAGATTGCCGCCGTAGAGCAGGTCCATGGCGTCAATGATCATGGCGGAGTCCGTCGCGTTTTTGCCCGTCGTGTAGCTATACTGCTGGATGGGGATGATGGAGTTGTTCAAAAGCGCGTCCTTCCAGCTCTTGAGACGCACATCCGACCAGTCACCGTAGATGCGCTTGCAGGCGGCCACGCCGAAGGTCGCGGCCTCGTCAAGAATGACCTTGACATACTTGGGCGAAATGTTGTCCGCATCAATGAGGATCGCAAGTTTCAGGTCTTCCATCGCTTACTTCCTCTCGCGCTTGGGCTGCTCAAAGTACATATAGAGCTGGCACGGGATCATGCCGTTGTAAATTTTGCGGCGGCGCGCGGCCTTTTTGCCAAAGTGCTGCTCAAACTCGGCGTCCGCGGTGATGGCATAGAGCCCCTGCGCGGGGTGCGCCTGCCAGACCTGACCCAGCGTTCTGGCAAGGCTCGCGGCCTCGGATGCGTCGCCGAGGCGCTCGCCGTAGGGCGGGTTCGTCAGGACGGTGGCGTTGTCGAGTGCACGGAATTTCCTGACGTCGGCGACCTCAAAGCGGCAGCGGTCCCCCACGCCCGCCAGCTTGGCGTTCGCGTTGGCCAGTGCCACGGCGGCGGGGTCAATGTCGTAGCCGATGCCCTCGAACGCAGCGTCCTTGCGGACCTCGTCCAGGGCCTTCTGGCGCTGCTCTGCCCAGATGTCGGCGGGCACAAAGTCGAAGTGTTCGGCGGCAAAGCGGCGGCGCAGGCCGGGGGCCAGGTTCAGCGCCTTCTGGGCAGCCTCGATGACCAGCGTGCCGGAGCCGCAGAACGGGTCCTGCACGAGGGAGTCACGGCGCACGCGGCCCAGGTCGGCAATGGCGGCGGCCAGCGTCTCCTTGATGGGGGCCAGCGTCGCGTTTTTGCGGTAGCCGCGCTTGTGCAGGCCGTCGCCGGAGGTGTCGAGGTAGATTTCCACGGTGTCCTTGCGCAGGGCAAAGCGCACCTTGTACAGAGCGCCGTCCTCGGGCAGGGTGCCGACCTTGTGGCCGTGCATCAGGCGCTTGACGATGGCCTTTTTGACGATGCTCTGGCAGGCGGGCACGCTGGACAGCTGGCTGGACAGGCTCGAGCCCTTGACCGGGAACGCCGCGTTGGCAGGCAGCAGGTCCTCCCACGCGATGTTGTAGCAGCCGTCGAACAGCTCGTCAAACGTCGTGGCCTTGTAGGTAGCCAGCAGCAGCAGGACGCGCTCCGCCGTGCGCAGATTCAGGTTGGCGGCGGCGATAACGTCCGCCCCGCCCTGGAACGCCACGCGGCCATCGGTGACCTGGATGTTCTGTGCGCCCAGACGCTTGACCTCAAAATTCAGCGTCGACTCCGTGCCGAAAAAGCAGGGCGCGACCATAGTATAGAGTGTAGACATAGGTGTCCTTTCTTATTGATGTGCCGGTTATTTTGTAGGGGCGAGCATTGCTCGCCCGCGGGCGGTCAATGACCGCCCCTACATTCTAAAATTGCAAAAAGACCCCAGCCCGGCGGCTGACAGCCGTCAGGATAGGGCCGTTCGTACTGTGGTTTCTGCGGCCAAATCAGCCGCGGCGGCGGGAATATCCACCGCGATGGTTCTCCGTCACGCGCTTGAGGTCTGCGATTTTCTCCTCACTGCGGGTCTTGTAACGGGCCATCATGTCCTCAAAGCTCATCTCGCCTTGGGGGGCGGCGGGCTTGGGCTGCCACACGCGGGGCTTTTCCTCGCGCTTGGGGCGCGGGGCCGGGCGGCGCTCACCGCCGTTGCCGCTGCGCTCACCGTGCGGCTGGCGCGGTGCGCGTTCCGGTGCAGGCTGGGTGCGCTTGATGGACAAGGCGATCTTGCCGTCCGGTGCGATGGAAAGCACCTTGACGGAAACCGTCTGCCCGTCGCTCAACACAGCAGAAAGATCCTGCACAAACTCGTAAGAAACCTCGGAGATGTGGACAAGACCGGTCTTGCCCTCCGGCAGAGAAACGAACGCGCCGAACGGCTTGATACCAGTGACCTTGCCCTCGACAATATCCCCAACTTGTAATGCCAAACTATGATACCCCTTTAAAATGTAATTTATTACAGGGGGCTGCCGCAAAGCTTCCCCGCTGAAAACGATGTTATTTGCCGCTGATGTCCACAAAGACGCGCTCATTGGGCTTGGCGTAGCCCTGCTCCCGGGCGTAGCGCTCAATGATGGCGTCCTCGCCCTGGTCGAGCGTGCCGGACAGCTCGGCATTTTCCGTGACCTGTGCCGCCAGCCGGTTCTTCAGCGATTGCAGCTCCTGCTGCTTGGCCGCGATGGAGACCTGGTTCCTGACCAGCCCTACAAACATAGCGGCGCTTACGATGACCAGCACCGGAAGTACGACCCACTGCACCAGAAACTGGGTGCGGGACAGCCCGCTGCGTTTTCTCATTTGGGATGCCCCCTTCCAAGACATGCACATTACTGCGTATGGCTAATTATATAATACTTTCGACGGTTTTTGCAACCGTTTTTCGGCGGATTTTTTGATTTTAGCAGATTTTTTTGCTTTGCGGCAGGCGCGGCGGCGGCTTTGGGCCGCTTGTAAGCGCATTTGTGCGGGCCTGACGAGCATTTTGTGTACAAGCCGCAGCGGTCTGCACGCCAGCTCCGCCAGTGCTGCCGCCGCGCGGTGCACGGCAGGCTGCACCGCCCACCGCCAGCTGACGGCCCCCAGCAGCACGGCGGCGCTCATATACCAGCGGGCCAGACCGCCCGCGCTGGCCCCGGCAGCAAACCCGCAGACGAGCACCGCCGCCGCGGCAAACAGGGCTATGTCCCGGAAAAAGCACCGCACCGGCCCCTCCCCGAGTGCCAGCCGCACAGCATCCCGCGCGGCTCCGAGCAGGCAGCCGAGTCCTAAGCACCACAGCACATCCCCCAGCACGGCCCACGGCGCGGGCGACGGGGCCATTTACCGAAGAGCCGCGCCAGCAGACTGCCGCCGGACTGCTGGTTCTCGGCATACTGCAGGTATTCAATCTTACCGGAAAGCTGCACCTGGCCGCTCTGGGTGGAAAGCTCGCCGATCTGCAGCTCCTGCCCGCCGACGGTCAGGTTGCCGAGCGGCGTTTCCAGCACAGCGGCGTTTTCGTCGCAACTGATGACCCGGATGACGCCGGTCACAGCCAAATGGCGGCGGTCCTTCAGCGCCAGGCCGTGGCTTTTCGGCTGGGGCTGGGCGGTGTCAGCCGCGCGGGGTGTGCGCGACTCCAATTTTGTTTCCGGCATGGCGGTTCCTCCCCTGCTTGTTTACAATGGTAATGTATGCAGGCGGAGGGGAAAGTAGAACCGGGCTGTGCGCGGCAAAGCCCCTCTGGCCGTTTACCCCTCGATCACCTCAAACATCTCCCGCGCAACGTCCTTGCCCTTCTGCTCGACGTCGGAGAGGACGCGGATCTTGACGGGCCGGTTGCCGAAGGTGACCTCGATGATGTCGCCGATCTTGACCGTGTAGCTGGCCTTGGCGGGCTTGCCGTTGACCAGCACGCGCCCGGCGTCGGCGACCTCATTGGCGAGGGTGCGGCGCTTGATGACGCGGCTGACCTTTAAATATTTGTCCAGACGCATGATTTTTCCTTTCACTCATACAAAACCGCCCCGTCGCAGGCTGTGACGGGGCGGACCGGGTTCCGTTTTAAGTTACTGAACGGCGTCCTTCAGAGCCTTGCCGGCCTTGAAGGCGGGCAGCTTGGAAGCCTCGATGGTGATCTCGGCGCCTGTCTGGGGGTTGCGGCCCTTGCGCTCGGGGCGCTCGCGGACCTCAAAGGTGCCAAAGCCGACCAGCGTGACCTTGTCGCCGTCCTTCAGGGCAGCGGTGATGGCGTTCAGGGCGCTGTTGACAGCAGCCTCGGCATCCTTCTTGGTCAGGTTCGCATCGTTCGCAACAGCGGCGATCAGTTCAACTTTCGTCATAGTATTATACCTCCAAAGTATTATATCAGCAAAAAGCGGCTGCGGAAATCTCCGTCCGCTCGGCTCACTTCTTAGCTCTCCTGGTTTTCCGCGCGGCCTGCATACTCTGCAAGGAACGCGGCATTGCGCTTCTGCAGCGCCTGCTCGGGGTCAACACCCGCTTGGCGCGCCAGCGCGGCAGCGGTAAACAGCAGCTCTCCCACTGCCTGCTCCGCCACGGCCTTGTCCGCAGCGGAGGCGGCGGTCTCGGCTGCGGCGGCGATGTCCGCAGGTGCGGCTGCTGTTTGCACACCGCAGCGGGCTGCGCGCTTTTGCAGCTTAGCGGCACGCATCAGCGCAGGCAGCGCACGGGGCACGCTCTCCAGGTCATCGGCCAGTGTCAGGCGGCCCTTTTCCTTATTCTTGAGCGAATCCCAGTCTTTTATGCTCTCGTCCCCACGAAAAATGTGCGGATGGCGGTCAAGCAGCTTGCGGCAGACACCGTCGCAGACCTCTGCAAAGGTGAAATGCCCGGCCTCCCGCTCGATCTGCGCATGAAAGGCGACCTGCATCAGCACGTCCCCCAGCTCCTCACACAGGAGTTCCGGGTCGTCGAGGTCAATGGCATCCACAGCCTCGTAGGCTTCCTCCAGAAAATTCATCCGGATGGACCGATGCGTCTGCACCTTGTCCCACGGGCAGCCGTTGTCCGGGTCACGCAGGATCGCAATGATCGCGGCCAGATCGTCCGCCGTGTAGTGCTGTTTTTCAGGGTATGCGTTCATAGACCTCTCCGCTTGGGCAGAAATGCAATACGCTTCATTTTACACATATCGCAGGATTTGTCAAGTGTTGGCAGCGTTTCTTCTGCAAAAGCTGCGCTCTGCCGTATTTTACAACTGAGCGCCACAGTGGTTGCAGAACAGGGCGTCGCCGTCGACCTCGGCCTTGCAGACGGGGCAGGTCTTGGTCTCGCCGCGCAGCTGGATGGGTTCTTCCTCGATTTCCTCGTCCTCGGCGGGGGCTGCCTCGGGCTCGGTGTTCTCGGCGGCCTCCTGGGCCTCGACCTCGGCGCGCTCGTCGTCGGTCATGTTGGCCTTGATCTCCTCAATAGCCTTCTCGACCTCGGCCACGGCGTCGATATACTTCTCGACCAGGGCGGGGTTCTCCTCACCGGCCTTGTGCAGGCTGTAGACCAATGCGCCGAGCTGACGCTGCGCCTTGGACAGGCGCGCCTGCTGGTTCAGAAGATCCAGCTTGTTCTTGCCCTTATCTGCCAGATCCTGTGCGGTCTTTTTGGCGGAATCTACCAACTGCAGACCCTGCTCCTTCAGCATCTCAATATCCAGTTCAAACATAGTTAAGCACCTCTTTCTTTAGCCATGTCGCGGCAGTTCTGCCGTGCGATTTAGGTCTATTATAGCCCATTGCGGTGCGGTTTGCAACGCGCAAATGTATATTTTCCGTGAATTGTGCAGGATTATTTGCCGATAAACTCCCGCAGCATGCTGTTTTGGGGCACCAGCTCGGTGCCAAGCGCCGGGAACGCCGCAAATTTTTCCCGCAGGGCGGCCAATTGGTGCGCCTGGGTGGCGGTCAGCGCCGGGTCTGCCGGCATGGCGTCCAGCACGGTACGCCACAGGCAGACCTCGTAGGTATGGGTCGTGTCCAGCAGGAGATTGGCGCGGGGCTTGTAGGGCTTGATATAGCGGTCCTCGCCCGCGCAGACGTGGCCCCACAGCCCCAGCGTGAACGCTGCGCCGTGGCCGCGGAACAGGCAGTCCCGCACCAGACGGCGTGCCAGGCGGATGTCCCGCGTGGCCAGGCAGCGTGCGTCGCGGCTGTCGGCGTATTCCTCCCGCAGACCCGCGTACAGGCAGAGTGCTGCATCTTCGGGCAGTTCCTCGGTCAGGGCGGGGTTCAGTGCGTGCAGTCCCTCGATGATGACCACGCCGTCCCGCGCGTCGATGCGCTGGGTGCCGCTGGGCCGCTGAATCGTGAAATCAAACACAGGTGCGTCACAAACGCCCGTTTTGTACAGTGCCTTCAGGCAGGCGTGCAGCCTTTCAAGGTCAAGCGCCTCCAGGCTCTCGTAGTCGTCGCTGCCGTCCGGGTGCTTGGGGTATTTTCCTTCCCCGATGTAGAAATCGTCAAGGCTGATGACCTGGCTGCGGTGCCCGCGGGCGGCGATGGCGTCAGCGATCTTGTGCGCGGACGTCGTCTTGCCCGCGGCGGACGGACCGGTCAGCATGACAATGCGCTGCCCCGCGGCCAGCACCTCGTCCGCGATGCTCTCGATCTGGTCATGGTAGTGGGCCTCGCTCAGAGCGGCCAGCTCCTGCGGGCGGCGGGCCGCCAGCGCGACGAGGTCACGGCTGACGAAGCGTTTGCGATGTGTAACGTGCATAGAAATCCTCCACGGCCTTTTTGCGGTCCAGCAGTTCCGCAAAGCGGTCAATGTATTCTGTCGGATACTTGAAGTTGAAGATACGCTCGATCTTGCCGCGGCGCTGCCCCGGAATGACGAGCTTGGTGGAGCCGCCCGCACCGGCGGACAGAATCGTGTGGACCTCCTCCATTATATAAATATTGTAGAGGCACTCGAAACCGGGCTTGGCCCAGCCGATGTTTTCCAGATTTTGCAGCGTGCCCTTCTGGCGGTACATATAGTACGGACGGTAACCGGCGTCGGCCAGCAGGCTGCATTTGCCGAGCATGGCGGCCACATCGGCGTAGTCAGCGGCGCGGTGTTCCACGACGATGTTGGACGCGCGCTTGAGGGTCAGCGTGTGGACCGTGATGTTTTCGGGGTCCAGCGCGATGGCCTGACGCAGGCTGGCCTCAAAGCCCTCGACGGTATCCCCCGGCAGACCCGCGATCAGATCCATGTTGATGTTTTTGTGCCCTGCCGCGCGGGCCGCCGCAAAGCAGTCAATGATGTCCTGCGCGGTGTGGCGGCGCCCGATGTTCTGCAGCACCTGATCCGAAAAGGTCTGCGGATTGATAGAAATGCGTGTAGCACCGTATTTTTTGATGATGCGCAGTTTCTCAGCGTCGGTGCAGTCGGGGCGGCCCGCCTCGACGGTGTACTCGTCCAGCTTCGCTAAATCAAACGTTTTGGCAATGTGGGACATAAGCTGCTCGAGCTGCGCGGCGGACAAACTCGTCGGCGTACCGCCGCCGATGTAGAACGTGCGGATATGCAGCCCGCAGCGGTCCGCGGTCTCGCGGATAGCGGTCAGCTCCGCGCAGAGCTTGTCCACATAGGGCTGGACGAGGGCGCGGGTCGCCTTGTCCCCCACCGTGCGGGAGACAAAGCTGCAATAGCTGCACCGCGTCGGGCAGAACGGGATGCCCGCGTAGACGCTGCAATCCATCGGGTCAGCGGCGTCCAGCACCGGCTTCTGCAGGTCGGCAATGCCGAGGGCCAGCGCGAATTTCTCCGGTGTGCAGGCAAAGTGGTCAAGGAACCGTGCGCGGATCTCATCCTCCGTGGCACCGCTTGCGCGCATGTCGTGAATGATGCGCACCGGGCGCACACCGGTCATCATGCCCCAGGGCGGCGTGCTGCCGGTGGTCTCCCCCAGCAGCGTGTACAAAAGGCGGCAGAGCGTGTACTCGGGGTCTGCGCCCTGCGGGCGCAGGGCGATCTTCCAGTATAGCCTGCCGTGCAGGCGCAGCAGGATCGTGTCGGTGCAGAGATGGCTCTGTGCCAGCACAAAATCACTGTCCTGCGGCAGATTTTCCGCCTTCTCTGCGTCGGGGAAAAACAGCCGTGCGGTGTGTTCGGCCTCATAGCCCGCTGCGGGGCCGCGTAAAATAATCTGCATTAGTACCATGCCCCATTCATGTAAGGATTGGTGCTGCGCTCCTGCCCGAGGGTGGAAAAGCCCTCATGTCCGGGCAGGACTTTTGTTGCATCGGGCAGCGGCAGCTCTGCCAGCAGGGACAGGCTTTTTGCCATCTCCTGCATGCTGCCGCCGGGGAAATCCGTCCGCCCGCAGGAGCCTGCAAACAGCGTGTCGCCGCTGAACAGCAGCCCGTAGCAGGACAGGCAGACGCCGCCCCCGGTGTGGCCGGGCGTGTGGTAGATTTTAAACGTCAGCTCATCGATGGTAAGCTCGTCGTTCGCGGGCCAGTTATCGGTAAGGACGTCGGGCGTCAGCGGCAGCAGCTGGCTGCCCTGCGCGTCAACCGGGTCCATATAGACCTTGCAGCCCGTCGCCTTTTTCAGCGCGGCCACCGCGCCGACATGGTCATAGTGGCCGTGGGTCAGCAGGATGTGCGTCAGCGTCGCGCCGGCCTCGTCGAGCGCCTTCAGATAGACGCCCGGCTCGGCGGCGGCATCGATCAGGATGCCGTGCTTCGCGTTGGTGATAATTAAAAAGGTATTCGTGTACAGCGGCGCAACGCCGTGGATATGCTGGATGTTCATTGCGTCCTCCCTTGAATTTTGCTTAGGCAACACCGCATAATTCCCGCCTTACGGCTTAAGCACCGCTCCGGCGGCTGTGGCACGGCATCTGCGTTGCCAAAATGCTCGATAAGACATCCAGTATTATCTGCGCTTTTGGCTTAGCAGCTGCCGCACCTCGCTCGCCGTATCGGCACTTAGAATTATGCGGTATTGCCCTTACTTTTTCCACTCGTCGGTGTCGATGACGATGGTGACGGGGCCGTCGTTTACAAGGTCGATCTTCATGTCCGCGCCGAACTCCCCGTGCTGCAGGTCTTTAAGACCCTGATGGCTCATCTCCTCGAGGAATTTTTCATAGCACGGCACGGCCAGTTCGCCTCTGGCGGCATGGATGAAACTCGGGCGTTTGCCCCTGGACGTATCACCGTAGAGCGTGAAGTTGGAGACGACGAGCGCCGAATAGCCCAACTCGACGGCGCTGCGGTTCAGCTTGCCGTCCTCGTCCTCAAAAATGCGCAGGTGGGCGCATTTTTCGGCCAGCTTGGGCACAATGGCGCTGTCGTCGGTATCGCGCACGCCCAGCAGGATGACAAGGCCAGGCCCGATGGCCCGGGGCTCGCCCCCGTTGACGGTAACGCTTGCGCGGGTGACGCGCTGGATGACTGCTCGCATAGGTAGTTGCTCCTTTTCAAAATCAGCTGCACTGTAGGGGCCGGGCATGCCCGGCCCTGCCGTGAAAGGCAAACGAACGTCTGCCATACAGTTGCGGGCCGCACATGTGCGGCCCCTACATGCCTCCGGCCGTTTCAGTTCCTCGTCACGCTCACAACGTCCTTGATCTTTTTCAGTCTTGCCACGACGCTGTTCAGGTGCTCGGTGTTGGTGATGCCGACGGTCACGCCCATGCGGGCGCGGCCCTGCTCGGCGGCGCGAGCCGTCAGAGAGTAGATCGGCACGCGCATATCGCCCAGTGCCAGTGCCACGTCAGAGACGAGGTTCGCGCGATCCATGCAAACAATATCCAACGTAGCCTTGTAGTTTTCCTTCTCCGCCTCGTCCCAGTAGGCGCGGACCCAGCGGTCTGCGTTCTCGGGGTGGCGCATACTCTCGCGGGCGTTGGCGCAGTCACGCTTGTGGATAGACACGCCGAAGCCGCGGGTGACAAAGCCGATGATCTCATCGCCCGGCAGCGGAGAGCAGCACTTGGCGAACTTGATGGGGCAGTTGTCGATGCCCTCGACGATGACGCCGTCGGAGGAATGCATCCGCTTGAGCTCCACCGTGACCGGCTTCGGCTCGGTAGCCTGCAGCTTGGTGTACTCCTCCTTGAGCTTGGGCAGCATGCGGGAGATCTGTAGGCCGCCGTAGCCGATGGCCGCGTACATTTCCTCCACGCTGTTGCAGCGGTTGCGGCGGGCCAGCGCCTCCATAAAGACGTCGTGCTGCTCGTCGGTCAGCGTCATGAGGTTGCGGCGCATCTCGCGCTCAAGCGCGTCGCGGCCCTCCTGAATATTTTCCTCTCTGCGTTCCTTTTTGAACCAGTTGCGGATCTTGTTCTTGGCTTCGCTCGTCTTGACGATGTTGAGCCAGTCGCGGCTGGGGCCGCGGTTCTCGGAGCCGGTAATGATCTCAATAATTTCGCCGGTCTGGACCTTGTGGTCGATGGGCACGATGCGGTTATTGACCTTCGCACCGATCATTCTGTTGCCGACAGCAGAGTGGATCGCGTAGGCGAAGTCGATGGCCGTCGCGCCCGCGGGCAGGTTGATGACGTCGCCGCGCGGCGTGAAGGCGAACACTTCCTCGGGCAGCAGGTCACTCTTGATATCGCTGAGCAAATCCGTGGCGTCGGCGCTGGAGCGCTGGCTTTCCAGCAGCTGGCGCACCCAGGCCAGGCGCTCGTCCAGCTTGTCGTTGCTGCCTGTGATGCCGGCCTTGTACTTCCAGTGCGCGGCGATGCCGTACTCCGCCATGCGGTCCATGTCCCAGGTGCGGATCTGCACCTCAAACGGGATGGCCTCGCGTCCGATGACCGTTGTGTGCAGGGACTGGTAGCCGTTGGGCTTCGGGGTCGAGATGTAGTCCTTGAAGCGGTTGGGCAGCGGGTGGTACATATCGTGGATCAGCCCCAGCGCGGTATAGCACTCGGGGACGTTGTCGAGGATGATACGCACAGCGTAAATGTCATAAATTTCCTCGAAATCCTTATTCTGCATATACATCTTACGGTAAATGCCGTAGATGCTCTTGACGCGGTGGCGGATGGTCGCCTTCTGGATGCCGTTTTCGGACAGGTGCCTGGCAATCGTATGGCAGACCTGATGCAGGAACTCGTCGCCGTGCTTATTCAGCAGGTCGCGGATCGTCTCATAGCCGACAGGGTCAAGGTAGTGCAGACTGCGGTCTTCGAGCTCCTCCTTGATGTTGGAAATTCCGAGGCGGTGCGCGATGGGGGCATAGACCTCCATCGTTTCCAGTGCCTTGTCGCGGCGCTTCTGCTCGGGCCAGGCGTCGCCGGTGCGCATATTGTGCAGTCTGTCGCACAATTTTATAATCATGACGCGGACGTCCTGGCTCATGGCCAGCAGCATCTTGCGCAGGTTCTCGGCCTGGCGGTCCTCGACATTCGAGAACTTGATCTGGGTCAGCTTGGTGACGCCGTCAACGAGCAGCGCGACCTCGGGGCCGAACTTCTGCTTGATCTCGGCCACCGTGACCGGCGTGTCCTCGGCCACATCGTGCATGAGGGCCGCGGCAATGCTCTCGCTGTCCATGCCCAGCTCCACCAAAATCTGCGCCACCGAAAGCGGGTGGCAGATGTACGGCTCGCCGCTGCGGCGGCGCTGCTCACCGTGGGCCTTTTCGGCCAGCGCGTAGGCGCGGTCGATCATAGCAAAATCATAGGGACGGCCGCTGTCAACCAGACTCTTTTTCAGATCGTCATAGGTGATGGGCATTTTTACTTCTTGCACGTTTGTGTTTTCCATAGTCCGTTCCCCTCTCCGTTTTCTATCTGTCTTGCACAGCGCTTTTTCGGGCATTCTGTAGGGCGCTCATGCCTGTTTTGCCAGCTCCGCCAGCTTTTGCAGCACCGGCGCACTGGCCAGGTCCTGCTTGGCCGTCACGGGCACGGGGCAGCCAGCGGCCCTCCTGCTCCTCAATCAGGCCAAGCTCCTGCAGCGCCGTCAGGCTTGCCAGCGTCTTGCCGGTGTTCTGCGGCCCCTCCGCCGCAAAAACCGGCTGCAGATCCGCCGCGGCCACATGCCCGCCGCGGATACGTCGGTAGAGTGATACCGTGTCGGCGCGGGCCGGCAGCAGCGCGGCGGCGCGGGCCGCGTCGAGGCTGCCGCCGGTGCGGAACGCTTCAAACCACGCGGCCTGTTCACTGGGAGTATTGCCCAACTCCGCAGGGCGGATAGCCTTGAGGTGTGCGGAAACCATCGGCCCGCTGCGCCCGTTGAAGATCGAGACCTCGAGCGCGGCCTCCACCTCACTGCCGACGGGATAGGCAAACGCCTGCGGCGCAATGCCGAAGCTCGACGCAAACAGCGTGTCGCTGCCCTGCCGCAGCCGGATGCGGGTGTGGCGGCCCTCCGCGCCCATCGGCCAGATGCCGTCCACAAAGGCATGCTGCACCAGCAGCACAGGCGTGGGGTTCTCGCGGCCAAAGGGTGCCAGACGGGCCAGTTCGCCGACGTTTTCCAGATTCAGCTCGCCCAGCGTGGCGGCGGCGTCCAGCCGCAGGCTGACGGCCTCGGGCGGGGCGGCGTGGGCCGCGGCCCAGGCATTGATGGTCTGCCGGAACGCGGCAAGATTTTCTTCCTCTATCTCAACGCCCGCCGCGGCGGCGTGGCCGCCGAACCGCGTCAGATACTGTGCGCAGTCTGCGAGCGCACTGTGCAGGTCGAACGGGTCCGGTGCGCGCCCGCTGCCGCGGCCCTCGCCCTCGTGCATCGAGATGACGATGACCGGGCGGCTGAACCGCTCCATGAGCCGCGCCGCCACGATGCCGATGACGCCGGGGTGCCAATCCTCGCCGCTGACGACGAGCACGCGGTCCCGGGTGCGGGCAGGGTCGGCCTCCAACGCCTGCAAAGCAGCGGCAAAGACCTGCTGTTCGGTCTGCTGGCGCTCGGTGTTGATCTCGGCCAGGCGTTCAGCTATGCCGGTGGCCTGATCCTCGTCGCCGCAGAGCAGCAGCTTGAGCGCTACCGCGGCGTTGTCCATGCGGCCCGCAGCGTTCAGGCGCGGGGCCAAACTGTAGCTGACCGTGTCCGCCGTGACGGGCTTGCCGCCGCAGCCGGCGCTCTCCAAAGCGCGTGCAGGCCGGGGCGCATCGTGTCCTGCAAAAGGGACAGACCCTCGCGGACAATCGTGCGGTTCTCCCCCACCAGCGGCATGACGTCGGCCACCGTGCCCAGCGCCGCCAGCTCGCCGTACATTTCCAACAGCTCGGCGGGGTCGCAGCCCTCGAGCGCGGCACAGAGCTTGAACGCCACGCCCGCGCCGCACAGGTCCTTGAACGGGCTTTCGTCGTCGGGGCGCTTGGGGTCGACAACAGCGATGGCGTCTGGCAGCGTGTCGCCCGGCAGGTGGTGATCCGTGATGATGAGGTCAAGGCCCAGCTCCTTTGCGCAGGCGGCCTCCTCGACGGCGGAAATGCCGTTGTCTACCGTCACGACGAGCTTGAAGCCCTTGGACGCCAGTGATTCCAGCGCCGCGCGTGTCAGACCGTAGCCGGAGCCGCGGGTAGGTAGCTTGCAGCGGACGTGTGCGCCCTGGCTGGTGAGACATTCGTACAAAATGGCCGTGGCCGAGATGCCATCGACGTCATAGTCACCGTAGATGACCATGAGCTCCTCATTTTCGATGGCCTCCTGGATACGGACGACAGCCTTGTCCATATCAGTGAGCAGGAACGGGTCGCTCAGCGGTTCGCCCTGGCCCAGCAGGGCCTGCGCAGCGGCGGGGTCCGTGCAGCCGCGGGCGGCCAGCACCCGGCGCAGCAGTACGCCGCACCCGGCCCCGGCCAGCGAGGTTTCCGCCGCGGGGTCCGCCTTTTTCAGTTGCCACGCAGGGTAATTCATACAGTTTAGCTCCTTGTGTTAAAATCAGCTTCAAAATCGTGGGTCAGGCCATCCTGCCGCAGCATAGCCTCCAGCGTGTCGATCTCGGTGGAAACGTCCATGCTGACGTCCTGCAGAAGGGTGTCGTACAGCTTTTCATACGCTTGGTTCAGCGTGTGCAGGATGCCGGTGATGTCGCGGCGGATCTCCGCCGCGTTCGCACTGTCCGTATCGCCCAGGCCCTGCGCCGTGTCCAGTAGCTTGCGGGTCGTTGGCAGGTAATACTCGCGGAAGCGGCGCACGCGGTTCAACTGCTCCGGGTGGTTGTGGACAAAGCCCATGATCGACGCGCAGGTTTTCTGCATTGCGGCAAGCTCTTCGTCCGCATCGGTGCCCAGCTTGCCGCGGCAGACTTTTAAGTAGTTCAAAAAGTCCATGCCCTCGCGGCGGAACTGTTCGGCATCGGTCAGGGGTTCGGCAGGCTCGGCCTGCGGCGCTGCGGCGGGCTTTGCCGCCGTCGGCATGAGCGAATCGTCCAGGTAAAGCGTGCTGTAATCGTCGGAAATGGCGGCATTGGGAAGATCCCCGTTCGCCACAGCCTTTGCAACGGTTTCATAGGCCTTTTCCTGCTTGATCTGTGCCTTGCGGGCCAGCGCGGGCAGGTCGCAGGTCCAGTCATTGGCAGCGCGCAGCAGCTTGCGCAGACGGCTGAAATAGGCCAGCTTTTTCATGCCCACAACGGCCATAAAAAGGAAGCCGAGCGTTGCGGGGTAAAACACAGCCGTCAAAATCGGCAGGGCTATAAAATCCTGTTGGGAAAGCCCCAACGGCCCTGCGCCGACTGCCGTCAGGATGCCCAGCACAAGCGCCGCGATGCCAAAGCAGCCCGTGAAGGTCCAGCCGACCGCCGTCAGCGCAACGCCGACAGACTGGCCGCCGTTTTTCCATTTGCGCTTCAGACGGCGCTTCCATGCGGCGAAGCTGTCGGGCTGCGGCCTGCTCATGGCATCGCCCGCCTGTGCAAGGGCGTCTGCAATGCTGCCCAGCACCGACGAGCCGATTTTGCTGCCCGCCTCAACGGCGCTGTCCAGCATATCGCCGAAGTCGTAGTGATCGTATTGATATTTGGGAGTTTTGTTGTCAGGCATTTGGTTGTCCAATCTGTTGTTACTGCATTGTAGGGGCCGGACATGTCCGGCTCTCGGCTTTCCGGTTATAGGGACGGTTTCCTGTAGGCTGCGGGCCGGACATGCCCGGCCCCTGCGGACGCATCAGTCCGCCATCGGTCCCCAATTCTTCATCAGCTCGGCGGCGCAGCGCACACCGTCGACGGCGGCGGTCATGATGCCGCCCGCGTAGCCCGCACCCTCGCCGCAGGGGTAAAGCCCTGCCAGGCCGGTGCATTGCAGGTTTTCTTTATCGCGCAGCAGGCGCACGGGGCTGCTGGTGCGGGTCTCCAGACCCGTCAGCACGGCGTCTGGGGCGCGATAGGCCGCCAGCTTGCGGCCAAAGGCGGTCAATCCCTCGCGCAGGGCACCGCTCAAATCATCGGGCAGCAGGCTGCCGAGGTCGCAGGGCGTCACACCGCGCGGGTAGGTCGGCTGCACTGCCCCCAGCTCGAGCGCACCGCGCCCGGCCAGAAAGCTGCCGACGGTCTCCGCCGGGGCAAGATAATTCCCGCCGCCTGCGCGGTAAGCGGCCTGCTCCAGCCGACGCTGGAACGCGACGGCCTTCGCCGGGTCGTTGTCGAAGTCGCCGCCGTCCACACTGACGACCACCGCCGCGTTGGCGTTACGGCCATCGCGGGCGTGCAGGCTCATGCCGTTGGTGACAACGCCGCCCACCTCGCTGGCGGCGGCGCAGACCGTGCCGCCCGGGCACATGCAGAAGGTGTAAACGCACCGCCCGCCGGAGACGTGCTGGCTCAACTGGTACTCCCCCTTCGGCAGCGCCGGGTGACCCGCCGCGCCGTGGTAGAGGCTTTTGTCGATCTCGGTCTGCAGGTGCTCGGCGCGGAAGCCGACGGAGAACGGCTTGCATTCCAGCGGCAAACCCAAGCCGTGCAGCATGGCAAACGTATCCCGTGCGCTGTGGCCGACGGCTAAGATCATCTGCTCGCAGGGCACGGGGCCCGCCGTCGTCTCGATGCCGGTCAACGCACCGTTTCGGGTGTGCAGGCCGGTCAGCGCCGTGTTGAACCGCACCTCGCCGCCCAGCGCCTCGATCTCGCCGCGAATGCTGCGGATGACGCCGCGCAGCAGGTCGGTGCCGACGTGGGGCTTCTGCCGCCACGCAATGTCGGCGGGCGCGCCGTGGTCAAGGAACGCCCCGGTCACGAATGCGCACAGCGGGTCACCGACGCGGGTCGTCAGCTTGCCGTCCGAGAAGGTGCCCGCGCCGCCCTCACCAAACTGAATGTTGGCGTTGGGGTCCAGTGTGCCGGTTTTCTCAAAATGCTCGACGGCCCGAATCCGTTCGTCCAGCGCGGGGCCGCGTTCGAGCACCAGCGGGCGGTAGCCTCTGCGAGCCAGCAGCAGCGCCGCGAACAGGCCCGCCGGGCCAAGACCGACGACCACCGGGCGATGGGTCAGCGGCGTTTTCCCCGTTGTAAAGTCGAATTTTGGCAGCTGTGTATAACAGACACAGGGCGAGGCCCCGGCCAATGCCGATTCCTCACCCTCGTCCTTGAGTGTGACTGCGATGGTGTAGACAAGCACCGGCGTACCGTGCCGGGCGTCCACGCTGAGTTTTGCCACACCGCAGTGCGCCGCCCGGCGGGCGGGCACGCGGAGAATGGCCAGTGCCTTCGCCGCTGCCTCGGCGTCCGGGTCGGCAGGTCAGCGGCAGGCGGATGTTGCGGACTAAAAGCATAGATAAGGTTCCTTAAACGATGGTATTTTGTATGCGCCATGTAGGGGCCGGACATGTCCGGCCCTCGGCTTTCCCGTTATAGGGCGGTTTCCCCGTAGGCTGCGGGCCGGGCATGCCCGGCCCCTACTGCGTCGCGTTACTTCGACGTGACCTCGCACTGGACCGTATAGCTGCCGGTGGCAAAAATACGGCTGGACGACGGGATCTGGATGCTGACGGCAATCGTCTGCTGGCCGACGGTCAGGTTCAGGCTCTGGCAGTCGATCTGCGCGACGATGCTGTCGGCGGACAGCTTCTCGATTTCATCCGCCGGGCCGTAGAGCGTCACACCGCTGACGATGCTGGACAAGATCTGCAGCTCATAGTTGCTGGGCACGTTGATGGCGCGGATGTTCGAGACGTTCAGCTTTGTCGAGGCCATCTCCGACGTGTCAAAGTCCAGCGTGACGTTCGTGACGCCGTCCAGCGAGACGATGCCCGCGGGCAGCTCGATAAGACGCTGGTAGTCGCGGCCCGGCTCAAACTCACGGGCCAGGTCAAAGTCCGTCACGGTCAGGGCCTCCAAGGCGCTGATCGTGCGGGAGGGACCGGCCACGCACAGGGTCTGCTGGCTCAGCGAATAGTGCAGGCTCTCGACGTCGAAGCCGTTCGGCGCGCCGATGAAGTCCACCTCCAGCGGCAGCTCCCGCACCTGATAGACCGTCAGCGTGACGTTGGCGGAGTCGCTGTCCATCGAGATATACTGCGGCGTGAAGGCGTTGCCCTCCTCGTCGCGCAGCTCCAGCGTAGCAGGCACCGTCGTGGTGTCGGCCAGCTCGCCGTCCATCTGGACCGGGGCGACGATGCTGGACACCTGATCCAGCTCGCTCGTCGGGCCGCGCAGCGTGATCTCGGCGGGCACGGCGGTGGTCTTGTTCAGCATATAGCCGCTGGAGATCGTCACCGCGGAGGCGTCTACCGTGACGGGAACGGTCTTTTCGCTGACCTCGTCAAAGACGACGTCGATGGTGCTCGGGCTTTCCACCGTACACTCAATGTCGCCGGGAAAGTCTGTTGTGTTCGTCACACGGGCCTGCAGGCGCAACGTGACCTTGCCCGCGCCGCTGACACCGGCGTAGCTTGGGTAGACCATGATGTCAGCGCTGCGGATGTTGCCGATGATCGTGCTGTTGCCCTCGACTTTTACGGTCACGCCCTCAATGTCGGGCTTTTCCACAATATCCAGACCTTGGGCCGTGTAGGTAGACGCGCCGCTCGTGTAGTTGATCGGCACGCCGGTCACCGTCGTGGAGCCCTGGGGGTCGATGTAGACCGTAACGATGATCCACATGGCAAAGCCCATGATGATTGCCAGAACGGCGGAAAACACCGAGTTATTCCAGATCGTGCGCGGGCCCTTGGGCGCGGCGCCGTTCAGCCCCGGCGCGAGAGGGTTATTCGGGTTTGCCATGGTTCAGTGCGCCTCCCTTGCGCAGCAGCTTTTGCAGCGGCGAGATATCGGCCTCCTCGTCCTCGGCGGGGGGAACGATCTCCTCCTGCAGAAGGTTGAAGAGGTTCTGGCGGTCCAGGCGGCGGATGAGCACGCCGTTCTTCGCCATCGAGATGATGCCGGTCTCCTCGCTGACGATGACGACGATGGCGTCGGAGTTTTCGCTCATGCCGAGGCCCGCGCGGTGGCGGGTGCCCATGTCCTTGCCCATCTCGAGGTTGTTGGACAGCGGCAGCACGCAGCCCGCCGCCACAATGACGCCGTCGCGGATGACGACAGCGCCGTCGTGCAGGGGCGTGCCTTCATAGAAGATCGTGCCGAGCATTTCGGGGATGACATCGGCGTGCATCGGCGTACCGGTGCGGATGATCTCATCCAGATTATTGTTGCGCTCCAGCACCATCAGCGCGCCGGTGCGCGTGTCGGACAGCTGCTCCGCCGCGTCGCAGATGGCCACAACGGCGCTCTGCCACGCGCCGCGCAGCGACGGGTCACTGCGGCGGTTCCCGACCAGAAGGTTGGCCCACATTGTGGACTGACCCATGCGCTCGAGCGTGCGGCGCAGCTCCGGCTGGAAGATGACGACGGCGGCCATAAAGCCGATGGTGATGACGTTGTTGAGCACCCAGGTGACGGTTTTCAGGTTGAGCATGACGGCCAGACCGTAAAAAACCAGAATCAGAATGATGCCCTTGACCAGCTGGCCCGCGCGGGATTTGCGCGCGAATTGCAGCAGCTGGTAAAAGACAAAGGAGATAATAAGGATGTCCAGCGTATCGGACAGCGGGTCAAATGTACGCAGGCTGCTTAAAACGGCATTGAACATCTGGTTGGGCAGCATGGGCACCGCAGCCCCCTTTCTGGGTCAAAATAGGCATTAGAACAGGTGTAGAGGCCGGGCATGTCCCGCCCCTGCCGGGAGACTGACAAAATCACTCGATCAGCGCCACCGCATGGGCGGCAATGCCGAGGCCCTCGCCGGTGAAGCCGAGGTGCTCCTCCGTCGTGGCCTTGACGCTGACGGCATCCACGGGCAGACCGAAGGCGTCGGCAATGTTCCGGCGCATGGCCGGGATATGCGGGGCCAGCTTCGGGCGCTGGCAGAGGATCGTGGCATCGATGTTGCCGACCTTATAGCCGTGCTCGGCGATGATGCGGGCGACCTCGCGGGTCAGGGCCAGCGAGTCCGCGCCCTTGTAGGCGGGGTCGTTATCCGGGAAGTGCTGGCCGATGTCGCCCAGCGCCGCCGCGCCCAGCACAGCGTCCATTACGGCGTGCAGCAGCACATCCGCGTCGGAGTGGCCGAGCAGGCCCTTCTCATACGGGATCTCCACGCCGCCCATAATGAGCTTGCGATCCTCCACTAAGCGGTGAACGTCGTATCCGTGACCAATGCGCATGGTTTTCTCCTTTTGCAGATCTTCTTTTGTAGTGATTTTATAGTTGGCGTAATCGCCCTCGGTCAGCCTGACGGGCAGACCGGCCAGCTCAAACAGGCTGCAATCATCGGTGACAAGGCGGGCTTTTTCCCCCGTGACGGCGGCAAGCGCCTGGGTGTAGAGTGCGCGGCGGAAGCACTGCGGCGTCTGCACGGCGTAAAGCGTGGCGCGGTCCGGCGTGTCCAGCACGCGGCCCGACGGGTCTGCGACCTTCACCGTATCCTTGACGGGCACTGCGGGCGCGGCTGCGCCGGTCTCGGCGGCAGCGGTCAGTGCGGCGGTGATGACGCTCTCGCTGACAAAGGGACGGGCGGCGTCGTGGATGGCAACAAGCTCGCCCGTCGCCGCGGCCAGACCGTTGCGCACGCTGTCGGCGCGGGTCGCACCGCCCTGTACGACGGCGCAGGGCTTGGGACAGGCGGCGGCGATGGCCTCGCAGGCGGCGCGGTTGCCGCCGCAGACCAGCACAAGCTGGGTAATTGCCGGGTGCGCAGCCAGTGCGGCACAGCTTGTCTCCAGCACGGTGCGGCCATCCGGCAGACGGTAGCTCAATTTGTCAAAGCCCATACGGCGGGATGCCCCTGCCGCCACCACAATGGCGGTCACGGCGGGAAGATTCGGTTGTGCCATGGGCACACTGCCCCCTTTACCTATTTATAATAAACATTATACAGGGTTATGCCAAGAAAATCCACTAAAATCAGGATGATTTTTTTGTGAGAATAAAAAAATATCGCATTCTCCGCAGGGGCCGGGCACACCCGGCGCGCAGCCCTGCGGAAAACGCGATTTTGCGGAAAGGCCGCGGGCGGGACATCTCCCGCCCCTACCGTGCGGCAGGATCTTCCGTCACCGGCAGCACCAGCACCGCCTTTGCCCCGCGCGGTGCGTTCCGGGCAAAGGCCGCCGTGCCGCCGTGGGCGCGGATGATCTGCTCGACGACGTGCAGACCCAGAATGTGGGGCGTATTCTCCCCCGCTTCACCGGTCTGCAGGGCGTGCAGCACGGCGGGCGGGTAGCCCGCGCCGTCGTCGGCTATCGTGATCCTCAGTATTTTTCCTGTGCGCACCGCGGAAAGCTGCACCTGCACGGGGCCGGGGTTGTGGCAGGCCGCATTGTGCAGCAGGTTTTCCACTGCGCGGGCCAGCAGCGCGGCGTCCGCGTCCAGAATCGCCTTGTCGGCGTCGGGTGCAATTTCCAACGCCACCGTGCAGCGGGCCGCCAGCGGGCTGTCACAGAACTCGGCGGCCAGCCTGCGCAGCAGCGGTCCGGCCTGGGTCGGTTGGCAGCGCAGCGGCTGTGCGCCGTATTGCAGCTTGCTGGTCAGGTTCAGATCCTCGATCAAAGCGCGCAGCTTCTCGCTCTGGGTGCGGATGCCGCACGCCTTCTGCCGCGCCGCGGCGGGCAGGGCGGTGTCCTGCTCGAGCTGCTCGGCCCAGCCCAGAATCAGCGCCAGCGGTGTGCGCACATCATGGCTGACCCCCGCGATCCAGCTTGTGCGGGCATCGTCCCGCCGGGCGATGATCTCATTGCGGCGGCGCAGCTGCTCACTCGTGCGGTTGACCGTGTCGGCCAGCTCCCCCGCAAAGCCGTCTGTCGACAGCCGGATCGTACCGCCATCGGCTACGGTATCCAGCCCTGCGGCAATCGTCTGCAAGCGCCGCGCACCGCGCCAGCTGAACAGCAGACAGCATGCAGCTGCCACACCCAGCAGCAGCGCCAGCGCGGGCAGCATACCCGCTGCCATGGCGTTCCTAAGCTGCTCATTGTTGTAAATATTGTACTTCCAGACCGAACCGCGCGGCACGGCGGCCACAAACAGGCCGTAGTCTGCCGTCCAGCAGAACACCGGCCAGTCGTCAAGATACCACCGCGAGAACGAGGCGATCTCCGACGCTGTGTAGTGTTTATTCAAGTTTTGCGGCAGGTCATGCTGCCAGATCACACTGCCGTCGTCGTCCAGTGCCATCGCCCAGGCGTAGCCCTGCAGCCAGTCCGCGGGCGTGCGGGCGGGGTCCAGCTGCAGGCCGTCGGCGGTAGGGGTCAGGGCCTCTGCCAGCGTGCCGATGCGGACGCGGCTGTCCGCGGCCTCGCCGTAGTGCAGCCCCAGATAGGCCACCGCCCCCAGCAGCAGACCCACCACCAGCAGCACCACCGCCGCCGTGGCCAGCACATAGCGCCCGATCATTCGTGTAAAGGTTTTCAACTTCACACCTCCCCAGTCAGCCGGTAGCCGATGCCCCGCACCGTGAGAAGCCACTGCGGATGCCCGGGGTCAGGCTCGATTTTCTCCCGCAGATGGCGGATATGCACGTTCAGGCTGTTCTCGTACCCGTAATAGTCCGCGCCCCAGACGGCCTCGCAAACGGCATCATAGGTTACGATGTGCCCGCGGTCATCGGCCAGCCTTTGCAGCAGGGCGCGCTCGGTGGCGGTCAGGGCCAGCGTTGTGCCGTCGGCGCGGCGGACGGCGGCGTCCTGCAAATTGACCGTGCAGTCCCCCAGCGTCAGCACCCGGCTGCGGCGCAGCTCGGTGCGGTAGGCGCGCCGCAAAAGGTGCTGCACGCGCAAAAGCAGCTCCTGCATCAGGAACGGCTTGGTCAGATAGTCGTCCGCGCCAAGCCCCAGCCCGAACAGCCTGTCCGCGTCGGCGTCCCGCGCCGAGAGAAACAGCGCCGGGACGTCCGATTCTGTCCGCAGGGTGCGGAATAACCCGAAGCCGTCGCCGTCCGGCAGGTTGATGTCCAGAATCATCAGGTCCGGGCGGTGTGCGGCGAAGGCCGCCCGTGCCGCGGCGCAGTCTGCGGCAGTGCATACGCTTTTGTAGCCTGCCGTGCGCAGGTTGTCCGTGACTAGGGTAAGCAGGTCTGGGTTGTCATCGACTAGGAGGATGGAGGCGTCGTAGATGGTGGTCATAGGTTTTCCCCTTTTTTTGAGCTTGTAGGGGCCGCCCATATACGGCCCCTACCTATCATACTACGATTCACCCCCGCCCACCATGGCACGACCCCAAAATTAAGGCAAAATTAAGCTGCTCTTACAGTTCGTTTAAGGCGCAGGGTGTAGCATAGGGCCATACCGAAAGCAAAGGAGTGTGCATTATGCAAACCGTAATCGAAACAAAGGCCCTGTGCAAGCAGTACGGGCCGCATACAGCCGTGGACCATGTGGAGCTGCACGTACCGCAGGGGTGCGTGTACGGATTCATCGGGCCGAACGGCGCGGGCAAATCCACCACCATGAAGATGCTGCTGGGGCTCATCCACCCCACGGCGGGCCGGGTGCGCCTGCTTGGGCAGGAGCTGACCGAGAAAAGCCGCCTGCCGCTGCTGCGCCAGACCGGCAGCCTGATTGAGTCCCCCGCCGGGTATCTGCATCTGACCGCACAGGAGAATCTGGAGATCGTGGCCGACTTAAAGGGTGTGCCCCATAAGGACATTGGCCGCGTGCTGGACATTGTGCATCTGACGCAGGACCGCAGCCGCAGGGTCGGGCAGTATTCGCTCGGCATGAAGCAGCGGCTCGGCATTGCCATGGCGCTGCTGGGCAGCCCGAAGCTGCTGATCCTGGATGAGCCGACGAACGGTCTGGACCCCGCGGGCATTCAGGAGATGCGCGCGCTCATCCGGAACATGCCCGCCGCCACGGGCGCGACGGTGCTGATCTCGAGCCATCTTTTGGGCGAGATGGAGCAGATGGTCGAGCAGGTCGGCATCATCGACCACGGCCATATACTGTTTGAGGGACCGCTGACCGAATTGCAGCGCCACAGCCGCGGCAATGTCACGCTGCGGCTGCTGGACCCGGCCAAAGCCGCACCGATCCTGCGCGCCAACGGTCTGACCGCGCACAGCGACAGCTGCGTTGTGACACTGCCGCCCCTGCAGGATGCCCTGCTGGCCGACCTCGTGCAAAAACTGGCTGCCTGCGGCGCGGGCGTTGTGGAGCTGACGCCCCACACCAAGACGCTGGAGGAGATTTTCCTGAGCCTGACGAGCGAGGAGGCGGACTGAGATGGGCAAAGCACTTCATGCGGAGCTGCAAAAGGCCCGCCGCCGCCACGATTTGCTAATCTGCCTGGCCGTGCCGGTGGTCGTGTATCTCTGGGCCGGGGCGGCGGCCCCCACCGGCGCGGACGAGCTGGCCAACGCCTACAGCGCCCTTTTGTTCGCGCTGCCCGTTCTGAACGCCATTTTAATGCCCATTGTGATGGCACTGATCGCCAGCCGCCTGTGGGACATGGAGGTCAAGGGCAGCACCACAAAACTGCTGTACACGCTGCAAAGCCGCCGCAGTCTGTTTGCGGGCAAGGCGCTGCTGGGCACGGGCGAGGTCCTGCTGATGGTCACGCTGGAAATGGCCGTATCCATCCTGCTGGGGCGGGTGCAGGGCTACACCGAGGCGTTCCCTGCCGAGCCGTTTGTGTACACGGGCATTTGCACGCTGGCTGTCGATGTCATGCTGTTTTTCTCGGAGCTTCTGCTGATGTTGATTTTTGACAACCCGCTGCCTGCGCTTTGTGTCGGCATTGTGGGGGCACTGATCGGGCTGTTTTCGGCGTTCATGCCGCCCCTTGTCAGTTATTTTGTGCCGTGGGGCTACTTTGTCCCGCTGTCCTGCTATGAGGTTGCCTACTGGGACCAGGCCACCCACACTGTGACCTACGGCCTGCGGCCCTACAACTGGGGACTGCTGGCGTTTACCGTGGTACTGGCTGCGGCTTTGTTTGCCGCCGCCTGGCGCATGATGCGCGATAAGGAGGTATAACGAATGCTGAAACGTTGTATAATTGCCGAGAACCGCAAGCTGCATGCGTCGGCCCATCTGGGTGATCTTCTTTGTGCTGCCGTTGATTTCCGCCGGGTACGGGACATTCAACTATCTGCAAAATCTGGAAATCCTGACCGAGCGGTGGTACAGCCTGTGGACGCAGCACACACTGTTTTACTCGATGCTGTTCTTTCCCGCGATGGTGTCGGCGTATGCGGCCTACCTTTGGCGGCTTGAGCACCTTGGCCACAACTGGAACCTGATCATGGCAGCACCCGTGCGGCCCTTTGCGCTGTTTGCGGCAAAGCTCCTTGTTGTTGTAAAGCTGATGTGCTTTACGCAATGCTTTGTCTTTGTGCTGTACGTGGCGTGCGGGCGGCTGTTTGCCGGGTTCAGCGATTGGCCGCCGGTGAGCATCGTTTTCTATCTGGTGCGCGGCATTTTCGGCGGTCTGGCTGTGGCGGCGGTGCAGCTTTTGCTGGCCATGCTGATCCGCAGCTTTGCGGTGCCGATTTTCTTAGGGCTGGTCGGCGGCATTGCGGGAATGCTGATCGGCAGCAAGGGCTATGCCCTGCTGTGGCCCTACTGCCTGATGCAGCAGGGCATGAACGCCAACCACAGCACCGACGTGCTGGCCGGGAATGTGCTGCCGTTTTTGCTGGCGTGTGCGGGCTGGCTGGCGGTGGTGCTTTTGACCGCAAAAGTGCTGCTGGAAAAAATGGATGTGAAAGCGTAATGTTTTACCGCGCAGCAGGGGCCGCATATAGGCGGCCCGGCGGTATATGGCGGGTGGGCATTTGCGGGAGAGCACCGGACCGGGCATGCCCGGCCCCTGCCGCCGCGCCCTATATTTCTGCTTGCGAAACGCCCTGCCCTGCTGTATAATAAAAGCACTAACAAACAGGAGGGCACGCCATGACTGCCAATGCTGCCGATTTTGCCGGGTCCGGGTGCGGGCGCCGTTATGAGAAAGAGCTGGAGACCCATTTTCGCGATTGTCTGCTGTTTTATCTGGATGGCCGCATCCGCTTTGAGCGCTACTGCTACGGCGAGGCCGCCTGTCTGGTGTTCAGCGTCTGGGCCCACGGCTTTGACGCTGACGGGAACATTTTATGGGACCGCGAACCGGAGTTTGAGAGCCAGAAAACCGCCATTCCCCGCGTGCTGACCGACATTCAGGAGGACGGGAACGCCCTGCAGTTTGACGGTGCCTTCAAGCGCTACGTCAAGACCGAGGAATTCGACGAGGACAAGCCCAACGGATACGGGAGGTTTAAGGTGTTCTGGCTGAAAAGGAAAAAGTAAAAAAGACTCCTGCAGCGTGAATGAAACGCTGCAGGAGCTTTTTTGTGTTTGCAGCACCCCTAAACAGCAGAACATTTCTCAAAGTTATAACGAAAAATTCCGATAAAAGGCCAGCGGCGGCTTTCGCAAAGAAAGCCGCCGCTGTTGTCAAAATGGATACTCTTAAAATTTTCCGCCCGAGCTGCCGCCAAAACCGTCGCTGTCGGTACTCGAGCCGCTCGAGCTGCTCGAGCTGTCGTTCTTGACGGGGTCGTATTTTTCGGTCTCGGTGGTGTGGGTGTAGGTGTCCTCCACCACGGACAGCGCCAGACCCTCGGCGGGCATGTAGGCGTTGGCATGGGTCTGCTCGTTGGCGGTCTTCATCTGCGCATAGAAGATGCCGCAGACAATACACGCTACAGCCAGCGGAATGACAAACACAAACACCCACTTGATCCAACCCTTGGCGGGGTCGTTGCCGCTGTCCAGCGGTGCACCCTTTTCGGCATAGAAATCAAGCGTGTCCGCGCACATTTCTATGTAGGTTTCGGAGGCCTTGTAATACGTTCCGTCCGAGAGCATCGGCACGATCTTATCTTCGATCTGCGCGATGCGGTAGTCGGTAAAGGCCGTGACACCGCCGCCGTAGGTGATGGTAACATAATCGCGGGAATCCAGCGCAATCAGGAACAGGATACCGCTTTTACCCTCGTAGCCAAGGTCATAGTTGCGGTACCAGTCCTTGGCAAACTCGCGCACGTTCTGCCCGCCGATGTCAGCCACCGTCAGCAGGTAGACATTGACACCGTGTCCGGCACTGGCGTCCTGCGCCTTTTGCTCCAATTCAGCGGTTGCTTCGGGTTTGAACAGCTCGTAGGTGTCCATCACCAGCGGCATTTCGGCAAACGCCGGCACGGCGCAGAGCAAGCACAGCACCAGTGCCGTAAGCAGAGAAAACAGTTTCTTTTTCATACTCTGTTTCCCCCCTTCAAAGCAGGATGGCAAGCAGGATCATCAGCGGAACACTGATGCCTGCAAACCAGGCGGCCACCTTTCGATTATCAACCGGCAGATCGCCCACCAGCTTGCCGGTCTGCCCGTTCATGGCGAACAGATAATCCTTGCCCTGCCACTTGGTGTGCAGCATCCACACCGGGCAGCAGCGCGTAGTGCTTGGCGGTGTAATCAATATGGATGTTCTCGCTCAGGGTGCTTACGCTGTTGTAGCCGGTAATGCTGGCCGAAAGCTCGCTGCTGACCGAATTCTGCATCCGGCTGTGGGCGCGGGCCTGGCAGGTGTCGGCGTCCTCGTCGTATTTGTCTGCCATATAGCCCGGCAGGTACGCGGTCGAGAAGGGCTGGAAGGCGCGGTAGTCATAAGGCTCGATGGCATCCATGTGGCCGTTGGGCATCTTGGTCGAGCCATCCACCGGCACGCCCATGAACTGCGTGGTACCCGCGCGGCGGACATCATAGTGCCTGGTCGTGGTGATGACATAATCGCCGTTGCGGTGGCTGGAGCTGGTCGTGGCTTCATATTGGCCCGAACCGGAGGCGTTGGCATCGAACAGCCAGAACGGGACATACACGCCCTTGATCTCCTCGATATGATTCTGCGAAGAGAAGGCATTGGGCAGGAATCTCTTCCCGCGATAGTATTTTTTCAGTGCGGCCTTGGCAGCGTTCTTATCCAGCACAAACGGCAGGACAAGCTCAGGCCGCTGCATGCCGCTGAACTGCCCCGCGATGACCGTTGGATTGCCGCAGTACGGGCAGCTTGTCGCGGCGGTCGTCTCGTCACAGATCAGCTCTGCGCCGCAGGACGGGCAGGAATAGCTGCGCAATCCGGCGGCCTCGTTTTCGCTCCAGACGGAGTCTGGCGGCGGTGCTTGTTTATTCTGTGCCGCGGTTTCGGCAGCGGCTTCTTTTTCAGCATAGAGCGCTTCGATCTCAGCAGTATCGTAGCTGCTGCCGCAGAAGTCACACACCAGCTTTCCGCTGGCACCGTCAAAGTGAAGCGGACCGGTACAGGCAGGGCATTGGTAATTGGTAAGCTGCGTTGCCATTATGCGTCACCTCTCTTTCCTTCGGTTTGCAGCTGCCCTGCCAGATCTTCAAAAAAATCACGCAGGGTGCTGCGCGTATTGCCATCGGCATCCAGATAACGGTAGATGATCTCGTCATCCGGGGCCTTGTAAATCAGGCAAACGCTATCTAACGTTTCATCGGTGATGAATAAGCCGGGAGAATTTTTCTTCTCGTCTGGCAGGCTTTCCAGCCCCAGCTTTTCTGCCAAAGCTAGGGCTTCTTGCCAATGGGTGTCCTCAACAGGGATGTTTTCCAGCTCCACCCATTCATCATCCTTGTAATTGCAGCTGAAAAGGCAGCCGTCAACCGGGTCATTTCTTATGCTGAACCCATAGGTGTCGTCATAGCACATACCGGAATAACTGATGCTGATACCGGTCAGTGTGCCGGGCGGCGCTTTTTTACAGCCGGACATTGTCAGAAAAGCGGCTGCGGCGCAAAGCACCGCAGCGATTTTTTTGCGCATCACTGGCCAAACGGCTTACCACACTCCGGGCAGAACTTGGGCGGATGAGCCGGGTCATCCGGGGTCCAGCCGCACTGGCTGCACTTGGCGGGAGCCGGGGCGGGCTTGGGGCTGCCACAGTTGCAGCAGAACTTACCGGTGTTGGAAGTGCCGCAGCTGCATACCCAGCTGGCGGCTGCGGGGTGCCGGGGCAGGCTTGGGGCTGCCGCAGTTTGCGCAGAATTTTCCGGTGTTGCCGGTCTGGCCGCAACTGCAGGTCCAGCCTGCGGGGGCAGAGGCCGGGGCGGGCTGTGCGGCGGCCTGCTGCTGGGCACCCATCTGGTACAGGTTCTGGGCGTTCATACCGCCCGCCGCACCGGCCATATTCATGCCCATAAAGGCCATGGCGGGGCCTGCGCCCTGATTACCGGCCGCGGTCTGCATGGCACTGGCCTGTGCGCCGACAAGATGCGCAGCGGCGCGGGTCGGGTCCATAAAGGCTGCGTTGCGCTGCATTTCCTTGAGCATCTGCTCGTCTTCCTCGCTGGCCTTCACGCTGGAAACGCCGAAGGATACGATCTCGATGCCGCGCAGCTTGCCCCACTTGGCGCTCAGCACATCGTTGAGGGCCTCGGCAAGCTCCATCGTGTGGCCAGGCAGTGCGGAATAGCGGATGCCCATATCGCTGATCTTGGCAAAGGCGGGCTGCAGGGCGGTCATCAGCTCGGATTTCAGCTGCCCGTCGATCTCATCGCGGGTGTAGCCTTCCTCCACATTGCCGCAGACATTGGTGTAGAACAAAATGGGGTTGGAGACGCGGTAGCTGTACTCGCCGAAGCAGCGGATGCCCACGTCGATGTCGATGCCGGCCCGCTGGTCCACCACGCGGAAGGGCACGGGGCTGGGCGTGCCGTATTTGTTGCCCACCAGCTCCTTGGTGTTGAAGTAATAGATGCGCTGATCCATCGGGGCCTCGCCGCCGAAGGTAAAGCGCTTGCCGATGTTCTGGAACACTGCGCCGATGGACTCGGACAAATCGCCGCTGAACAGCGTTGGCGCGCTGCCGGTATCGTAGGTGTACTCACCCGGCTCGGCGCACATATCCACGACCTTGCCCTGCTCCACGATCATGGCACACTGGCCGTCGGCAACGGCCACGATGGAGCCGTTGGAGATAATGTTGTCATTACCTTTGGTGTTGGCGCTGCGTCCGCTCTGGCGTTTCCAGCCGCGGGTAGCCAACAGGTCAGCTGGCATGGCTTCACAATAAAAGTATTCCTTCCACTGGTCGGCCATAACGCCGCCAGCAGCGCCCATTGCAGCTCTGATAAGTCCCATAATGATCCTCCTATATCAGGGGCGGGCAGGGCCCGCCCCATTTTGTACAGATAAATCAGTTCGTTATTTGTTGGCCAAGGCGGCCTTGTACTCCTCATAGCGGGGCGGCAGCTCTTCGAGCTCCTCGTTCCACTCGGTGCCGTCCAGCCTCATGTAGAAGCTGACCGCACAGGCCGTACCGTCGTCGCCCTCGTAGTCATACATGAACAGCGAGATGCTGTCGTTATACGGGTAGATATTGAAGTTGTATGCTTCGCTGTCGTCAATATGCTGATCCAGCACCCAATCGCTGCCGTCCAGGACAGGCTCGATATGGTCATCATAGACATTGACCCACATCGTGATGACCGGGTCATCGGGCATACCGTCACGGTAAACCTCAAAGTAGTGGCTGCCGTCGGCAGTCTCACCGATGTAGCCCCAGCAATCGTAGGTGTCGGTGTCAAAGTAATCACGGTTCGGTACATTCTTGTAGTTTTCCATCCGGAACCAGCCGTACCAGTTGGTGTTGCCCAAATCATCGTAGGTGTTGCCGTCGTCGTAGGTGTAGGGCGGGTCGATGCCATCGGTGCCGTCGGTGCCGTCCAGCCAGCCGTCGCCGTCTGTCGGCTCCTCAGTGCCGCCAAGCGCAGAGGGGTCAATTTCAGGCTTGGTGTCGCTGCGCTTAAAGACCATGGTCATACCGTCATACTCAATGGTCAGCAGGTCACCCTCGCGGGTGTAGGTCATGGCCGGGGTATCGGGGTCGGTCAGCGCGTAGAAGCTGCCGTCCTTCCATTGGAAGGTGACAAAATCCTCCATGTAGGTTTCGCCGGTGCCGTCCGCGCGCAGCTCAATGTAGAAGTCCTCCATATCGACGAGGGCAAGCTCCTCCTTGGAGAGGGTGTACTCGCTGTCGGAGGCGGATTCCAGCACATAGATGCCCACATCGGTATCGCTGCCTGCGGTGGTGCCCTGGGTCATGCTGTCACCGTCCAGAGGCTGCTGCATGGTGCTGCCGGACTTGACGAAGTAGATCGTCACGCCCTGTCCCTGCACATCGTTCAGGGTCAGGATTTCGTCTTGCAGGGTGCCGGTGCAGCTCAGGCCGCCGCAATCCAGCTGGAAGACCCCGCCGTTCAGCGTCCACTTGCCGTAGGACTTAGTGCCATCCACCGTTACAACGCACTTGCCCTTATCATTCAGGTCCATCAGGAACCCGCTGCCGAAGGCATCCTCGACCTGCGTCACGGAGCCGCCGATCTCGGCGTAGGCTGCTTCCCAGGTGCCCTGATTCGGGTCACCGGCATTCGGCTTGCCGGTGCGGATAGAGCCGCTAATCATTGTTACGATGATCATAAGCAGGAATATCACCGGGATGGCGATCAGGATCATCCGCTTGGGGGACATTGGTGCGCGGGGGCGCTTGGGCTTGCCGCCGGGGGCCACATTGCCGTAAGGGTTGCCGCCCGTGCCGCCGGGTGGCGGCGGCGTGACAGGCGGTGCGGACGCGGACGGGGGCGTTTTCCCGGCGTAAAGCGGTGCGCCTGCGCCGGTCTGCGGCGGTGTGCCGGGCGCATTGCCTGCGTAAGGATTCGCTGCGTTCGTCCGGGGCTGCGGGGCGGCAGGTGCGCTGCCTGCATAGGGATTGCCGCCGCTTGCCTGCGGCTGCGGGGGCGTCTGTACAGGCTGTGGGGGCGGCGGTGCAGCCTGGGTCGGCTGAACCGGGGGCCGGGGCACAGCTGCGGGCTGTGCGGCGGGCGGCGGTACGGATACTTTTGCACCGCAATTCTCGCAGAATTTAGTACCGGGCTTTAACTCGGCACCACATTGCGTACATGTTGCCATAGTGTCTGCCTCCTTTTATAAAGTAATATTTTAGAGCCTTGCTTATTCCTGTGTCATTTCAAACCATACAGCTTCCTGCTGCGGCAGGTTCAGAAGGGATTCCCCACCGATGTGCATTACATTGACGCCGCCGTAATCGGTGGGCATCATGGCCACGGTTTCGCGCTGTGCGCGCCCTAGATCCATGCGGTACAGCGAAATGCTGCAGATCCAGCCGCGGTGATCCATACCAAGGTAGGTGATGCCGCTGTCCCATGTGGCCGGAATCCTCTGGCCGTTGGTGTATGCGCCGATGTAGAAGTTCGGCTGATCCTCGCAAATTTCAAACCAGGTGCCGGTATCCTCACTCACAAAGGAGCCGACCATGTTCGGAATGCTCAGCGGGGCGGTGTTCCAGACAGCCTCCATCAGATTGAATTTTTCGTTATCGCGGGAAACGCCGTACACTGTCGTGTACTCGGCGCCGTACTCTGCATCGTAGGCCGTGCCGGTCTCAAACCGGACAATGCCGTTGATACCGAAGAGAGGACCACCGTTGGCCATGGTGCCGCACTGTGCGCCGCTGATCACATCAATATACTCGACGTTGCCGTCCTCGGTCAGCAGGAACACATAGGGGGCGTAATCCTGGCCGACACTGGTCATGAGCATCTTTATATAGTTGCCGTAGCAGCCGCTTACCGTAAACTCGGTTTGGTCGCCCAGCTCGTACCATTCCTTCATGGTCTGGTAGGTCACAGCGCCGTCAGGGGTAACATAGTCGGTCAGGGCGCGTACCGTCACCTCGCCGGTGGCGGTCACATCGCAGGTAACCATTCATCCTGCCCGTGCAGGATCTGGCCGCTGCCTTGGCGCTTGTCGGGGTCGACCTGAACATCCGTCCAGTACATTCCCGACCCGGCGGGGGTGTACATCGGAACCGTGGCAACAAAACCGTGGCTGTATTTCGGATACAGGGAATAGTAGCTGTACAGTCCGTCCAGATTGCTCAGGCTCTGCGCGCGCATCATGTACAGCATGGCGGTCTGGTCGGGGTCGATGTAGCCGTAGTAGGTGTCAAAATGCTGCGCTACTGCGCGTTCCAGCGCGTGCATCACCTTGGCGTCGTCGGTGTAGCCCAGATGCGCCAGCATCTCCGGGTTGGAAAGCTCCTGCCCGGTGGCAAAGTTGTAATGGTACGAACCCACATCGTCGTTGAACATCCTGTCGGAGCTGGTGATTTGCAGGCTCAGCACGGGGCCGTTCCAGTTGCTGACCCAGATGATGTAGCTTGTATCGATAAAGTCATTGCGGGAACGGGCATCCAGGGCACGCTCCACCAGATAGCCGTATCGGTAGTCGATTATCGCGTTGATGTGCTTGGCGTCCTCGGTGTCATCGTCGATCTGCGGCACTTCATAAAAATAGGTGTCCTCGATGCCGTAGGGGTCGGTGTAGGTAAAGCGCTCGTCATACAGCGTAGAGATGCGTGAATCATCAAGCCTGCGGGAGGACTGCGGCTTTTGCGGGGTCTCCTCCGCGGCTTCCACATTTTCAACGGAGGTCTCGCTCACTGCGCTTGCAGCCGGTTCGGTCGGTTCGGGCCGCTTGCTGTCCTGTGCACAGCCTGCCGCCGACAGCAGCATCGCCGCCGCCAATAGTACGGCACAGCTTCTTTTCATGGTTGGTTCACCCGCCTTTCGGTTGAGAGTGCGGCAAACTGCCTGTGTTTAGCCAAAGGTGACGCTGCTCAGAATGGTGTCGCCTTCGGTGCCGGGGTCAATGTCCACGCCGGAGATCTTGATGGCCAGCCAGCCGCCGGTGGGCATCTCGCCGTAGTATTCCGTCCACCACATACCTACGTTTTTGTAGGTGCGTCCGGCCATCTCCACGCCGCCGATGGTGCGCGGGGCAAGCTCCTCCACGTTTTCAAAGCTGTCGTAATAGTAGTTGATCTTATCCAGACCGCTTTGCAGCTCAAATACTATGCGCGGGTCGCCGGAGAAGATATGGTTGGGGTCATCGGTCGGGAACAGCTTGATATCCGCGAAACGGGGCGAAACGGACTTGTACCAGCCCTGGTCGGGGCAGGTCACGTTGAGTGTCAGTGTGTAGTCCGTGCCGAATGCCTCCAGCGTCTGGGTGTTCAGCCCGGCAGCCGACGGATAATCGGGATTGTCCGCAGGAGCGGAAGCAGGGGCTGGTTCGGCGGTGGCTTCCGGCTCCGGCTCTGCAGCAGGCTCCGATGCAGGTTCGGATGCAGGCTCGGATGCCGCGTCGGTCTTGGGCTTTGCCGGGGTCTCCGTCTGGGGTTCAACAGCCGGTTCGGCGGCCTGCGCTTTCAGGTCGGATAAACCGGAATTGACCTCTTTGGTCACATCCCCCTTGGAGCAACCGGCCAAAGCCATAAGCATCATGGCTGCCAATACGGCAGCGAGCGTTCGTTGTACTTTTTTCATAGCTGTCCTCCTTTTGGTCATAAAGTGTCCATCATAGCGCTCAGATAGGCAGGCGAGACGGAAGCGTAGACGAAATCATCGACAATATGGTCCTTTTTTGCCAGGCACACGGCGGTGGCCAGCTCGGGATATTCGGCCTCATCCACAAGCAGTACCGTTTTGCAGTGCGGGCAGACATCCCGCAGGTCGTTTGCCAGCAGCAGTCTGTCCTGCAGGGTGCGCGGCGGATGTGGGCAGACCTCCAGCAGCAGGACATCCGCCCTGCAGGAACGGCATAGCTTTACAATATCCTTTGTCTTAGGACCAGCGCTTTGCACCTGGAAGTCCGGCCCGCCCCGTTTCAGTGCCATTGTCAATGCGCTCGTCATCACAGAGTATTGCGCGTCCAAAACGATCCTCCGCACGGCGTAGCCCTCCTTTCCTGCAAAGCATACGATTTGCCAACTTCATCATACAGGAATCGGACGATTTCTGCCCCCACCATTTGGATAGTTTTTTTGGACTTTTTCTGCTTTTTTCAACACTATTGCAAAATAAGGCGGATTGCGTCATAATAATAGTGTGAAAAGACAGCACGATACCCTTTTTGGAAAGGACAGGCACTATGACAAAGGTACGGCTTGGCAATCTGTGTTTAGCCGCTGCGGTTGCAGGGGTGATTCTCTGCGCTGTCCTGATGCGGGCGTTTTATATGCCGTATTCCGGCTTTTGGCGCACGGTGCTGTATAATATTCTGATCTTTTCCTGGGCGGTATCGGTCTGGTGGCGTATCCCGCACGCACAGACCCGCCGCTGCCTGCTTGGTGCTGCCGCCCTGATGCTGTTCTGGCTGGATATCCGCCTGATCCGCTATGACTTTGCCCAGACGCCGGAGATGCTGCGGCGATTGTGGTATGCGTACTACATCCCGATGCTGCTGATCCCGACCCTTGCACTTTATACGCTTTTCTTTTTGGATCGGGGGCAGTCCGCCCCGCTGTACAAGTACCGGTACGTGATTTTTGTATTCCCTGTGGTACTGTTCAGCCTGGTGCTGACAAACGACTGTCATCAGCTTGCGTTTGCGTTCCCACCCGGGCAGGAGGTACTGGGCAGCCCCGATTACACCTATCGGTTCGTATATTACCTCTGTCTGCTGTGGATATTTTCCTGTGCCGTGTTCACGGTGGTGTACCTTGTACGGCGCTGCCGTATTCCGCATACAAAGCGCATCCTCTGGCTGCCGCTTGTGCCGATTTTTTGGGCCACCCTCTATGCTTTACTGTACAAGCATATTTTAAATGTGCCGTGGATGCATGCGATCGCCGGTGATATGACCGTGGTGCAATGCCTGACCTTTACAGCGTCCTTTGAGGCGTGCATCCGGTGCGGGCTTATCCAATCCAATATGGGGTATGCCACGCTGTTTGAGGTATCATGCTGCGCCACGTCGATCACGGAC